>Ga0316197_10002548_pt1 | contig 13025 bp, 9 predicted proteins | sample OudBiesiAoxic_MG_FD_204939 | JGI IMG/M metagenome (GOLD analysis project Ga0316197, IMG submission 204939) | Coastal sediment microbial communities from Oude Bieten Haven, Netherlands - site A oxic | ecosystem: Environmental > Aquatic > Marine > Coastal > Sediment | place: Netherlands...
CGAGTGGGGAGTTGATGATTACAATACCTTTGTGGTTTTTCATACCTTTGATAGATCAAGCATTAACTTTACGGTAATGCTTAGAGCTAAAGAATACTTTAATCGCTTTTGGGTTAAATCGGCGTTTATTAAAGCCCTGCATAAACGCTATAAAAAAGAAGGTATTGTAATCCCCTTTCCTATTACGGCTATTAACACTACTCAAGAAGCTGCTAAATTTAGTAGTGATAAAAAGGTGCAAGGCGATACTTAAAACAAAGCGCGAGGTAACTCGCGCTTAAATAATTTTAAAACTTATACGTTATTTGCCCTACTATTTCACGTGGGCTACCCGGAAAATGACCATTACGCTCAGTAAAACCACTTACTGCGTATTCTTTATCAAATAAGTTATTAATATTTACGCTTAATAAAACATCGTCAAAGCGAGTGGTCCAGCTCATATCGAATACGGTAAACGGTTTAACTTTTTGCCCTACTCTGCTCAACTGCTCGCTTACGTAATTAGCACCAAATGCGATTGATGAGTCAATTGAATCAAGAGCGTAACGAGTCCATAAACCTGCCTGATGGCGTGGTGCATTAGAAAAGCGCGAACCGTCGCCAAATGTATTTGAAACAGTGTCGCCTGTTACTCCTTTAACTACTTTTGTATCGTTGTAAGCGTAGTTTGCGGTTACCGTCCAATGCGCTGATAAATCGCCCACGAGCGTTGCTTCAAACCCGCGACTTTCTACCTCACCTATATTTAAAAGCGCAGTAATACCATCCCCCGCTCCTAAGTCCTCTGGGTTATTCATTACTACGTTTTCTTTATTAATTTGGTATATAGCAAAGGTGCTCATTATTTTGCCATCAAGCCATTGGTTTTTCATGCCAATTTCAGTTTGTTTACCTGTTTCTGGCTCTAAGTTACCTTCACTTTCTACATCTTCTTGATCGGTCGATGATGTTGGGTTAAAGCTCTCTGAGTAGTTAATATATACCGATGTATTTTCAACAGGTTGGTAGGTCACAGCAACACGTGGGGTCACGCCGTTATCTGAGTAACTAAAGCCAGTTTCTTGGTTAAACTCTTTAAAGTGGTCATAACGCAGGCCTGCAATAATAGTCCACTGCTCGCCTATGTTTATTACGTCTTGTGCGTATATTCCAAAGCGATCGGTATCTACGCCATCGCGGTTTAAATCGGTTAGGTTATAAGTGCTTGGGTCGGTTTCGCCGTAATTTAAATTAAATATGTTTAAATTAGCAACGCCATCTGCCTCAAAGCGGGCACGCAAGTAATCGTACTCGGTATCAACGGTGTGGTAGTCGCCACCAAATAAAAATTGGTGCGCTAACTGCCCTTGTTCAAAGCTATAAACAAAGTCAGTGGTTAAACTAATTTCTTCGTTTGCACGGTATTGCTTACGGTACTCTCGCCCAATTGTCTCGTCGTCAATGTTTGCTAAACCATCGCCGTTTACATCTATCCAATTTTGCGACTCATGGTAAGCTTGGTCACGTTCGTTATCTAAATAGCGAAGTGTTGAACTAACCGAAAAATCATCACTAAAATAATGATTTAGCTCTGCTTGAAGCACTAACGCTTCCATGTTTTGATAGTCACTCGCTTCGTTGGCATTATAACTTGGGCCAACTAAAAAATTACCGTTGTCGTCAACAGGTACGCCACGTAAACGGTTACCGCCTAAGTCTTGTTTGATGTAATCAACACTTGTAGTTAATGTTGTTGAATCACTTAAATCAAATAGCAAACCGCCAGTAAGTTCGGTATTTTTAGCGTCTGCGTTATTACGAAAGCTGTCTTGCTCTTCATAAAAACCACCTAATCTATACGCCATAGTGTCGGTTAAGCCGCCGGTCATATCGAGCGACGCACCACGTGTATTAAAATTACCTAGTGTTAATTTTAGCTCTTTGCTTTGAGTATAACTTGGCTTTTTAGTGACGTAGTTGATCATTCCGCCAGGTTCACCACCCCCATATAAAGCAGATGCAGGGCCTTTTAATACTTCTACGCGTGATACATTAAATAACTGCGGTACACCAAAGCCCGAATACGGGTCGCCACGTACACCATCGTAAAATACGTTAGCGTCGTCTCTAAAGCCACGAAAAGTTACACTTGAGTAGCTGTACTCACTTACACCCGCTATTGAGCGATACAAATCGGTAATGTCGCGGGCTGCTTGGTCAATTATAAGTTGCTCTGTTAAAACCTGAGCAGACTGAGGAAGCTTAATAAGATCTAAATTCGTTTTAGTACCAATCTTACTTTCGGTTTCTAGGTAAAATTGCTGGGCGCGGCCTGTTACTTCAATTTTTTCAATGTCTTTATTTTGCTCGGCAAGTGCCAAATGAGGAAAAGCAGATAAAGACGCGGCAATACTCAATGCCAAATAGCTAGGGTTAAACATGATAATTCCTGAGAGGAGTGTAAGTAGTTAACAAGCTAAATGATAACTCTTATCATTTTTAAAATCAACGAAATTGAACTTTAACACTTCTTAATTTTAGAACGAATAATACTTAAAACAGTGAGTTACTTGATGAGTTATTACATAAATAAGTAATAAAGTGACTAACATAACTAGAACACCTAATTGATATAGTATAACATAATGAAAAATGTAATTTAGTAAGACTCTAAAATGATAAATAAACTGCCCGTCACAGTGTTATCTGGTTTTTTAGGCGCTGGTAAAACAACCGTGCTCAGCCATATCCTTAATAATAGGCAAGGTAAAAAAGTCGCCGTTATAGTTAATGATATGAGCGATATAAATATCGATGCAGCAACAATTAAAAGTGGTGTATCGCTAAATCACAGCGATGAAAAACTCGTTGAAATGAGTAATGGCTGTATTTGCTGTACTCTACGAGAGGACTTACTTGTTGAAGTTGGCAAACTTGCAAAAGAGGGCCGCTTTGATTACCTCGTCATTGAATCTACGGGTATATCTGAGCCCCTACCGGTTGCCGAAACATTTACCTTTGCCGATGAAAACGGTATTTCACTTGGTGATGTTGCCACCCTTGATACGATGGTAACCGTAGTTGATGCGGTTAACTTTTTAAACGATTACGAACAAGCAAACGATCTACAAGACACTGGCGAATCGTTAGGAGAAGACGACGAGCGAAGCGTCGCTGACCTACTTGTTGATCAGGTTGAATTTGCCGATGTTATTTTAATTAGTAAAACTGATTTAATTACAAACGATGAATTAAACCGACTTACTGCCATTTTAAATACGCTTAATACTCAAGCTAAAATTATTCCTATATCAAACGGTAATATTAATATTAATGAAGTGCTAAACACCGGCCTGTTTAATTTTGAGCGAGCCCAACAAGCTCCAGGCTGGCTTAAAGAAATGCGCGGTGAACATATTCCCGAGACCGAAGAGTATGGTATTAGCAGCTTTAACTATACGGCGCGCCGCCCATTTGATCCTGAAAAGTTTTATAACTTTCTTCACTGTACCGAACAATATGGCAAGCTTATTCGCTCAAAAGGTTACTTTTGGCTGGCTACTCGGCCTTTATTTTGCGGGCAATGGAGCCAAGCAGGCGGTATTGCTCACTACGGATTTGCTGGCATGTTTTTTAAAGCCATCCCTCAAAAAGAGTGGCCTACAGAGCCCGAATTGCTTGCTGACATAAATAATAAATGGGTAGAACCCTTTGGTGATATGCGCCAAGAGCTGGTGTTTATTGGTCAGTCTTTGAATCAACACGCGATGATTAAAGCGCTTGATGACTGCTTATTATCTGAAGATGCCGTACTTAAGGGTAAGGACTTTTGGAGAACCTATAAAGACCCGTTTCCTATTTGGGAGGAAGAATAATGAACGCACTTGCCCCTTTAACTCACTCTACGCCAGCTACAATGCAGCTATTGCGCAAAGCAGCTCAAAGCACTAATGCAAATGTACTTCCGCAAATTTATAACGAAGATACCAACATTGTTATTTGGCAAAGAAGCGCAGCCGAAAAGCTAACAAAAGCTGTTAATACACTCATTGCCACCAGCGCGTTAAAACCATTAGAACTTGCTGTATCGCCCGATGACGCTTTTGATCAGTTAATAAAGGCACTAAAGCCAGAAGATAATAACCGCGATGAGGTTAATACACTTTGTGAAGACATTGCCTTACTTGTTGAAATGTTTTGCTGCCTGTTTGATTTAAAGCGCGCAGGTTTAAGACTAAAAGTATTAGATAAACCCATGTGCCCGCGTTTTCATGTAGACAAAATTCCGTGCCGATTAGTGACTACCTATCAAGGTGTTGCTACGCAGTGGTTAAATCACAGCGATGTAAACCGCTCAAAGCTAGGTACTGGTAATTTAGGTAAACCGGATGAAGAGTCTGGATTATTTAAAAGCTTAAGTAATATTAACCAGCTAACAGAAGGTGATGTTGCCCTTCTTAAAGGAGAGTACTGGGATGACAATGAAGGTGCCGGTTTAGTGCATCGCTCACCACCGGTGGCAGCAAACGAGCAACGCTTATTGCTAACTCTAGATTTTATTTAATATATTTTTTATAAGAAGGTGTTGCTTTAGCAATACCCTCTTATAACTTTAAGCAAACATAAAATATTACTTTAAAAACGTCATAATTTATTAAATATTGAATGTAGACTGTGAAATAATTACAACTTATGTACTGTGTTATTTTGGAGTTTTAGTGTGAAAGTAGAGCAACCTTTTTTAGGTAAAGCCGGCACGTTATTATTTTTAGTTATTGTGAGTGCCTTTCCGCCTTTAACTACCGATTTATATTTACCTGCCTTGCCAACTATGGTCGAAAAGTTAAGCACTAATCAGGCAATGGTTAACTTAACCCTTAGCGTTTATTTTGTAGCTTATGCTATTGGATTACTATTTTGGGGACCATTGAGCGAAAAGTTCGGCCGCAAACCAATATTAATGCTTGGTTTAGGCATTTATGTTGTTGGTAGCTTGCTTTGTGCACTTGCGAATCAAGTTGAAATGCTTATTGGCGCCCGTTTAATTCAAGCCTTTGGTGGCAGTGCCGTAACAGTTGTAGCAACGGCTATAGTAAAAGATTTATACGATGGTCGAGAGCGAGAAAAAATAATAGCCACTATTATGTCGTTAGTGATTATTGCTCCTATGGTTGCACCTGTCATTGGCGCATTATTATTAAAAGTAGGCTCTTGGCATATGATGTTTTACGCACTGGCTGGTTTTGGCACTATGTCGATGTTATTAGCGCTTACTTACCAAGAAACATTACAAAGTAAATACACAGGATCAATTATACAATCTTGGGGAAGATTAGGCGTTGTTATAAAAAATCCGCGTTTTCTTTCTTTACTCGCTATTTTTACTATTCCCCCCATGACACTAATGGCATTTTTAGCAGCTGGTTCGTATATTTATATTGATGGCTTTGGCTTATCGGAGCAAACCTTTAGTTATGCGTTTGCTGCTAATGCGTTTTGCGCATCGTTTGGTCCTAGTATTTATATGAAGCTTTCTCAAAAAATATCAGTGAAAAAAATAATTACTACCTGCTTTATATTACTCATGTTGTGCGGCGTACTTACTCTTACTTTTGGGCACCTTTCTCCCTGGATTTTCGCAAGTATTGCAGCTCCCGCCACACTTATGGTTATTGTTACGCGCGTACCAGGTACTAATTTAATGTTAGATCAGCAAACTGGCGATACAGGCTCCGCTGTGGCGATTATTCAATTTTGTTCGATGATTGCAGGGGCAACAGGCATGATGCTGGTATCAATTCGCCCAGACGAACTTATAAGTGATCTAGGGATTATTCAGTTAAGTATCGGTACTATTGCTTTGGTTTTATGGTTACTGGTAAAAAATAAATCGTACGTGATAAACAATCTATCTAAAATTTAAACCACCTGATTTATGGTTAATAAAATTACTAATAAATTGAATCATAGTGATATTATATTTATTTTCTCTAGCCAAAAACCGCCAATGAAAAAGGCGAATTTACACGTTGAAGCTAGCCTATTGTAAGGAAATTCAACGTGGTTAGTGCTGGAAAAAGCTGCTTGTAGTAGATTTATTACCCACAGCTCAGGTTACATTCTCTGTTGCAAAAAAAACGCTCCATAAAGGAGCGTTATTTAAACGAGTTCAACTAATGCAGGTTTAAGCTGATAGCGGTATATCTTGCACTACAGATGCTTTTTTCATGCTGCCTTCTTGCTCTAGGCGAATATGCCAGCTAAACGCTTCTTCGAGTAAATGCGGGGTATGCCCACCACGCTCACAAGCGCGATTGTAATAATCTAACATTGCTTCGCGATAATCTGGGTGCACGCAATGCTTAATAACTTGTACAGCACGCTCACGCGGTGCTAAGCCACGTAAATCAGCTAAGCCTTGCTCAGTTACTAAAATATCAACATCGTGCTCGTTATGATCAACATGGCTAGCCATAGGCACAACGCTTGAAATAGCGCCATTTTTAGCAATCGACTTAGTCACAAATATAGCTAAATGGGCATTTCGGGCAAAGTCACCCGAGCCGCCAATACCATTCATCATTCGTGTGCCACACACATGCGTTGAATTTACATTGCCATACATATCAAACTCAAGCGCAGTATTAATGGCAATAATACCTAAACGGCGCACTATTTCAGGGTGGTTCGAAATTTCTTGAGGGCGTAACACTAGCTTGTCTTTGTATTTTTCTAAATTATTGAATACTTGCGCGTTACAACGCTCAGACAACACAATTGAACTGCCTGATGCAAAGCTCATCTTACCTGCATCAATTAAGTCAAACGTCGAATCTTGCAGTACCTCTGAATACATTGTTAAATCTTTAAAGTCAGAGTCGAGTAGCCCCATCATCACCGCATTAGCAATGTTACCAATGCCTGCTTGCAGCGGACCTAAATTAGCTGGCAATTTATTTTGAGCCACCTCATCTTTAAAAAAGTTAACTAAATGGCGCGCAATAGATGCGGTGTCTTCGTCTGGGTCGGTAACGGTCGAAAACGAGTCGCTTTGGTTAGTAAAAACAATACCAACAATTTTTGCAGGATCGATAGCAATTGCAGTACTACCAATGCGGTCGTCTACTTTAACTAACGGCATTGGTTGGCGAGTAGGACGATACGATGGAATGTATATGTCGTGCAAACCTTCAAGATTAGGGTTATGCAGCATATTAATTTCAACAATGACTTCTTTTGCAAAAATAGCAAAGCTTGCTGAGTTACCAACCGATGTAGTAGGCACAATATGCCCTTCTTCGGTAATGGCAACCGCTTCAATAACAGCTACATCAGGCATAGTTAATTGATGATTACGTAAATGCTCAACCGTTTCAGATAAATGCTGATCAATAAACATTACTTCACCGTTGTTAATCGCTTTACGTAAAGTGCTATCTACCTGAAAAGGCATACGACGCGCTAAAATGCCCGCTTCTGTAAGGAGTTTATCTAAGTCATTACCTAGTGATGCACCCGTCATTAAATTTATTTTGATAGGATTTTTTTTGACTTGCTCAATTAATGCTCTGGGTACTGCTTTAGCTTCTCCGGCACGAGTGAAGCCACTCATCCCTACAGTCATTCCATCTTTAATAAACAGACTTGCCTGCTCAGCAGACATAACTTTATTATGCAGATTACTATTGCGAATACGTTCCAAGTTCATTTTGAGCCCCTTTCTAAATTTGGCATTATTCTAATCCTAACTTCGTACTACACAATATAGACTTAAGTCGCATTTACGCCATTAGGATGAAAATACAGTAAAAACACAAAGCCTTTTACATATAAATCACATAAAGAAACCAAGTAAATAACACCTGCAACATTTTGTACACGCTAGCCTTTAAAATAATGATGTTTTATTTTTTAAATAAATAGTTTTTTGAATAGTTAGGTATCTATGAGTACTTTTTAACTCGTGGTATCACAGTAAACATAAGGCGTAATTTAGCATCAAATACAAATCAGTAATGCCCATATTTATGGTGGCTTATAGCCGCTTTTTTTTAGCAACTGCAGGCTTTGTGCTTTGTATATTAACTTATTACTAATTTAAAACCTTAACGATCACTGCGTACAAATCTTGTGTATTAACAGGTTTAGATACAAAGTCATCCATGCCGACACTTAAACAGCGCTGTTTATCGTCTTCGTAAGCGTTTGCAGTAATGGCAATAATTGGCACGTGTTTGCCACTTTGCCCTTCGTTGGCACGTATTACTTGTGTGCATTCGTAACCGTCCATATTCGGCATTTGGCAATCCATTAAAATTACGTCAAACGACTGACTTTCTAATATCTTAAGTGCCTTAACACCATCGTTTGCCGTTGTTAGCTTTGCTTTGCTTGGCTCTAGCATTTTTGCAATAACCTGACGGTTTATTGGGTTGTCCTCCACAAGGAGTATTTTTTTATCGCCGAGTATAGGTAGTAATTGCGACTGAACTAAAGCAACAGGCTTAACATATTCAGCCTTAGGTGCATTCACATAAAACTTGAACATACTGCCTTTGCCAGGTGCACTATTGAGGGTAATTTCGCCCTCCATTTTTTTAATCAAACCTTGGCTAATTGCTAAACCGAGCCCTGTACCGCCATATTTACGTGCAACGCCTACATCAGCTTGTGTAAACTCGCTAAATAATAATGATTGCTGATCCTTTGCTATGCCTATACCACTGTCAGACACACTCACAAATAACTGCTGGGCACTATAATCAAACGATAAACGCACAAACCCACGCTCGGTAAACTTACGCGCATTAGATAACAAGTTAATGATGATCTGATTTAAGCGTAAATCATCCACGTTAATACAATCAGGCAAAGTACTACTGCACTCAACTATAAACTGCACATCGTCAGAGCTTATAATAGGTGAAAACAACGATTTAATGTTTTCAATAAACGGCGCTAAATTTGTTGGACGCGGGCTTATTTGCATTGCGTTAGCCTCAATCTTAGAAAAATCTAAAATATCGTTTAAGATTTTTAATAAATTTTGGGCACTTTTTTGTTGGGTATTTAAAAGATCTCTTTGCTCGTCGGTTAACGAACTATCGCGTAGCAATACCTCTCCCATACCCAAAATGCCGTTCATAGGGGTACGTAATTCATGGCTCATATTTGCTAAAAACTGCGATTTAGCAACGTTTGCTAAGTTAGCATGGCTTACTGCTTGTTTAAGTTTGTTAGTTTGCTCTGCCACTTTTTTTTCTAACTGTTGGTTAAACTCACTTAACTGCTTGTTTAAATCTTGGTTTTTTACATTAGAGGTTTGCAGATTTTCTATAGAATTATTTAATGCATTTGCCAGCATTTCAAACTGCTGTTGAAGTTGCAGTACTTCTTGCCAACTTGAGTCAGTACTAAATGTATGTTTTTTTGTTTTATCAAAGCTTTGCATTAAATTAGTTAAACCGCTTATAGGTTGAACTAATAAGTTTGCTAGCTGATGTATAAACAGCACCACCATTAAAATTAATATTGCGCTAAGAAGAAAAGTAGGTAACCACGTTTTAGCCACTGCCATGCTTAAATGTTTACGGTTATATAAGGTGATAACTTGCCATTTACTCTGCGGACTAACATATTTAGAACTATGGTAAACCTCGTTATTATTGGAACGAAATAAATTTTTATCGCCCATATTTCGTGTATTAAAACCACCTTCGTTAAAGTCGGTTAATATTTTAAACTGCTCAAGCGAGCTAAAAACCACTTTTTGTTGATCATCTAATACAACTAATTCACCGGTATATTCAAATAAATTAGGAATAAACTGCTCTAATCGTCCAAGCTTTAATGAGCCTTCAACTACACCGTAAAACTCACCATCACGGTATATTGGGGCAGAAAGAGCAACAATGGCTTCATTGCCAAGCCCTCGGCCTTGAAATACGCCACTACTATAGCCAAGAGGATATTGCTCAGCCAGCGTAAAGTACTCCCGATCGGTTATGTAGCGCTGCGCCTCACTCAGCTCTGTTACTAAATCACTAGGCACGCTCATTTCAACCAAACCGTTTGTGTTTGCGTACAAGCTGGTAGTAAACCCAGGAAATAACAGCATGAGCCGCTCAAGCTGCTGCGCTGTTGAACCTCCAGTTCCTATAACATCACTACTCATTACAATAGCGTTTTTGTGAAATACTAAATAATCGTTTAATTGCGTGCTAATTGACTCAGCTTTTTCTTCAAGCTGCGCGTTTACCTCATATTCTAAACGTGAATGGTGATCGTTCACTAAAATTACACTAGTAAGCAATACAACCAATATAATAATTACGCTTACTACATAGCTAAGAATACGCGCAAGTGGTCTGCCCTGATACGCACGGCTAGCATGGGGTACAAACACACTAAACAAATCGACCAACGCCAAGCTTATTAGCGCATTTATAAGGTATTTACATATTGCAACGATGAGGGTTAACGAAGGTAGGTCTATTATAATTTGACCAATAAACCACACGATGGGAAGGCCAATTAAAAGCCAAAATACTGTTCCTAGAGGAAGTATTGGTTTAGAGCGGCGTAAGCAAAAAGCATAAAGCCAAAAAAGCTCGAGTAAATATACAATGCTTGGCCAACAATGACCCCACCTATACAACAAAAAGCCAGAGACAATCACGAGGCTCAAACAAGCATATCGAAGCCCAATAAACACTAAGCTACATAATACAAATACTTGTCCGAATAAAAACTCAGAGCTGTCGAAAAAATATAACGGTGAGAGATTTACTACACCGCCTAACAGACCTAGTAAAACAGCGAGTATCCACTTACTTCTTTGAGGCATTACATCAACCTTTGACACCGAATACTAATGTTATTAAAAGCATGATCGCGCTGAGTGAATCATTCATTTAAAACAATTGGTATAATTAAAATGCTGTATTAACATTTATATAATGTTTACATTATTGCGTACAAGTTAAATGCTGTCTAGCGACAAAGATGGAACGAATATCGGCAGTAAACTAAATTTTATAGTTAGTAATAATTTAATCTTGGGATTTTAATTAGGTAATATCAAAGAAGAGTTTATAACACCCAATGTTGTTTGAAGTATAAGTTGACATAACCTCACTTGCTTTTATTGACCCACAGCGCCGCAAGTGAAGTATAACTTGGCATAATATTGAAGCTTATAATGGCATAAAGTTACCAAATATAAGCTTTATAAAGCTAGTCTCATAAAAATACTTCCAAGTTTAGTTGACTGCTATGTGCCAATTGCAGACATTGGTACAACGCCCTCTTAGGTGTGAACAACGCAATACAAAAGCCACCGTACACCCCCTTGAATACAAAAACGCAACGCATAGCGAAAATGCCATGCGTTGCGAATTCAAATAGATTGTTAGCATTAAGTTTGTGGTAAATGCGATTTATATTCTCTTGCTTTTGAAACTAGGTCTAAGTCGCTATATTTACCGCTAGAAATAACAGGGTAAGTGGAGTAAACGAGCTTTATAAATTCTTCGTAGTTCTTGTCTTTCGTAGCATTAATCACAAAATCCACGATTTCTTTCAATTGTGGAGAAAGGCTTACATCGTGTCTATAACCGGATGAAAGCTCAAATAGTTGCTTATGACCGCCAAACATTGTTGTTGTATTTGTTACTTTAATATCGTTATCATCTTTTGCCATTTTAACAAAATCATCTACGTATGGACCGTAATGGTCAAAATGCCAAGTAGTATCAGTGAACTGAGAACCATGTTCTAGGGCTGCCTTCCAATCTGTGAGATATAACATTTTTGTTAAACGTGATGCGGACAATTCATCTTTGTATGGGTACGCGAAAAGTATGTACTTAATTACATCCATTATAATTTTCTTCATTAAAAACCCTCCAAACTAGCAGCTTCAAGACTAGGCATGTGGCTATCTAGTGATTCTAGCAGGTGACACAGGTTTTGTTGCTCCCTAGCAGTCATAGCTGTGCGAATTTTTGTAAACTTAAGCCCACCTGGATTAATTGATTCAAATATCAAAACAGCCACTGTTTGTAGCTGAGAATTTTGGATTCGAAAACCTTGCAAAGCTCTAGACTTCATTTTTATCTTATCTAAAGTTTCATTATCAAAACCGAATTTATCAATGTTGTACTGCTTCCAAGCTTCCAACTTAGTCGATGGATCGTGTGGTATCACTACTTGGTAATAGCCAGTCTGCCAAACTTTTTCGATACAACCAATATTTCTAGGATAAAGTCTACTGGGGCGCGTTTTAAACAACTCATTGTTAGAATGCCTGCCAACACACAAAAATAAATCCATATCCATTTTATACAAGCTAACTCGATCGCTGGGCGTTAAACCGAACTTAGAAAAATAATTGTTGTAAATATAGCGGCTAAAAAGCTCGTAACAGTTAATTGCATTACTGCTATTTTTCTGTTCGAGAACTTCATTTTCCGCAAGAATTCGACGGTATGTCTTCTTTAGTAAGGATGACGTTGTATAGCTGCCTAGGCTTCCCCAAACTGCACCAACGAAAGCAGTAATAAACAACACAGTAAACCACTGTTCAATGGTAAATACCTCCAGTAGATTTGTGCGCCAGTTAACCGGTAACTGATGTCGTACCATTTTTTGAATGTTAGTTGGGATTCCAATATATCCAAAAGCAATAATGCTATAGATACCTGGGAACAAACCCCAACTTAAAAATTTATAGCCCCAACGTTTAAGACGCGACAAACCAGTTAATGCAATGTCCAATCCATTACCTATGTAGTGGTCAATAAAATTTGGCCACAGTTTTAGAATCTTTGTATCTAATCTCAGATTCATTTGGCGCTAAACCAGCATTATAATGATGCGGCCTAACGTTGTTGTAATATCCGTTGATATAATCACTAACGCTATATTTAGCATCTATAAAATTTCCATATCCAACCTTTGGCATCCATTCCGTTTTAAAGCTTCTAAAAAATCGCTCCATTGGCGCATTATCCCAACAATTTCCACGCCTACTCATACTTTGT
>Ga0316197_10002549_pt1 | contig 13025 bp, 13 predicted proteins | sample OudBiesiAoxic_MG_FD_204939 | JGI IMG/M metagenome (GOLD analysis project Ga0316197, IMG submission 204939) | Coastal sediment microbial communities from Oude Bieten Haven, Netherlands - site A oxic | ecosystem: Environmental > Aquatic > Marine > Coastal > Sediment | place: Netherlands...
GGCTCATGCACTTCGACAATATCTTCAAGTTTGACTTCCCGCACCGGAATTCCGGTCTGTTGCTCAAGCTGTTCGGCAAGTTGTGGCAACGCCTCGGGTAGCGGACAAAGCGTTATAGCCGCTATCGGTGCCTGCTGGAAGTGCCGATCGTAGTAGTCCATGGAGCGCTGCAGTTCCAGCGCCAGCCGATCTACCAGTTCGGGTGTAGCGAGTAACTGTTGATAACCAATGTCCATGCTGCGGGCGAGATATAGAGTGGCATCGCGAGTGAGGGTAATCAAACCCCGCTCGGCGCCAAAAAACAGCATGGCCTGGCCCTTGGCATCCTGCTCAAGCTGTGCAGCGATATTACGCAGCGCCAGTTCGGGTATGTCGATAACCTCCAGGGCAGCGCCGGCACTTTGCAGGGTTTCAATTCGTTCCTTGACAACGGCGGCGCGGGAAACCACTACGTATAGATTTTCCTGCACACCACGCGCACCGCTGGGCGGTGTGTCAAAGACATCGAGTACCGCATCATCGATATGAAAGTCGATCAGATCGCGGATCCGCCAGCGGATAGCGGCTTTTAGCTCCGTTTGCGGGACCTCGGGAGCGTCAACCATCAGTAGCTGGTAGTCAGAGATATCCAGCAGCGTGGCACAGGCCGTTTTGTCCAGCCCGCGATCCTGGACTACGTTCTTGATGTTTGTCTGAACTTCCTGCCCTGGTGCGAGCGGGTAAAAACCACAGTGTTCGAGAACGGGCTTGCCGGATTTGTTCTGATGAATGGTGGCGGTCGCAGAACCCGCAGTGCTTACAATCAGCGAACTTAGACGGTCACCACGGCTTTTCTTTTTAAATGAAAACACCCGCAATCCTTTTCTTAAGGCTTAGTAAAAGAGTCCAGTATTTAAAGCTGCTTGTCAATTGCTTACAACTTCATGCCACTGAAGCAGACGAACGCCGGCGCCACCGCCGGGGCCTCGCAGGTCGAGATTGTCCAGCCAGATTTGTTTGGGCTTTCCCGATTTCGCGAACAAAGTAAAATCGAGGTCCGTAAAGATGACTGCACCGCTTCCAGCAATATTGAAGGTGACACTGCCGGTTGTATAGTTAGTTGTATTTCCACTTTTTAAAGGCGAAGGTGAAGCCGGGTAGCTGGTTGCTCCGTCCGACAGGCCGAATGATAGTTGTGCTTCCTGTGGGCTGTTGCCGGTGGTTACAACTTTATAGTCAAAATTAAGTGTGAGCACTGTTGGTGCAGTTACTGTAAATGGCGTCAGTCCAAATGATCCAGCCGTGGTGGCGGTGCCGGAACCATTGGTAGGCTTTTCGACATAAGCGGCCCGGTCTCCGGTGCCGGTCGGGCCACCATTGTCATCCCAGCCTCCAGCTGGCAGGTTCCATCCCGTTGGAGAGCAGCCCGGAGCAGAACAGGGAGCCGTAGCGGGTTCGTTGAAATCGGGATTGGCGTTGGCAAGCAGATTGCCATCATTACGCAGCGTTGCTTCCACTGTACGTTGTACACCGAACGTAGAGATTTCGCCGCGCACGCGTATCTGACAGTCACTACCCACCGGCGCTGATGCCATAATATCAAAATCGCCACGTCCCGCTGCTATATTGTTCAGCAAAGACAGATCGTCACAGGGGGTTCCGCTAGCATAGAGATAGGACGCGTGCTCAATGCCTGTTTCTGCAATGAACAAGGCTTCTATAGCGTCGCTCTGCACAGTGGTATCCAGCACGTCTGAAGCTGCCATGCGCTGCAGCACTACGACCATCAGCGCCAGGGTGATAATGATAAACAGTGCCCCAATGAGCGTCACGGCACCGCCTTGTCTGTCTGGACAGGAGTTCACGGCTGGTTTCTCAATGCAATCCGTGAACGTTGCGGGTAGTTATTGCCTGCATGAGTCAGGACAAGTTCGAATTCAATAAAGGCAACATCACTATTATCAATGGCGGGCAGACTGCCATCCGCCTGAATATAACTGAAGCTAAAGGCGCTGACTTCGTCACTCAGCACAGGCGTTCCCCCTATGCCGGCGTAGGCCAGGGTTAGCAGCGGAGCAGTCGTAGAAATGGTGACCTGTTCAGAGTCTGTTTTGAAAAACTGAAGTGTGGTGGGCGACAGAGGAAGGTTGATATCGAAATTGCCCGATCCGTCACGGCGTATTTCGCGTATTTCGCGCAGCAGCCGTTCACTGGCGACACGAAGTTTGCTGAGCGTATGAACCGCGGAAGCGGAGTCGTTGTAGGCGCGTACTCCGTTGCTGAGCAGTGGGCCGACAATGGCTGCCAGCAGGGCCAGCACTGTCAGTGCGGCGACCATCTCCACCAGCGTGAAACCGGTTTCCGGCCGTTTCATCATCAGTAGTCCACCAGCAGAAAGATTACTTCGGCGTAGGTACCGCCTCCCTCATCAACGCTGATAGTGACCTCCTTACAGCTTGCGCCTGCCGGGCAGCCCGGGCCGACCGGAGGTTGCGTGATGATCGTGGAGCGCGTATAGCCGGAATAGTTGCCATTAAGTACTTCGCTCGTATTACCGGCAAGTTCCGCTGCAAGAAAATCCTGGTTGCGACGAATCGCGAGAAGATATTCAGCCTGCTCCTGGGCGAGTTGGGCCGCTGTCTGACTCTTTTCATTGACTACCAGGCTGGACGCGGCCTGGGAAAACATGCCAAACAGGGGTACCGATGCAAGCGATATAATGATGATGACCAGCACCATCTCGATCAGCGTGAAGCCGTTTTGTGACTTCATGGTGTCACCGAAACAAACCCGGTGACAGCCTGGACGCTGACAGTAGCCGTGTTACTGCCTCCGTTCAGGGTCCAGTTCAGGGTGGTCGTGACCAGGTTGCTGCCACTGATGGGCCGTCCAAGGCTGTCGAACTCCAGGTCGGCCCCGCTCAGCGTTACTCCGTTCTGCAGAGAAAAGGCCTGTAACTGACCGCTGGGGTCACGGATGGTGGACGGAGTGGGCGTCGCACCATCATTAATCACATAGCTGGTGGCGGACTGGACATCAACGGTGAGCGGGCGCCCCTGACTCATGGCCAGCGCCTGTGCATGGCGTATTACTCGACCCAGCTGATCGGCCTGTGCCGGGACTGTGGCATCGTGGTGGACGAAACGGGGTGCGGCCAACGCGGCTATTGTCGCCAGGATGACCATCACGCTAACCAGCTCGATGAGCGAGAAACCGGCGCCACAGCTATTTAATCCTTTTAAGTGCATCCTTTATCCTTGAAATAAAAAAGGGGCGGGCTCTCGCCCACCCCTTTCACCCATTCAAAGAGACTTTATCGGTGATTAGATTTCGCCAACACAGCCAACCAGATCAGTGGCGGCCGACGTCGCCGTTGTGCAGGTGGTATCTGTGTACGTTTGGACAACGTAGGGGGTGCCGTTAATGGTCACTTCAATTCCCATGTTACCAGCGTCGACAGCGACATTTGGTCCGCCAACGTAAGTAGCCAGCTCAGTGAGCGTCGGCAGCGTTTTCAGTTTTGCGATCGCCATCGCATGTCCGGACCGTACACCTGCAATCGATCCATTTTTTGCAGCCGTTAAAGCATCGCTGGACACATCCGTAAAGCGTGGTACCGCCATTGCGCCCAGAAGAGCAAGGATCACCAGCACCGCAACCAGTTCAATAAGGGTAAAACCCGCGTTTTTCTTCATCAGTGATTATCTCCGTAAAATGGGCTGATGGCCCGCATACACCTACTCCGTTTTATCGTCAGGCAGCGGGAATTTCTTTAATACATTTTGCTGCAATCGTGTAGCTCTCCAACCCGAACCTGCATGGTTGCTGTGACAAGCAGCATAAAAAACTACGTTCCTGCTCAGTGCAGGGCCACTTTGGCAAGATCCCACATGGGCAGAAAGATACCGGTAGCCAGCAGGAACACCAGGCCGGCCAGCGCTATTGTCAGGGCCGGTTCAATGGAAGCGCTGAGTTTGTCGATGGAGTAATCCACTTCGTCGTCGTAATAGTCGGCGACATCCTGTAGCAACTGGTCGGTGGCACCGGATTCTTCACCGACCTGCAGCATTTGCAGGACCAGGTGGTCAAATATGCCGGTGCTCGCTGCGGTGTGACTCAGCGATTCACCGCGTTCGATGCCATCGCGCATACTGAGAATGCGCTCTTCAACAAAGTCATTGTCGAGTGCGCGCGCCACTACCGACAGGCCGGTAACGATCGGGATCCCCGAGCGCTGTACCAGCGCAAACAGCCGGCTGAATCGTGCCAGCGTCGCCTGATACAGCACTTTTCCCACCAAAGGCAGGCGCAATTGGGTCTTGTGCCACTTGTAACGCCCGTTGTCATTGCGCAGGTAAAGTCCGATACCGACCACCATCAGCATGACGCCGGCAAGCATGAATTGCCAATGGTTGATCATGGCGTCGGATGTCGCCATCAAAATACGCGTCGGCAAGGGCAGGTCTGCACCGAATTGCTCGAAAATAACGGCAAAAGCCGGTACCACAACAACGTTGATAATGATTACGGCGATGAGAATGGCGACAAGCACAAACATCGGATAACGCATGGCCGACTTTATCTGTTTACGGGTCTTCTGCTCGCGTTCCAGGTAGCCGGAGAGTTGACGGAACACCTCTTCCAGCTGGCCGCTGGTTTCACCTACCCTCACCAGGCTGACATAGAACACCGAAAACACCTTCGGGTACTGGGCCAGAGAAGCGGATAAATCCCATCCTGCGTGCAGACTTTCAATGACTCCCGTCAGGGTTTTTGCCAGAGTTCGATTACGCGCATTACCGGCCAGTCCGGACAAGGCGCTGAGGATAGGTACACCGGCCTTTGACAGACTGTACATCTGTCGGCTGAATTGAATCAGGTCTATCGCTTCAACCCTGGCAGGAAACAGTTCGGCCAGGTCCGTACTCATACCGACTGCTTCCTGCACCGGCTGTATATCGATAGGCGTCAGGCCGCCTTCTATTAAACGTGTGGCAGCCAGATCGGTACTGGCAGCATCGATAACACCCTCTATAGCGTCCCCGCGCTGCCCACGTGCCTTATACTGGAAAGCCGGCATTTTACTACTCTACCATTCCGCTCAGGCGCATGGCTTCGGATAGACTGGTAATGCCCTGGCGTGCGTAATCCAGCGCATTCTTCACCAGCGGCCGGTAGCCGTCCTGTACACGCGCGGCGTTTTCAAAAGCGGCCGGATCGTTACGGCGCAGGGCATCGGCCAGCGTGTAATCTATTTCGAGCAGCTCATAGACACCGATTCGGCCGTGATAACCCGTGTGGTTGCACTGGTTGCATCCGGTGCCCTCCTGGAAGCCATCCAGTGATGCATTTTCGCCCATGACGCTTTGCACCCAGCTTTGTTCGCTGGGGTCAAGTTGCCTGCTTGTGCGGCAGTTTGTACACAGTTTTCGAATCAGGCGCTGAGCCAGTATCGCCTGGGTTGAAGCGGCCACCAGGTAAGGCTCAAGTCCCATATCGACGAGACGCATGGCTGTGCTGACCGCGTCGTTGGTATGCAAGGTGGAAAGCACCAGGTGACCCGTGAGTGCAGCCCGCAAAGCAATTTCACCGGTCTCCCTGTCACGCATTTCACCGACCAGCATAATATCGGGATCGAGACGCAGGGCGGTTCGTAGTACACGTGCAAAATCAAGATTAATCCGCTTATTGACCTGAACCTGATTGATACGCGGAAGCTGGTATTCAACCGGATCCTCAACCGTAATAATTTTCTTTTGCGGTTTGTTCAGTTCGGTAAGTGCCGCGTACAGGGTGGTGGTTTTACCACTTCCGGTAGGTCCGGTAACCAGGACCAGGCCGTGAGGCCTGTGCACAATGTTTCGTATGCGCTGCAGAATATCCTTCGGCATACCGAGTTGATCAAGATTGCGTACCGCTGAACCATGATCGAGCAAACGCATGACGACGGCTTCGCCGGTCTGGGTCGGAATTGTCGCCAGGCGGACATCGATGCTTTTGTCCAGAACACGCAAGCTGAAACGCCCATCCTGGGGCAGGCGCTTTTCCGAAATATCGGCTTCGGCCATCAGTTTCAGACGGGAGACAACGGCTGAAGCAATACGTGTGTCGTCCATCGTCGTCTCGTGTAATATTCCATCGATACGCCGTCGTATGCGCAATACATCTTCATCTGGCTCGATATGTATGTCGGAGGCCTCGGCGCGTACTGCATCTTCAAATACCGTCTGAATCAGACGCACGACAGGCGCATCGCTCTGCGTACTGCTGGCGGTCAGGGTACGTAAATCAAAGGCATTCTCTGCCATGTCCTGGCCGACTTCACTGGCCAGATTGCGCAGTTGATCAGTATTCTGGTAGAGCCGGTCAACGTTCCGCAGAAGGTCACTTTCCTTGACGCAGGCTATCTGTACCGATGTTTTCAGTATGCGGACCAGTTCATCGAAAGCGAAAATATCGGTCGGGTCACCCATGCCAACCAACAGCCCGCTGGGCGTCGCTTTCAATACGAGAGCACGGTAGCGCCTGGCCAGGGTCTCCGGCAGACGAGCGACAAGTTCCGGGTCGAGTTCGAAGCGTGACAGGTCAACGTAGGGAATTTCGAGCTGTTCGGAAAGCAGCGTCAGTAGTGTGTCTTCGTCGATAAAACCATTTTCGACCAGAACCCTGCCCAGTTTTCGACCACTTCTTTTCTGCTCGGCCAGCGCTTCCTGAAGCTGGGATTGCGAAATCACTTTCTGTTCGACCAGCAGGTCACCGATTCGAACGCGTTTTCTTGGCATGGTAGCCGCCATGGTTTATATCCGTCAGTAGTGGAAATCTTTGTTGCTCAAGACGCCAATTCTCTGTTTCACATAATCATCTACCGGTTTATTCAGCGGCAGTTCAGCAGCCCGCTGAAAGGCCTCCAGTGCCTGTCCCGGCTGACCGTTCTGCTCCAGTGCCACAGCAAGTCCGGTCCACCATAAAGCCCGGCTTGGTTGACCCTGAACAGCTTTCCGATAGGCGGTGGCTGATTCTGCATGTCTTTCCATTTTATAAAGAATCGCCGCTCGTAGTGCCAGCGTTTCGGGATCAGCCTGGCGTTGAACGATTGCCCGTTCCAGGGTCTCCAGGGCTGGACCAAGTTCACCCCTTGCCGCCAGTAATTGTGCGTAAGGCCGCGCCAGTGCAAGCTGGTGAGCGTCTGTGAGCAAACCTTCAGACAGTAACCGTTCCGCTTTATCCTCCTGTTGCCTGCTTAGTAGCAAAGCTGCCAACTGGCTGCGTGCATTGACGTGCCGGGAATGTTCATCGAGCGCCTTCCTTAACAGGCTTTCGCCACGTTGTTGCTGATTCCTGGATAGCGCCTGTTGCGCCCTGGCGAATAACCGTTCCGCCTTCTGTTCCGGCGTTAGAATAGCGACCGGCTTGCTGGCGGCTTCAACCGGAGTCGGCAGCGCTGTCGGTACTGTTTCTGCCCGCGGCAGCACGGGCATATCCAATGGTTTTTTCTTGAATTCGGCTTTGTTTGCAGTAGTTGCAAGCGGTTCGGTATTGACCTTGTCCTGAGGCGCTACTGGATCAAGCTGCGCGTTGTGCTCAGGCTCGGCCGCCTCAGTGGCGGTCTGTGGTGCAATGGCGGGTTCAGATTCAGGTCTGCTGTTCCACCAGATGCTTGCCTGGTAGCTCACAACGATGCTGAGCAGTCCGGCCAAACCCCAGGCTGTAAGCGACAGTCTTTCATACCGTTTAAACCGGTTAATGTTGATAAGCCCCATGCCCTGTAAGGCGGCGATCTGCGAAGCCTTGACGGGCCCCCGTCCTTTATCCAGATCTCTCAGCATTTGATTGATTAAACTCATATGCCGTATGCGTATAACAGGCCGGCACTGGTCAGCGCGATCAGGCCGGCCAGGCCGGTGGCGATAGTCAGCCAGCGGGGTCTGCGCTGCAGGAGGTCTTCCGTGTCCCTGGCGGCGCGCCGAATATGGGCGCAGCTGATTTCCAGACTACCCGAACCATAGGCGGCCATGAGTGCTTTGTGGCAAAGCAGGTTGACCAAGCGCGGTATGCCACGGCTGCTGCGATGTAATTGTCTGATTGCGCGCGGCTTGAATAAGGCTGGGCCCCGGTAGCCGGCAACACGCAACCGGTGTTGAACATATTCGCCCAGTGCCAGGCGATTCAGTGGATGGAGCTGATAGGAAAAGACTATCCTTTGTTTGAGTTGGCGCAAATTGCGTTGCGCAAGACGCACATCGAGTTCCGGCTGTCCAAACAGGACAACCTGCAGCAGTTTTCTTTTTTCTGTTTCCAGGTTGGTCAACAGGCGTAGTGCTTCGAGACTGTCATCCGGGATAGCCTGGGCCTCATCGAGCAGTAATACGATCTGCCTGCCGTTTCGGTGGAGTTCCAGCAGGCGCTCGGTAATCAGTTTGAGCAGTCTGTGTTGTCCGATGTTGCGGGCAAACTCAATACCCAGTTCCTCTGCCAGCGCCATGCGTAGTGCGGTAGGGTTGAGGAATGGATTGGGTATATAGGCGGTGACATAGGTCTCATCGAGCAAATTCAGGAGTTGTCTGCAAATGAGTGTTTTCCCGGTGCCGACTTCACCGCTTACTTTGATAAAACCTTCACCACCCTGCAACGCAACCAGCAGGACATTGAGTGCTTCCTGATGGCTGCTGTAGCTAAAGAAAAAATCCGTATCCGGTGTCAGCGTAAACGGTGGTTCCCTGAGACTGTAGTGCTGCAGATACATGCCAAGCCATGCCTTTTCTTTATGGATAGTCCGGGTGCTGTATGGCACGGAAGCGCTGCGTGGCTTGCTGGACCTGTTGTTCCCACACCCGGTTACTGTTCACGATGACCGGGCGCAACAGGATGACCAGCTCGTTCTTGGTGGACGTCTTGCGCGTATGGCGGAACATGTGGCCGATGACAGGCATATCACCAAGGAAAGGTGTCGATGCGACCTCGTCCCGTACCAGTTCCTGCATCAGCCCGCCAATGACAACAACCTGGCCGTTTTCGGCCTGTACGATGGTGTCCGTTTCACGGATGGTGCTTTTTGCCAGAGGCACTCTTGAGCTTCTGCTACTGTCATCGTCATCTGAAGATGAGGTAACCACGCCGAGATCCTTATTGTCTTCGACGACCTCGCTGATAGCAGGATGCACATGCAGCGTAATCCTGCCATCGCTGTCTATCTGTGGTGTCACATCCAGCGCAACGCCCGAGAAAAATGGTGTCAGTGTAACGTCCGCGGATCGGTTCGAGACCCCTACTGCAACGTCGGTCTGGACGTCAATGTCGGTGACAAAGTATTCGTCGGTTCCGACCTTGATAATAGCTTTCTGATTGTTAACTGTGGACACCCGGGGGCTGGACAGTACCTGCACGTCACCCTGAGTCTTGAGCAGTTCTATCAGTGTGTTGAAGTCACCGAGGTGGGCCTGCACGGCAAATACACCACCGAAAGCGGAAGCACCGTCAGTCAGGGCGAGGTTGTTCAGGGGGACCGCTGTGCCGGCGAGTTCGGATACACCGTCCTTGAAAATGGTTCCACCGCCGATCTGCGCTATCTTGGCTTGATAGTTACCGCCGAAATCAAGCAGTGCGGTCCAGTTGACACCCGTCTGAAAAGCATCGTTGAGTTCAACTTCCAGTATCTTGGCTTCTATGATGACTTGCCGGCTTACCGAGTCCTGCAGAATATCGAGATACTGTTTGACGTCCAGCAACTCGCGCGGCATCGCCCGGACCAGGACGGTGCCCGACATGGGGTTGATGACGACTTTGCGGCCATTTTCCTCACCGACGATCATTTTCAGCGAGGTATCAAGGTCCAGCCAGAAATTCGCTTCGGATTGCGTAGTGATCTGGGCACCCGAAAAACCGTTTTGGCCGTTTTTATTCGCGTTATTGTCGAACGCTGAAGATCCGCTGGAGGAGTTTGAGTTGTTATCGGTACTGTTGCTGCCACCGCTGCTGGACGATGACTGGGTGATCTGACCGGAACTGACGCGTGTTTTCGAGCCACCCTTGCGCTCGATATCGAGATAGTTCACCTTGAATACCTGGGAGCGCATGCGCGATGGAAATACCTGGTAAACACCGTGACTATAGCGGTATTCATAACCGTATACGTCGCGTAGCGTTGCCATGACATCTTCGGTGGATACATTTTTCAGGTCCAGGGTCAGTGTGCCGGACACATCAGGGTGCACCACCATGTTGTCTCCCGTGCCGTCAACCAGGCTCATGAAAAGCTGCCGTGCCGGTGCTTCATTCACCGATACATCGAAAGTAGGAACTTCAGCTTTAATGACTCCCAGAGTGCTTGACGCCGGTGGTAACAGGGCGCGCTGGACTTCCGGTGGCGGTGCAACAGCTGCGCTTTGCTGACTTGCTTCAGCATTCTCCAGCGACTTTTGAATCGATGGCATGGTTGGACTGTCTTTCTCAGGTGTGGTTTGACAGGCGCTCAGCAGCACAACCGCTACTAACAGTTTGATGATACTGGTGCACAAATTTCTGTTCACGGCCTTACCTTTATCGATTCGGGAAACAGGTGCAGCGTCAGCGTGCGACCACTGGTATTCAGCAATACGTGTGAATCATGGATACGAACGACGCGCGCGGAACCGATTCGGTCCCCTTCCTTCACCCGTGTCCCGTTGATGACGGCGATGCGGCGTTGGGGGGAAGAAAGAATGGACTGCAGTGACCAGCTGTTGCCGGCGCGGCTTTCTGCACTTCCAAAATAACTACCCGGATCGGTTGGCTGAGTTGGATCCTTCAGGGCGTGCACGCTGCCGGCCAATCCGGGTCCCAGCAGCAGCAGAGCACCGATCAATTTTCTATCCATGTTGTGCTCCCAGGGTATAGAGTTGCAGGCGGGTCTCTGCCCGGGGATATTCGGTGGTCTGTAAATTGACCTTTTGCCAGAAGAATTTCCAGGGCATGGCTTCGAGTTCCTGCAGATAACGCAGAAGATCCAGGTATCCACCTTCAACAATCATCTCGAGCTGATAGCGGCCAAGGCCGGCATTGTTACTGTTTCTATGCAGAGCAAGATTATCCAGAGACTCGCTGCTGGCCTGTAAGGATTTTAATTTCAGGCCACGATGGCCGGTGAGTACCTGTTTGAGTAGTTCGGCAGCCTGGGCTGGATCTACCAATGCGCCCAGTTGACCGCTGATTCTTGCATCGAGTCCGGACAGTTCTGCAGCAAGGCGGTCCCGGCTTTCATAGCGTGAGATCAGTGGGTTATGGTTCGATTTATCATTGAAAAGGCTGGCTTGCCGGTGCAAGGCGCTCAGCTTCATTTCCATATCTGCGATACGTTGTTCAGCGGCATGCTGGGATTCGAGTGCCGGCTTCAGGCCCAGGGAGTCGATGATCAGAAATAAAACCACCACGCTCGCCGCTAACAGCAAAATGCGTTCGCGCAGATCGAGCGCATCGATACACTCGCCCCATTGCTGAAGTCGCACTGTTACGGCTGCTGTCACGACATCTCTCCCTTGTGATTGCGCAACACAAACTGAATCTGGGGTTTATCGTCAGCGATACGTTTCATTGATACGGTTTCGAAGGTTGTTTCGGACAGGCCCTGTCGCTTTTCCAGGTGTTGGAGATAGACCGGTACCAGTTTGGCATCGAGTGTTATGCCACGAATTTCTATCTGGCCTTCGCCGTTAACGGTGACCCCTTCCAGCCATAAGCCGGGTACATGTTGTTCAGCCAGGGCCTTGAACTGTGCCGAAAAAGCGCTGTGATGCTGGACCACAAACTGGTCAAACTGAATCAGCAGGCCGTTACGCTGGTCGATATCGGCCATCAGCTGTTCGATCTCTGCATCCAGTGCCTCGGTATCCGGTGTCTGGTAAGCCGCTTCGAGAGCTCCGATCTGTTGATGAATGTGGTGGTGCTGTTGTTGCAGTGCTTCGGCTGATCGTTCCATGCTGGCCAGTGTCCAGCGTGCATGTCCAAGGAAGACAAGCAACAGTATCAGTACTGCGGCGACAATCTGTGCCAGCGTGGTGGCAGAAAACACCTTTTGCTGTTTTCTGAAAACAGGTTGAAAAAGATTGATCTGTTGGTGCATGTTGTCAATGTATCCCGGTAAAATCAGCGGGCCAGGCCGCTACGCATTGCCGTCAGATAGCGTCGCAGCTCACCACCGAGCGTCAAATTCCCAACGGTTTGATGCGGTTGCCGGTGTTCTCCGGGAGCACAAGCGCTCATTGAACAGGCTGCCGCCTGAGTCAAGGAGCTTAACTTAACAGTCTGATTATCCAATTGAATATCTATCCACCCACCATTATTGAAGACGTTCCGGGCAGCCTTTCGGCTGGATAACGGCTCATCGCCACCTTATTACCTAGCTGTTAGGAAGCAAGATTCAGGCCCGATGGTAATCGGTTGTTATGACAAGAAAAGTCGGGGTTTCGTTGAGAACGGCTTGAAGGGATGCGCGAGGAAAGCCCGGACAGGCGGTGCCGCCGCTAACAACAGCCAGGCTGGCCGTTTAGCTGAAGGCTGCCAGTCAGTGTCTGGATGTCGGGCAGGTTGTGCTTGTCGAGGTAAGTCCGGATGCCATCATTGATCTTCCTGCAGACCAGTGGATCGTAAAACAAGGCGGTACCGACGCCTACCGCGCTGGCGCCGGCGATCAGAAATTCGATGGCGTCTTCCGCGCTGGCCACCCCGCCCTGCCCGATGATGGGAATCTGGTGGGACCTGCAGACCTGGTAGACCTGGTGGACCTTGAGCAGGGCAATGGGTTTGATGGCCGGGCCCGACAGCCCCCCCTGGTTGTTACCGATGACCGGTTGGCGCTGATCGATATCGATGGCCATGCCCATCATGGTGTTGATCACGGCAAAGGCATCACTGCCTGCCTCTATGCAGAGTCGGGCATTGCCGGCTATGTCGGTCTGATTGGGCGACAGCTTGGTGATGAGCGGTTTTCCGGTGGCTTTGCGGCAGGCTTCGACAACACGCGCCGACATCTGCGGATCGTTACCGAAGGCGACTCCGCCCTGCTTTACGTTCGG
>Ga0316197_10002550_pt1 | contig 13022 bp, 7 predicted proteins | sample OudBiesiAoxic_MG_FD_204939 | JGI IMG/M metagenome (GOLD analysis project Ga0316197, IMG submission 204939) | Coastal sediment microbial communities from Oude Bieten Haven, Netherlands - site A oxic | ecosystem: Environmental > Aquatic > Marine > Coastal > Sediment | place: Netherlands...
TATTCCTTAAGGTAATGAAGGTAAAGTATGGGTAATCGTCGCTTATTTTGGCGCATAGTTGATAAAATTGAGTCTTTAATAAATCAAGGCGAATTTTCTGCTGGGAGTCGTTTACCACCTGAACGTGAACTTGCAGAAATGTTTGATGTAAGTCGCCCTACGATTAGAGAAGCAATTATCGCATTAGAAGTACGTGGCAGAGTTGAAGTTAAAACTGGCTCTGGTGTTTACGTAGTAGAACAAAAAAATGCTTCTATAAAATCTAAAGAGATCAGTGCATTTGAACTTACTCAAGCGCGTGCATTAATTGAAGGCGAAATTGCCGCTTTAGCTGCTCAAAGCATTACAGAAGAAGAACTAGAGCAACTAAATAAAACATTAATTGCCATGGAAAAAGGCCTTTATGTTGAGCAAGCCGACCGTGAGTTTCATGAAATTATAGCTAGAGCAACGCGCAATAAAGCACTTGAATTTGCAGTGTCTAACTTGTGGGATTTACGTTTAACAAACCCACAAATTGTTGCTGACTATAGCAGTGTATGTAAAAACAATAACGAATGCGTTATGGACGAACACACCGCTATTTATACTGCTCTTAAATCTCATGATGCAAATGCAGCACGTACTGCAATGCACAAACATTTTAACCGCTTAATTAATGCTTTATTCGACGCAGTAGAATCGCGCGCACTTGAAGAAATTAAACGTAAAAATGATGAAAAACGAGGCCTTTACTCGCTTGACGGCTTAGTTAATAAAAGTGCCCACTAAAGCCTTTTAACCAACTTATTAAAGTTAGCAAGCGCCTGTTTGCTAACTTTATCGCTTACTTTATTTACTCGCCCTATTTAATATACTTTTAATTGCGCTATTTTTGGTCGCAAACACTTACCTATAAATTTAAAAAAAGATACTATGCCGCCATTAATATCGAGCGGGTTTAGCTTTTATACTCCCTGCATTACAATTTAACTATTTGATAGAGTTACTCAACTCAAGGATAAAAATGCAAGCATCTTCAAAAAGTTACTTACTGGCAATAGTGTGTGTACTGCTTGCCATGATGACCATTCAAACGGGCGCGTCGTTTGCAAAACAGCTTTTTCCTATTGTTGGCCCTGAAGGCACAACGGCACTTAGGCTTGGTTTTTCTGCCCTTATACTTTGCTTAGTATTTAAACCGTGGAAACACTTACCTACTCAAGGTAATCGTATTCCTATAATTGTGTATGGTTTGAGTTTAGGCGGCATGAACATTTTGTTTTATTACGCTATTGAACTTATTCCGCTAGGTATTGGTGTAGCGCTTGAATTTACAGGCCCGCTTGCTGTTGCCTTGTTTTCGTCGCGCCGTAAACGTGACTTATTTTGGGTTGCCTGTGCTATTGCAGGTATATTACTTTTACTTCCTGATATGAGCGGCCAAGATAGCCTTGATCCGTTAGGTGTTGCACTTGCTTTAGGTGCGGGTGCATGTTGGGCAGGTTATATATTATTTGGTAAAAAAACGGGCACACAAAGCTCTGGTGGAGCCACTGTTGCATTGGGTATGACTGTTGCAGCAATTGTACTTGTACCTTACGGCGGTATTATGCAAAGTGCCGCATTTTCATGGGAAATTATTCCTCTGGGTATTGGTATTGCTATTTTATCAAGCGCATTACCTTATACTCTTGAAATGGTTGCACTGCGTAACATGCCATCGCAAGGGTTTAGCGTAATGATGAGCTTAGAGCCTGCAATTGCTTCGCTCGCAGGGTTTATTATTTTAAGTGAGTTACTTACTTTATGGCAGTGGCTAGCTATTTTACTTGTGATAGTTGCATCTGTTGGTAGCTCGTTTTCAAACGCAAAAAAACAGACTACTTAATTAACTACCAAATAATCTAAATAACCTAAATAAAGTCACCACGCAACATGGTGACTTTATTGTGTTGTATCCAGTAATTTTTTAACTCACAGCCTTACTTTGCTTGTTGGTTGTAACCAAATACCCAATCAACGAAATAAGTGGCATGCCCGTAGCAACCAGGGCAATACCTGTCCAACCACCCGCTTCATATAACGGGCTGGCAATAAGCGAACCCACTGCACCACCTACAAATATACTGGTCATGTAAATAGCGTTTAAACGTGCTCGGCTTTGTGGCTCTAGTGCGTACACTGCGCGTTGCCCAAGTACCATATTGGCTTGCACAGCAAAATCAATAAACACACCCGTTAACGCTAAAATTACTATCCCGTAAGGTAAATCAAACAAGCTGGACAAAAAGCAACCAGCCGCTATAACTTTTGCGACTAAAGAGACCTGATGTGTATAGCCTTTGTCGGCCAAACGCCCAACAATAGGGGCCGCTATAGCACCTGCCGCACCGACAAGTGCAAACAGTGCTATTTCTGATTGCGATAAACCATACTCACGGGCAAGCACTATCGGCACACTCGTCCAAAACAAGCTAAATGATGCAAACATTAACGCTTGAAAAAGAGAGCGTTGGCGCAGCACTGGTTGGCTTATCATTAACTGTTTAAGCGATTTTAATAACTTAAAGTACGTGGTTTTATGAGTAGGCTGCCTACTTGGAATAGCAAAGTAAATTACACTCGCAATAAACACCATACACCCTGCTGCAAAGTAAAATACAGCGCGCCAACCAAAGTGATCGGCTATTAAGCTCGATATAGGCCTTGCAAGCAAAATACCTAACAACAGACCCGCCATAATATTACCAAGCACCTGCCCGCGTTTTTCATCCGACGATAAATGCGCTGCAAGTGGAATAAGCACCTGAACAGACACCGAGCTTATACCTATCATCAAACATAAAATAAGCATTACATTAGGTGAGTCAGCCAGTGCTGTACCTATTAAACTCAAAAACGACACAGCGAGCGTTATAAGCATTAAGCGTTTGTTTTCTATTAAGTCAGCTAAAGGCACTAAAAAAAACAAACCTAAGGCATAACCTATTTGTGTAAGCGATACGATAAGGCTGGCACTATGCGAGCTTAATCCCACCTCTGGTGCTAGTAACTCAATGATAGGTTGAGCGTAGTAAATATTGGCAACAATAAGGCCGCAACACAAAGCAATAATAGTGACGAGTGTATTGCTAAGTGGTTGTGGTGAAATGCCTGTTTGAGTCATGTGTGTCCTACTTTACAAAAATAATAAAACCCAACCAGCAAACGCGGGTTGGGTTTTGCTTAATAGCTATAATTTACTTTATTGGCGATGGCTGCCCATGTGGGCTTGAGCGTAAATACTGTTTAGGTGCAGTTACTGTAGCACCAAGCTCTGCAGCTGCATGCCACGGCCAATGCGGGTTATATAAAATACCACGCGCAAGTGCTACGCCATCGGCTTGCTGCTCACTAATAATATCTTCGGCTTGTTGCGCCTCAGTAATTAAACCCACCGCTATAACAGGCATTTTAACCGCTTCTTTGATGGCTGTTGCAAACGGTACCTGAAAATTAGGTTTTACTGGTATTTGTTGCTCAGGACTTAAACCCGCCGTACTTACATGAATAAAATCACAGCCAAGTTCATCAAGCGTTTTACTAAGCACTATCGATTGATCTAAATCCCAACCGCCTTCAACCCAATCGGTCGCCGAAATACGCACACCCACTGCTTTTTCACTTGGAAATACCGCGCGTACTGCTTTAAACACGTCAAGCAATAAGCGCATTCTGTTTTCTAGGCTGCCACCGTAGTTATCATCGCGCTTGTTTGAAAGTGGCGACAAAAATTGGTGTAACAAGTAACCGTGCGCACCATGTAGCTCGATTAAATCAAGGCCGAGTTCATCAGCGCGTTTAGCCGCACTTACAAAGTCTTTAATTAATGAGTCTATGTCGTCTTGGCTCATTGCTTTTGGCACTGGGCTTTTATCGTCGTACGCAATTGCCGAAGGAGCGAGCGTTTGCCAGCCATTTACTTCATCTGGTGCAATAGCGCCAATATCTTCCCACGGCTTACCTGTAGAGGCTTTACGGCCAGCATGCGCCAGCTGAATACCAATAGGCATAGAACTGTATTGTCTCACTGCTTTTAAGCTTTTATCTAACGCTTGTTGTGTTTCGTTATTCCAAAGCCCTAAATCGCCGTAGCTAATACGCCCTTCTGGATTGACTGCTGTCGCCTCTAAAATAAGTAAGCCAGCACCACTTAAGCTCAATTGTCCTAAATGAATAGTGTGCCAATCGCTAGCAGCGCCATTATTTGCTGAATACTGACACATAGGTGCAATAATAATACGATTATCTAACATTACTTGCCCTAGCGATAAAGGCGAAAATAGTTGGCTCATTGTTAATCCTTAAAAACACGCACAAAAAAATGCGGACAAAATAAAAAATAGTATACGAAGCGGCAATCAAACACGCTCACTCAAAAGCTTACACAGCCACTTATAATTACGACTACCACTCATAATGGGGATAAAAATACACTTTAATAGTGCTAATAAAAGTATAAGTAATGACATTATGAGATATATTTTTTAATGTAATTATTTGTTGAGTAAACGCAGTAAAAATCTAGTTTTACAAACTGAATGACTATTTACCTTTAAGCAAGGGTACAATTTATAACCTAACCGTACCTAATAGCGCTAAGCTATTGCTTGTGTTGCCTATTAACTGAATAAAAACCACTTACGAGCGCTATATTTATTCTATAAAAGTGAATTAAAATTCAATTTAAATATTCCAAGCCACTTCACTCCCTGATAAACTACTTTACTTAATTAACTGATGTTAAATTTTTGAATCTGGGGATCAATTTTTATGTTTAAACCAAGCTTGTTAACCTTGGCTATTTCGAGCGCTGTTTCTAGCGTATTTTTATTGCCTAATGCCGCACTTGCTCAAGAAGAAGTTGCCGCTAAAAACAAATCACTCGAAGTAATTGAAGTAACAGCAACAAGACGCAGCGGCTCTGTGCAAAACGCACCGTTAAATATTACCGCCCTTGACGCTGATATAATGAAAGATCAAAATATTAGCGAACTTGCCGACGTAGCGCGTTGGGTCCCTGGTTTAACAATTACCGATCAAGGTGGCCGCTCAGGCTCCCCTATTATTGTTCGTGGTTTAAATACAAATTCATCTGGTCCATCGTCAGATGGCGGAACAGTATCTACTTATATAAACGAAATTCCGGTTTCGGTAGATATGCGCCTAGTAGATATTGAGCGTGTTGAAGTATTAATTGGGCCACAAGGCACGCTTTATGGTGCAGGCACATTAGGTGGTGCAATTCGTTACATGCTTAAACAGCCTGAGCTTGATTTTACATCGCTTGAAGTTTACGGCGACCTGTTTCAAACAAAAGAAAGTGACTCTTTAGGTGGCGAAGGCGGCTTTATATTTAACCTTCCACTTATTGAAGATAAATTAGCAGTACGCGCCAGCTTAAATGTATATGAAGATCCGGGTTTTATCGATTACGGCTACGTAGTACGCGAGCCAGGCGTATCGTTGCCCGATCCTGATTGGAGCGACAGCTCAGCAGTTAACAACAACCTTAAAAATGTAAAAGACGCCAACGGCGAAACCACCACTACAGGTCGTATTTCTGTTCGCTTTAAACCAAATGAATCATTCGAAGGTACGCTTAACTACTTTTATCAAAACCAAGACAGCGAAGGCCGCTCGATTGTTCATTACAACAGCCTTAATGCAAACAACGGCTTAAGCGACGTAATAGGTAAATACGAATCAGCCTATCGCTTTGAAGAACCTCGCGAGAAAAAAGATCAATTACTAAGCCTTGAGCTAAAAGCCGACCTAGGTTTTGCAGAGCTAGTATCGGCAACCGGTATTTCGAGCTTTGATGCCGACGGCCAACGCGATCAAACAGACTTACTTATTCGCCTTGATTACGGTTATGAAGAATTTCCTTCGTTTTCAACGTTTACCCGTGAAATAGACGAAGAAGACACCTTCACTCAAGAAATTCGCTTAGTGTCGCAAGGCGACAGCGACTTTAACTGGATTGTAGGTGGTTTTTACAATAAAACAGAAACCGAAGCATCAAGCAGAGAGTTTACGCCTGGGTTTGATCAATTTGCTGTCGATAACGAAGAGTTTGGCGGCGCGCAGCTAAGACCTGACTCATTAGAATACTTAGAGCTTACAAAAAGTACCGTCACTGAGTCTGCACTATTTGGTGAAGTTGGTTATCAAGTTACCGACAAATTAGATGTGACTATTGGTGCTCGTTTTTACAAGTACGATATAGAATCGCAAGCGGCTTTTGACTTCCCATTAGCCAATACATTGTATAGTGGCGCAGGTCCTGACGACATCACCGTTGCATACGAAAAAGACGAAGCTGACGATAACGGTAACTTATTTAAATTTAATGCTAAATACCAGTTTACTGACTCTGTAATGGGTTATGTAACCGTAAGTGAAGGCTTTAGAATTGGCGGCTCAAACGGTTTAGTGTCTTGTCCAGACCCTATTCCTGAGGATCAACAAACAGGCTGTGGTAAACCTGACGAATTATTATATGAAGCCGACACCACAACAAACTACGAGCTAGGCTTTAAAAGTACGTGGTTTAGAAGCCAACTACACTTTAACGCCGCGTTATTTAACGTAGATTGGGATGATGCACAAATTTCGGGCGCTACAGATATAGGCCAATTAACATATATTTCAAACGCAGGCAGCGCTAATGCAAAAGGGATTGAAATTTCAACCCGTGCAATTTTATCTGACTCGTTTTCAGTTTATGCAACTTATGCCTACACAAAAGCAGAGCTAACATCTGACGCACCATTTTTGTTTAATGCCGATGGCACCGGTGGCGCAGAAGACGGCGACCGTTTACCAGGCTCACCTGAAAACCAATTTTCGATGGGTGTAAACTATCAAACAGACGTGTTTAACGACAAAACGCTTGATATTAACTACGGTTTAACCGCGCAAAGCGACGTGCTTTCAAGAGTAGGGCTTCGTGATAACGGCGAAACACTACCTGGTTACAGCTTAAGTAATATATCAGCTAAATTAACAGCCGATGCATGGTCAACTACCCTATATGTTGATAACCTATTCAACAAATACGCAGTTACCTCAGTTCGTCGTTCAGATGCCGATATAACATCAGCTAATGGCGCCGACATACAACGTAACTACGGCCATTACATTAATCGCCCGCTTACGGTAGGTGTTAAATTTAACTACAAATTTGAAATATAATTTAAGCGACTTTTAAACAGTCTCACTTTTTAAACACTGTCACTTTAAACAATGTTTTAAGGCTCAAATTTATTTGAGCCTTTTTATTTTCTTTTACAAAATAATAATTACCAAAACCATGCAGCCAAATTTAAAGCAACTTCATCAAAACGCAATACACTCCCTAAACCAAGGTAAAATAGAGCAAGCACACAAAGCCCTAGTGGAGTTAGTAACACAAAAGCCCGACTTTGCCGATGGGTACTTTTTGCTAGCTATGGTTAATTTAACTGTTGGGCAAATACACAAAGCAATAAAGCTCATCGAAAAAGCTCTTACCCTTGGCCAAAGTATTGAATACACCGCGCAACTTGCTAAATGTTATGCACTTACTGGCGAATTACAAAAAGCAAAAAACACCGCACTATCGGTGCCATTAAAGCAAATAACTAAAGCACTTGATGCCGACACACTTGGTGTTGCACTTACTCAAGCTGGCATTCACGAACACGCACTTAACTACTTTGAGCGCGCTATTAAACTGGCTAAAGCAGCTAATAAAGCCCAGCCCCAGTTTTATTATAACTACGGTGTAAGCGCTAAGTTTTTAGGATTATTTGATAAAGCACAAGATGCATTCGAACATGCCATAACGCTTAGCCCACTTCATCATCAAAGTCATTTTGCACTAAGCGACTTAACTAAAGCAACCGCACAAAACAGCCATATAAAACGTTTAAAAAACGTTTTTGAGCAAGTAACACAACCCGATGCAAAACTACATATTGGCCATGCTTTGGCAAAAGAGTATCAAGACTTAGGTGAGTTTACTCAGGCTTTTAACGCATTAGAGCAAGGTAAAGCAGCTAAACGCGCTATACAGCCGTTTGATCATAAAAGCTCAACTGCGTTATTTGAACATATTAAACATTTAAGTGAACAGCACAAACAAGCGCTAACACAAGGTAACCCAACGGCCGAACCTATTTTTGTATTGGGCATGCCCCGCTCTGGCACCACATTAGTTGAGCGTATAATATCGAGCCACAGCGACGTGCAATCAGCCGGTGAATTACAAGACTTAGGCCTAAGTATTAAAAAGCTCAGCCAAACGCAAACACCGCATGTACTCGACACTCAAACGCTCAGTAAAGCCTACGAGCTTGATTTTAATCAGCTTGGGTCAACCTATTTAAACGCAACACGCGTAATAACAGGCAGCCATAAACACTTTATTGATAAGCTTCCGTTTAACTTTTTTTATATCGACCTAATAACCAAAGCACTGCCAAACGCCAAAATAATTTGTATGCTACGCGACCCAATGGACACCTGTATTGGCAACTATCGCCAATTATTTACTATAAACAATCCCTACTACGCATACTCGCTCGACTTACTCGACACCGCTAAATTTTACAGCCGTTTTTACAAACTAATGCAGCACTTTAGCGCCCTGCACAGCAATATAAAATTAGTAAAATACGAAGAGTTAGTCGCACAGCCCGAGCAGCAAATAAAAGACTTAGTGAGCTTTTGTAACCTAGAGTGGCAAGAACAGTGTATAGACTTTCACTTAAACACCGCACCGGTTTCTACCGCAAGCAAGGTGCAAGTACGCCAACCACTTAACAATAAAGCAATTGGCCGCTGGAAAGCGTTTAAGCCGAATACTGATGAAATTGAAGATTACTTTTTAAAGCAAAATATCAGTTTTGAGTAAAGGTTTTATAGCTTGGGAGTTAGGTGTACGAACTTAGAGATAGCCCGCTTTGTGCCAGTGTAGGTCGGATAAATGGCGAAGCCATGCCATCCGACAAAAATGATGAATTGACTAGCAACAACACGACTTACCGCGTTTATGTTATCGAGTGGCCATAAACTGTCATTCAAACTGAAAGTGGCAAAAGGCAATACGCGATCCCATCATCCCGCATATGCTCGCCTTCGTTTGCAATTGTTGCTATGAGCGGTGCTAAATTAGTGGTTGCCTGATGATGAATTAATAAAAATAATAACAGCCTTCCATCTCTATACAATAGTTGTACATATAGCTATTATTCATACTAATTAATGCCAAGTTTTTCCATATAATAAATGTATTGAGGTTCAATTTTTGACAAAAACAATTAAAAGCTTAATTCTAGGATTACTAGTAGTAAGACTGTCAATTTCATTAGCCTTAGCCGCAGGGCCATCTGTACATTTTGAACATTTATCTATCGAAAATGGTTTACCACAAAATAGTGCTAAAGCCATATTGCAGGATAAACAAGGGTTTTTGTGGATAGGCACAGAGGAAGGCTTAGCTCGTTACGACGGTTATGAATTTAAGATTTTCAAAAGTAATTTTAATAATGCTCATTCATTATCAGGTAATTACGTAACGGTTATTTTTGAAGATCTACAGTCAAATCTGTGGATTGGTACTCGCGGAGGTGGCCTAAATCGATTTAATCCCACTACCGAACAGTTTACCCACTTTCGCCATAATGAAACAAACCCCAACACATTAAGTAATAATACCGTTCATGCAATCACTCAAGATAGTAAGAGTAACATTTGGATCGGCACTGATGGAGGGGGCCTTAATCGCCTTGATCCCGTAACAAAACAGTTTACTCATTACCGTCACAAAAAAGTAGATACTTATAGCTTAAGCCATGATGCTGTCAGCGTAATAACTGAAGATTTAAAAGGCAATATTTGGCTGGGCACTTGGGGCGGTGGCCTCAATCATTTTAATCCAGTGACTAACAAATTTACCCATTATAAGCACCAACCTAAGAATGCAAATAGCATCAGTGATAATGCTGTTAGTGCCATCATAAAAGATAAACAAGGTAACCTCTGGATAGGCACTAAAGGTGGCGGTCTCAATTATTTTGATACTGATTCCAAGCAATTTACGCACTATCGCCATAAAGAAAATAATTTAAATAGTTTGAGTCATGATGAAATAGGTACTATTACCATTGATAATCAAGGTACTCTTTGGTTAGGCACTCTTGGTGGTGGCCTCAATCATTTTGATCCCATCACTAAAAAATTTACTCACTACCTGCATCAAACAAGTAATATTAATAGCTTAAGTAACAATAGTATAAGAGCCCTTACTTATGACCAACAAGGTAATCTTTGGGTAGGGACCGATGGAGGTGGCGTTAATCGTTTAAACTCACTAACTAAACAATTTACTCACTACCATCATCAAAGTAAAAATCCTAATAGCTTAAGCAATAATATAGTGCGAGCTATAACTCAAGATCGACAAGGTACACTTTGGGTTGGAACGTGGGGAGGCGGTCTTAATCGTTTTAATTCGGCTACAGGGCAGTTTACTCATTATAAAAATGATAAAACAAATTCCAATAGTTTAAGTGACAATAAAATATATGTTATCACCGAAGATAATCAAAATAATCTCTGGATAGGTACTGACGGTAATGCCCTTAACCGGTTTAACCCCGCCACAGAACAATTTACTCATTATCAGCATCAAGCTAATAACTCTAAGAGTTTAAGCGATAATGCTGTAAGTGCTATTACACAAGACCAACGAGGCAATATTTGGATAGGCACTTGGAAAGGGCTTAATCTTTTCAACCCCATTACAGAGCAATTTACCCATTACCGTCATCAGCCAGCAAACTCAAACAGTTTGAGTAATGACAGTATTCGCGTAATAACCGAAGACAGACAAGGCAAGCTATGGATTGGTACTTGGAAAGGCCTTAATCACTTTGATCCAGACACAGGAAAATTTACCCACTACACGCATAAAGCTAAAAAACCTAACAGCCTGAGCAATAATACTGTTTATGCAATTACTGAAGATAGCCTAGGAAACCTTTGGGTAGGTACAGCAAGCGGTTTAAATTTATTTAATAAGCTAACAGGAAACTTCACTCATTTCTTTGAAAAAGATGGTTTACCCAACAATGTTGTTTATCGTATTGAAGAGGACGATAAAGGAGAAATATGGCTAAGTACAAACCTAGGCTTATCTAACTTTAACCTCAAAACTAAAAAATTTAAAAACTATAATATGGATGACGGATTACAAAGTAATGAATTCAATGCTGATGCGTCCTTTAAAAGCAAATACGGAGAGTTATTCTTTGGTGGAATTAATGGCTTTAATCGTTTTTTTCCAAATAAAGTAATTAGCGATAACCAACAACCAAAGGTTATTTTTACTGACATGCTACTATCGAACCAGTCTGTACCTATCAGAAATACGAGTATACTCCCAAGTCAAAAATCGACTTTCGATGAACAGACACGAAGTAATAACTATACTCTTGCTAAAGCAATTCATTCAACGTCAGAAGTCACCCTCACCCACCAACAAAACCTTGTGGCATTTGAATTTAGTGCGCTGCACTTTTCAAACCCTAAAAAAAATCAATATGCCTACAAAATGGAAGGGTTTAATGACGAGTGGATTGCTACTGATTATAAAAACCGCCGAGCGACATACACCAATTTACCCACTGGGAATTATGTTTTACGAATCAAAGCAAGCAATCCTTACGGTATTTGGAATGAACAAGGTGCCGCTTTAAAAATCACAGTGCTACCTCCGCCTTGGTTATCTTGGTGGGCATATTCATTATATTGCTTATTACTTATTTTTATTATGTGGTTATTTGTGCATGCACAACGTAAAAAAATTATTTTTATTAAAAAAATAAACGAACAGCTAGAAATCAAAGTAGCGAAACGAACATTAGGATTGCAAAAAGCGAATGAAAAGTTAGCAAGCATAAGTAACACTGACGAACTAACTGGATTAAATAACAGACGATTCATAGCACATAATCTAAAAAGTGATATTGATTTAGTATTACAGAGGCACCGCTCTCTAAATTTCTCAAGTACCATTGAGGAACAAGATGAGTCTGATCTGATCTTCTTTCTACTCGATTTAGACTATTTTAAGCACGTTAATGATATTTATGGTCACACTGCTGGTGATGCCGTTTTAATGCAAATTAAGCCAATTTTAAAGCGCGTATTTAAAAATACAGATTACCTTGTCAGATGGGGAGGCGAAGAATTTTTAATTGTGGCCCGTTTTACTAATAGAAGTAACGCACCTGCATTAGCAGAAAAATTAAGAGAATCAGTTGAAAAACACAACTTTGTTATTGGTGAAGGTCGTATTCTCAGCAAAACTTGTTCTATTGGCTATGCAAGCTTCCCTTTTTCACTCAATAACCCAGAAGCTTTAAAGTGGGAGCAAGTTTTAGATATAGCCGATCATTGTTTATATGCAGCAAAAAAATCAACTAGAAATACATGGATAGGACTGAGTGATATTAATTGTGAATATGAAAATTTATTTAAATCAGTTACAGAGAGAACGGAAGAGCTTATTCAATTAAAACAATTAAAAGTTGAGTGTTTCTCGCATAAACCAAATGAGATAAATTGGGAATAAACGTATTTAAGGAGGGCGTTCAGAATTCTGTGTCAGCCTAAATTGCTAAATATCTAGCACACCATCTAACCTACCTTCGAAGTGGATGGCCAATTGCGACAATGTCAGATTCCAGTTATGGATTGGCATTGTCCATTTCTTTGAGGCATTTAATATGCCTGCATACAATAGTTTCATCAAGCTGTTTTCATTAGGGAATCCTCCCTTAGTCTTGGTGAGTCGCCTAAACTGACTATGTACAGCTTCAATCGTATTCGTGGTATAAATAGCTTTACGCACGTAATCTGGATACTTGAAATAAACCGACAGATTGCCCCATTTACGACGCCAAGACGCGATAACAATAGGGTATAACTTGCCCCATTTGGCATCTAATTCG
>Ga0316197_10002551_pt1 | contig 13021 bp, 7 predicted proteins | sample OudBiesiAoxic_MG_FD_204939 | JGI IMG/M metagenome (GOLD analysis project Ga0316197, IMG submission 204939) | Coastal sediment microbial communities from Oude Bieten Haven, Netherlands - site A oxic | ecosystem: Environmental > Aquatic > Marine > Coastal > Sediment | place: Netherlands...
TAGGCCCCCGGTAATTAGTATCATTGCCATTGCCGATATCCAGAACCATTTGCTAGTGAAATCGAGGAATAATTCTCTTTCTATCAAGGTATTGAACGATGGCAAGGAGGCCCATACGATGAACAAGGCAAGTATGGCCGCAATGAAGGAAATAAGAATGGACTCGCCTAAAAATTGACCAATTAACGCTCCTTTATTTGCTCCGATTACTTTGCGGATACCTACTTCTTTGGCTCGCTTCTCACTTCGCGCGGTACTCAAGTTTATGAAATTGATACAGGCAATAATCAAAATAATACCCGCAATTATTCCAAACAATCGTATTATATCGATTCTTCCACCAACCTCGACACCGTTTTCAAACTCTGAATAAAGGTAGGTACGGGAAAACGGATATAATAAAGTTTCCATATCAGGAGAATCCTTATCGTATCTTTTGCGCAGCGTTTTGATTTTTTTCGAAAAGGTGGAATAATCCGTACCTTCTTTAAGCATTACATAGGTCGCGACGGAGTTGTTTCCCCAGTGTTTATCATCCCATCCTTTTTGATGTAAATAAGCCCATGGCATCAAAAATTCGAAACTGAAATCGGTATTTAGAGGAGGGTCCTTTAAAACTCCCGTAACGGTAAAAGTATCGGCGTTATCTACCTTCACAATCTTTCCAATGGGAGGTTCGCTACCAAATAGTTTTTTCGCCAATTTTTGGGTAATGACTACCGAATTGACACCGTCAAGAACTGTTTCCTTATTTCCTTCTATCAAGGGGAAGCTAAAGATTTTAAGGAAATCTGGATCGACCATTGAACCAGTCGCTTTTATCCGTTTGTCATCTATCGAAAATAAAAATGTATCCTCATAATTATACCTGGAAACACCTTCTACTTCAGGATAATCTTTTTTAATTATGGATGCCATTATCTTGGGTGTGGAGTTCCATGTCCAAATTTCACCATCTATCGGATATTGATTGTTTACTTCATAAATACGTTCGTTGTTTTCATGAAATCGATCGTAACTAACTTCAAAGCTGATCCATAACAATATTAATGCTACAACTGCCAGACCAATCGAAAGCCCAATAATATTGAGAAGGGAAAAACCCTTATTACGGACTAGATTTCTCCAAGCGATTTTTAGATAGTTTTTAAACATGAATCTCGTTTTTTGATTGATCGTTGTTATATTTATTCTGTACGCAAACTCTTCGCCGGATTTACAGTTGCAGACTTTAACGATTGTAAGCCAACAGTCAAGAAAGTAATGCCTAGTGCTATACTACCCGCCAAAACGAAAACCCACCAATGGATATCGATTCTATATGTAAAATCTTCCAACCACCGTCTAAGGAATAAATAGGCAATGGGCACAGCGATTAGGAAAGCCAACAATACCAACTTGACAAAATCCATGGTGAGTAGCCGCACTACCGAGCCAATAGTCGCCCCTAATACTTTCCGAATCCCAATTTCCTTGCTCTTTTGTTCCGCAGTATACGAAACGAGACCAAATAACCCCAGCGTACTAATAAGTATGGCCAGGATGGTAAAAAAAATCGCAATTTTTCCAATGCGTTTTTCTTCTTCATACAGTCTTTCTACACCTTTGTCAACAAAAGAATGTACAAATGGGGTGCTTACCACAGTCGATTTCCAAATTTGTTTCATGCTATCTAGAATATCTTTTAAGTTGCCGGCTTCCAAACGTACCAGCATTCTTCTAGGGGCGCCTATTCTTTGTAGTATCAATGGCTCTATAGCCTCTCTGAAGGAGGCATAGTGAAAATCACTTACTACCCCTACAATCTCAAATTCAAGGTCTCCATCATCACTGGCGGATAAAATCTTCGAACCTATAGCCCTCTCTTTTGGTATTCCCATAACATTTAAAGTCGTCTCATTAACCATTACCTGCGTACTATCTGTTTGTCTAAATCCCCTTCCATCGAGCAAAGTAATGCCCACTGTTTTTATGTAATCCTCACTAACCCAATTCAAATTACCTTCGATATGTTCTTCGGCACTCTTACCGGGAAGATACAAATCAAGTTCATAATTGATTTCTTCGGAAGGCGAAACCCAATTCCCGGTGATCGCTTTGACTCCAGGAATATTTAAATATTGAGACTTAAGAGGGTAAAAATTCGTTCTAGCCCTTTCGGTATTTAATTCTAGCGACATTAGATTCTCCTTTTTATATCCTAAGTTTTTTTCTTGTGTAAAGTTAAACTGTTGCCAAATGATGATGACAATACTTATTAAAATTATGGACATTACAAACTGGAAAACTACCAACGCCCTGCGCAAATTGCCGCTTTTTGAATCTTTAGTGGTTACACTCTTTAAAACCAAGACTGTTTTCACAGAAGATAGAACCATTGCAGGGTAGACTCCCGCCAGCAAACCTGTCAACAACCCAAGTAATATCAAAGAGAGAATGACGCCGCCATTTATTAAGTTGAGATACGTAAGATTGCTCTCTGAAAGCTCATTTACGAAAGGTAATAGTGCAATAGTAATTGGAACACTTATAAGTACTGCGAAGAAGGATAGCATTAACGATTCTCCTAAAAACTGAAAAATCAATGAACTTTTTTCGGCGCCTGCTACCTTTCGAATTCCAATTTCTTTACCTCTTTTATTTGCTCGAGCCGTACTGAGATTAATGAAATTGACACATGCTATCAACTGAATAAATAATGCCAATATCGATAACAAATACAGGTATTGAATATCAGAAACTCTATCAATTTGGGAAGTAATTCCACTAGAATACAAATGGATGTCAGTTACTTTTTGTAGCAGGAGTTTCCTTTTGATTCCTCTTTCTTCAAGTTGTGTTCCGGCGCGGGATTTCAAAAATTTGGGGAGTTTTTGTTGCAACCCAATAGCACTTGTACCAGCTCTTAACTTAATATAGGAGTATATAAAAGTGTTCGTAACATAATCAGTGACTCCCAATACGTAAGCGCCAAGACCCGGAGTATTCATACTAATAATGTAATTCGGGTTAAGGTGGGATTTTCCTGAATTCTCGTCAAAAACACCTTTTACGATCAATTTATTAGGTTCTCCACTAAATCCTGAAATCTCAACCACTTTATCCATCGCCTTCTCATTTCCGAATAATTTTTTTGCTAAGGTAGATGACAGTACTAGCGTACTAGGTTCATTCAGGGACTTCGAATTACCCTCCAGCAAACGATAGTTAAAAATCTGAAAGAAGGTAGAATCAGCCAAATAGGCCCGGGGCTCATACAAACCTTCTTCAGACCCTGAAGCTTTAATCATATCGATGTTAAATAAGTCGATACTTACCACTCGGGTTGCCTGTTCAATTTCAGGAAATTCTTCTTTCAAGTCAAATGCAATTGGCGGACCTGTAGTGGCGGCATTGACAGTTTCGGTACTGGCACCGCTACCATCAGTTATCATACGTACCCTATAAATTGAATCTGCATTATCATGGTGCTGATCGTAGCCGATTTGATCAAAAACATACAACAAAATTGTTAAGCAGCTTACAGTGCCAATGGTAAGTCCCAATAAATTTATTGAAGTTTGCTGTTTGTCTTTCAACAAGTTTCGCCAGGCGATTTTTAGATAGTTTTTGAACATTGATAGCGTTTTTCGATGATGATTTTGTTCATTCCATGCGTAAGCTTTTAACCGGGTTTGCTTTTGCGGCCTTAATAGCCTGTACACTCACCGTCAATACGGTAACGAGCATAGCGCCTGCCATGGCCAGGGCAAATATCCACCATTTAAGAATAACCCGATAAGGGTATTCCTGCAACCAACCATTCATAATATAATAGGCAATAGGAATTGCGATAAAACTTGAAATGACCACCAATTTTAAAAAATCTTTCGAAAGCATATTCCAAACATTAAAAACTGAAGCCCCCAATACTTTTCGAACTCCAATTTCTTTGGTGCGCTGTTCAGCTACAAAAGAGGTAAGGCCAAATAACCCTAAACAACTAATTAAAATAGCCAGGGCTGTGAAAATTCCTGATAAAGTTCCAATACGTTCCTCTGAAGCAAATTTTTCACCATATTGCTCATCAACAAATTCATATTCGAAAGGAATATCCGGAAAGTGTTCTTTAAAAACCCTTTCTATTGTCGCAATATTTTCACTGGCACTTTTCTCAGGATTTAGCCGCAGGTTATAATAACTAGAATTATTATATCTGTCATATACATAAAGTCCTTGTTTAACGGACTCATAAGGAGATTGTGCTATCATATCCTCTACAACACCTATAATTTTTAAGGGTGGGTCGGGATCCTCCTCATCACTGTCCTTTAAAAACTTGCCAACAGGATCTGGCATCCCTAAATACTTCTTTGCCGTTTCGTTAATTAGAACAGCCAAAGAATCAGACGCAAACTCCCTTGAGAAATCTCTTCCCTCTACAATTTTAAGATTTAGTGACTTTGCATATTCGGGCGAAACCTCGGTCCATGCCAAATCTTCCTGAAAACCTTCTGGTTTGCCTTCCCAACTAAATCCTGACCTGTTAGACCAAATACGGGTAGTGGGACTACTTGATGAAGACATTTCTACTATTGCATTAGAAGCTAAGAACTCGCTCCTCATTAGATCGTATTTGTCTTCAAAATCCTGACTAAAGGTGGGAATCTGTATCAGGCCTTCCTTGTTGTAACCTACAGGCCTGTTCTTCGCATAGTTTATTTGTTGCATCACGATAACAGTGCCGATGATAAAGGCTACTGAAACCGTAAACTGCATCACAACCAGTATCTTTCGTGGAAGACCTGCATATTTGCCCACATTAAAAGTCCCTTTTAATACATCGACTGGCCTAAAAGATGAAAGGTATAATGCAGGATAACTACCTGCCAACAAGGATGTAAAAATTACAAATAGAATGGAAATTATCCAAAAGTTGATATTATCCCATGGAAATTCTATTTCTTTACGCGCCAGCTCGTTAAATCCATTTAATGACAATAACACAATTCCAAGGGCTACAACAAAAGCGAAAACAACAACAAGAAATGATTCGCTCAAAAATTGATAGATTAATTGTCCTTTTTGTGACCCGAGCGTCTTTCTTATGCCAACTTCTTTAGACCTTTTTTCGGAACGTGCCGTACTTAGATTCATGAAATTGATACATGCCAAAAGCAACACAAAAGCACCAATAATACCAAAGAGCCAGACATATTTAATGCGACCTCCAACCTGTTTTCCATTTTCAAATTGCCCTTTCAAATGCCAATCAGTCATAGGAAAAAGGAATAATTGCGGATTAAATTCAGCAGAGTCTTCATTCAGATCTTTTTTTACATTCCTAATCTTAGCGGTAACACCTTGCATATTGGTATTTTCAACAAGTAGAACAAACATTTGAAAAGAATTGTTACCCCACTGATCCTCTGCATCCCTGACCCATTCCCTGGACGACAGGTATTGGTCCCATGGTATAATATATTCCGTATCGTTGAAAGTGTTATTAAAAGGGATATCTTTATAAACACTGGTAACCATTAAATCATATTGATTACTTATTTTGACAATCTTGCCAATAGGATCTTCGTTCCCAAACAAAGCCCTGGCAGTAGATTCCGAGAGCATAATTGAGTTAATCTCCCGAAGACCGTCTTTTTCTCCCTTTAATATTTGTAGTTCCAATAGCTCAGGCGCCTCCCTTTGCATATAGTTTCCAGGTCTGGACAGATTAGTCTCACCATATTTTAAATAAAGATCATTGGTCCATGAAGACATGATCAAATGTTTAAAATTATGCCCGTAACCTTCTCTAAGGGCTTTCTCCAAAGGTCTTGGAATAGCAGGTCCTGTGCCTGTCTCACTGTTAAAGGTCTGTGACTGATATACCTGCGCTATCCTGTCCTTACCCTTAAAATAATCATTATGTGACAGTTCATCCTGAATCCAAAGACCAATAATAAGAGTGACGGCCATACCTAGAGCCAGACCGCCTATATTTATAATGGAATAGACTTTATTCTTAGCGAGGTTTCTCCAGGCAATTTTTAGATAGTTTTTGAACATGACAGTCGTTTTTTGATGATGAATAAATTCGGGTAAAATGACTAGATGTTATATCATAGCGCCCATGGCTCTATTTTGGCTTTCAGTTACAATCTGACCATCAAAAAGATTTACTATCCGATGTGCGAAATGCGAATCATGGTCTGAATGCGTTACCATTACTATGGTTGTGCCTTCCTGATTTAACTCCGTTAGCAGGTTCATTACCTTGAGTCCATTCTTGGAATCCAAATTACCCGTTGGTTCATCTGCCAAAATCAGCTTTGGATTAGTGACAACGGCCCTGGAAATAGCAACACGTTGTTGTTGCCCACCTGATAATTGTTGAGGAAAATGCTTTTCCCTGTGGGCTATTTTCATCCTTTCCAATACAGCCATCACCTTTTCCCTGCGTTCACTTTTACTCATTTTAAGGTAAATTAGGGGTAACTCTACATTTTCAAAAACAGTTAACTCATCGATGAGATTAAAACTTTGAAATACAAAGCCAAGGTTGCCTTTCCGCAATTGAGTGCGCTGTCTCTCTTTCAGGCCTGCTACTTCATGCCCGGCGAACTGATATTTCCCTTCTGTAGGGTTATCCAGCATCCCTACGATGTTCAGCAAGGTTGATTTACCACAACCTGATGGACCCATAATAGCCACAAATTCACCCTCTTCAACATCTAAGTTTACATTGTTTAAAGCGAGGGTCTCCACTTCTTCGGTTCTAAAACTCTTTTTTAAATTCTGGATCTGTATCATTTTTTGATTGTTTGCCATTTAATATTAAACTTTACTTTATTATTTCTTTTATATAATAAAATTCGAATCATCCCATCTGATAGCTATTTGCCGGATAAACTTCATGTTTAAAAGACTTGCCTATCCTTCCAATGTTACATTTATTTGTTCTCAGCTCCTTTACTATTTTAATACCACCCTTTCTGCATCACCAAAATTGTCATAATTACTGGTAATAACACTTTCACCATCCTGCAATCCTTCCAGAACCTCATAATACCTGGAGTTCTGTTTCCCAATTCGTATATCTCTTTTGATAGCCTCGCCACCATCCGGATTCACTACAAAAATCCACTGCCCTCCTGTGCTTTGAAAAAAACTGCCTTTAGGCAGGAGCAGCGCATTTGAAGATTCTCCCAGCTGTAATTTAATATTATAGCTCTGGCCCGTTCTAATGGTTTCCGGTTTCTCTCCACTGAAAACTAAGTCTACTTTAAATCTTCCGTTCCGTACTTCGGGATATACCTTTCGTAACCGCAGCGCATATTCATTACTATTTCGCTCCAGAATGGCGGTCAGATCCCTTGTAACTCTGTCTATATAATGTTCGTCAATCATAGCCTCAATTTTATAGTCGGTTAGCACATTAATCTGCCCTATTCGTTCCCCCTGTGCAATGCTTTGCCCGATTTCGGCATCCAAAAAACCTAATTGTCCATCTGCCGGAGCTCTTACATTCAATTGATCTATACGCTCATATACCATGGACAGCGTTTTTTGCATACGTGTTAAATCGGTATCTAAACCTGCTAATGAAGTTCTTCTTAACTCGTCGTCTTGCACCGTTTGCAATTTGATAATTTCATACTGCCTTTGAGAAAGTTCATAGTTTTCCTTAGAAGTAAGGTATTCCTCATTTGATATCAATTCATCTTTGTACAATGCTTCGTTCTGTGCAAAATTTCTTTTAAGGCGTTGTAACTCATACTCGGCGGTGGCCAGAGATTTCTTCCCCTCTACTTGTCTTGAGTCGAAAGCCAGTTTAGTGGAACGCAGGTCATTTTGTTTTAAGGCCAGGTTGCTCTCACTAGCCAAAATTTGTTCGTACAATGCTCTATTCTCCAGCTTCAGGATAATATCACCTTTTTTAACCATAGCCCCCTCTTCAATTAATTTTTCGGTTACACGACCACCCTCATATGCATCCATATAAATAGTAGCAATAGGTGCGACGTTTCCGTTAATGGTTATATAATCATCGAACTTGCCCTGCGATACTTCGGCTATGGATAACTTTTCCTTATCCGTTCTAAAAGTGGACACCCGATTCCCGAAAAGCAACTTCCATCCCGTAAAAAGTAGAAGCAGGCCCAGTGCTATGTAACCATAATGTCTGGGCCGTAATCCTTTTTTCTTCTCCAGTTTTATATCCATTTTAATCTTATTATTTTAATTGATGTTGAGGACAGGCAGTCCGTTGTAAAAATCCAAGGTGCTTTTGCTTAAATAAAAGCGAAGAAGAACCTGTAAATTCTCATTCTGTGCGGTAGCAAAAAGATTCTTGGCTTGCGTGAGGTCCAGAACGCTGAACAGTCCTTTGTCATATCTTTTCTGAGCAATTGTAAATGCCAATTCCTGTGCTTCAACTTTCTTTGCGCTTTGAGCTATCTCCACTTCAAGCGAAGTATAATCCTGTATCAGTTGCTGAATTACAAGGTATAATTCTTGCTTCTGAAGGTCCAGGTTGTTATCGGCTCTAAGCAGTTCTATCTTTTGTTGTTTTACCTTGGAACGCGCCGTCCACCCATTCAATATAGGAATATTAAGAGCGAGCCCTATATATTCGGAAGCATTATTTTTGAGTTGTTCCCGGAATGGAATTACAATGCCGGCATCATTTACAAAGGTTTCAAAATAGCCCGTACCATATCCCGCAACCAATGACAGTGAAGGATAGAGGTTGCCTCTTGCCACCGCCAGCTGTTTTCTGGCGGCGGCTGCCCGTAATTTCTGCGCCTTTATTATGGGGATGAAACTCATGGCATTCTTGAAAACTGAGTCTTGCCGAACCTCAGTCTCTCCATATTCCGTTGTTTTATTATCCCTTGAAAAAGGTTCAAGATATATTGTTGACTCACCTATAAGGTTCATTTCCTGAATAAGCTGAAGCTGCGCTTTCTGAAAATTATTTTCACTTTGGGTTAGGGCCAGCTCATCGGTTAACAAAAGTGACTCTGCCTCATAAACGTCGGCTCCAGCTTTTAGGCCTAATTCCACTTGTCTTTTCACCAACTCATAATTATCCTGTGAGATTTGCAATTGCCCTCTTGAAATTGTTAACAAGCCTTCAAAAAATTTAATATCATAATAGGCCTTCATCACTCTAAATGCTAGTAAGAATTTTTGTTGATCTACATCTTCCAGAGAGGCACTATAAATTAGCTTTGACGCCTTTATAGCATTTATTTTCTGAAAACCCTGAAATAAGTCAATGCTTGCTGTGAGGGAGTAATTATTTGCAAAGAAATCTGAATTAACAATAATGTTACTATTTGGATCTGCAGCACGCCCAAAACTCTGGAAATAATCTGCATACCCATTTATTGATGGCAGTAAGTTCCGAATAGACTGCTTGTACGTTTCTTCATTTGAAAATTCTGTATACTCAAAGTCATTGAGAGAAAGATTATGCTCTATGGCATAAGACACACATTTGTCTAAAGACCATGTTTCCTGTGCAAACGTGTGCCAGGCAATAAATAAAAAGAATGAAAATATAACATTACACTTCAAGTCCATATGGCATTAGTATATACATATTATAGCTATTGCTGTGCCAAAAATATATACTATTAATAGTCAGGATGTTATGTTTTTATTCTTTCGAAAGGAATCCCTATGCCGTCAAATTTTTATACAATTACTGTCAAATTATTAGACACCTCCATTTAATTTAAATAATCAAATCGTAGCTTTATATCATGGAATGAAAAAATATGAACTGTGCTGGATGGTAAAATTTTAGTGATTGATGATAACAAAAGTGTATTGAGCGCTTTGGAAATCTTGTTGCAGTTTGAGTTCAAAGTGGTAGCCAGTATTTCCAATCCCAATCAAATTTCCACTTTTCCTGATTTAAATCAATTCGATATCATTTTATTAGATATGAATTTCTCTGCCGGAGTTAATACTGGTAATGAGGGCTTGTATTGGCTGAAAGAAATCAATAAAATAGCGCCGGCAACTTCAGTAATCATGATGACCGCCTATGGAGCCGTAGAATTGGCCGTAAAAGCACTTAAAGAAGGGGCAAGCGATTTTATCCTCAAACCCTGGAACAATGACAAGTTAATATCCACTTTACAAACTGCCTATTCTTTACGTAAATCCCAAAAGGAGGTTGAGCTGCTAAAAGAGAAGGAGAGCAGTTTAAAGAAGGTTATTAATCAAAACAAAAATTACATAATTGGCAATTCCAAAGCGCTAAATACCGTCTTGAATTTGACCCGGAAAGTTGCTAAAACCGATGTCAATGTGTTAGTCACGGGTGAAAATGGAACAGGTAAAGAATTAATTGCGAGAGAATTACATCGTATTTCAAAAAGGAAAAATGAAGTCTTTATCGCAGTAGATATGGGGTCCATTTCCGAATCCCTTTTTGAAAGTGAACTTTTTGGACACGTAAAAGGATCTTTTACCGATGCCAAGGAAGACAGGGCCGGTAAGTTTGAAGCTGCCGACGGAGGTACGCTATTCTTAGACGAAATCGGAAATTTATCACTACAAATGCAAGCAAAGCTTTTATCCGCTATTCAAAACAAACTTATTGTAAGGGTAGGGTCCAATAAACCTATACCAGTTGACATTCGACTTATTTGTGCCACTAATTGCGATCTGGACAAAATGATTAGTGACGGTCTGTTTAGAGAAGATTTGTTATACCGCATAAATACCATTCGAATAAAGATTCCAGCGTTGAGACAGAGAGAAAATGATGTTTTGATTCTTGCTGAGTTTTATCTTAAAAGATTTGCAGCGAAGTATGGTAAACAAGAACTGCGCATAAATCAGGCTGCTTATGATAATTTCTTATCCCATAAGTGGCCTGGAAATATACGTGAGCTTGTACATACCATCGAAAGAGCGGTGATATTAGCTGATGGTAACATTTTAAAACCTGAAAATTTTCTCCTCAATGAGCATACTTCTATTTCTAATGACAAGGGGCCAGATACTTTAGAAGAAATGGAGCAACTAATGATCAGCAAGGCGCTACATCAAAACGACGGAAATTACAGTGCAGCTGCAGCACAATTAGGTATTTCCAGGCAAACACTTTATAACAAAACGAAAAAAAAGAATCCCAATGGTAAGTAGGAATATATATTTGCAGTTGGTAGTGCGAATCTGCTTCATATGTATTACCGCCTTGCTCATGGCATTTTTATTTTTCTCAGATCTCTATATCTTATCCGGTTTAATGTTGGTGATAATAGTAGTTCAAACGGTCTCATTGATAAATTATACTAACCATACTAATCGAAAGATTGCCTATTTTTTTGATGCAATCAAGAATGAAGATTTTACACTACGGTTTCCTGAAAAATTGAGTTTAAAATCCCTGGAAGAATTAAACCACAGCCTCAACATGCTGAATTCCATGATACAGGACATTCATATTAAAAAGCAAATCCAGGAACAGTATTATCAGGAAATCATTAGACAATCCGATATTGGCATTATGACGATAAATAAAAAAGGACATATCCTTTTTGCCAACAAAAAAGTTGAAGAGCTTTTAAGTTATAGGCCGCTGAATCATATTAAACAACTTACCCAGGTAGATCCTGATCTTTATAAGCTGTTCACTAATTTAAAACCTTTTGAGCGTAAATTGGTGCAACTATCCAATGAAAGAGAGAAAAAACAACTTGCTTTAAAATCAACAGCTTTAACCTTAAACAAAGATGAACTTCTTTTGGTAGTCGCTCAGGACATTCACCAGGAATTGGATGAGAAAGAAACAGATTCCTGGGTACGCCTTATCAGAGTGCTTACCCATGAAATCATGAATACGATTACACCAATTACATCAATTTCAGAGTCGATTCTAAAATATTATAAATCAGAAAATGAGCTGTTAAACCTGGAAGATTTTGACGAGGATCACATCAAAAATACCGTCAGGGGTCTCGAAGTTATTAAAGAACAGGGCGGTGATTTAATGCAATTTGTACAATCGTACCGAAGTTTTCTCAATTTGCCAAAGCCGGATAAAACTATAGTGCCAGTCCAAAAACTGATGAATAAGGTAAAAGTTTTGATGGATCAGGAAAACCAGAATAGAAATATCAATTTTGAAGTAATTGTAGCCCCTACAGCTTTAGAACTGTTCATAGACGAAAAGCAAATCTCCCAAATATTAGTCAACTTAAGTAAGAATGCGCTACAATCGCTAAGCGAACAAGAAAATGGACATATAAAAATTGTCGCGGCAAACAATGACCAAGGTAAAAAGTATATTCAAGTTACTGACAATGGTCCAGGTATTCCAAAAGATATTATCGATGAGATATTTGTTCCTTTCTTCACAACTAAAAACACTGGAACGGGTATAGGTTTAAGTTTATCCAAACAGATTATGCATTTACATGGAGGTACTATAAAGGTGCATTCAGTACCTTTTGAGGAGACATCGTTTGTTTTGGGATTTTGAATTTGAACTTGAGTCCTAGGTATGCAACGTTTTAGAGGACAGTAGTTTTCTGAAAGACCTTCCCCATTCCGGTCTATCATGTTCCTTACTTGAGAGCATAAATGAAATAGTTAAACCCAGGTTTTAATATACTTCGAAGGTGTTGAATTATAAAGTTCATTTTCCGATACCTATCACTAAACTTTACGAAAGTTCACAGTAATGTCATTTATAAGAAGGCTAATGGGTGGTTTAATTTTTAGCTAGTAATTAAGCACTAAGCGGATATGAGGTGAGCCAAATAATATTTTTATTCGACTCATATATTTACTATTTTTGAGCCGAATAATACTTCTAATCGGCTCATGAAATACAATTGGCAACAGAAAGACTGGCATAATTTTCAATACAAAACCGATGCTATTGAAGGGTTACTCTTCGATTTTGCGAAGCGAACAGGACGAATTAGCGGGGTTCTAGATGGTTTTTCAGAGACCGAGCAAACGGAGGCAATGATAAATTTAATGGTTTCAGAAGCTATCAAGACCTCGGAGATTG
>Ga0316197_10002552_pt1 | contig 13020 bp, 13 predicted proteins | sample OudBiesiAoxic_MG_FD_204939 | JGI IMG/M metagenome (GOLD analysis project Ga0316197, IMG submission 204939) | Coastal sediment microbial communities from Oude Bieten Haven, Netherlands - site A oxic | ecosystem: Environmental > Aquatic > Marine > Coastal > Sediment | place: Netherlands...
GGGCGAAATCACCTTGCGCACAGCAGATATTATAAAACGTATTGATGCAGAAGGGGAAGATATTGCTTTGATCATGCTTGGCGGTCTTAATTACTATACAGGTCAGGCTTTTGATATGAAAAGCATAACTGATGCCGGCCATAAAAAGGGATGTATGGTTGGTTTTGACCTTGCACACGGGGCAGGGAATCTGGCTTTGGAATTGCACAACTGGAAAGTTGATTTTGCAGTTTGGTGTACGTATAAATATATAAATTCAGGGCCTGGAGGAGTAGCAGCCTGTTTTGTGCATGAAAAGCATATTAAACGGACAGATCTTCCGAGGTTTACGGGTTGGTGGGGTCACGATAAGGCAACACGATTTTTGATGGATGACACCTTTGTCCCGATTCAGAGTGCTGAGGGCTGGCAAATGAGTAACGAAACAGTTCTTTCCATGGCGGCTTTAGGTGCCTCATTGGCTATATTTGAGCAGGCCGGTATGGAGCAAATTGTTGCAAAATCAAGATTGATTACCGGTTATCTGGAATTCCTGATATTGGACCTGGGTACTCAGCATATAGATATAATAACGCCAAAACAGGCGGAAGAAAGGGGAGCGCAATTATCCTTACGGATGATTCACAGTGATCGCTCCTTATTTGAAAAAATTAGCAGGAAAGGAGTTATTGCAGACTGGCGAGAGCCTGACGTGATCAGAATTGCACCTGCACCATTATATAATAGTTTTAAAGATGTGTATAGATTTGTGGAAATTTTAAAGGAAGCTTTACAAGAGGCGTAAAATACTTGTGACTTTTTTTAAAAAGGGCATGAGCGTTTTAAAATACACTAAGACTAATTAAAATCATGTTTTTCTCTTTTGATTACAGCTAATTTTGAAAAAAAATTAAGAACCATGAGTGAACAAAAAAAATGTCTGGTATGTCAAAGAAGCCAGGATGAAATGCCAGTGACGAAATTCTATCATAAGGAAGCTTCATTTTATATTTGTGCCCAGCACATTCCTATTTTGATCCACGACCCGCAAAAACTGGTTGGTTTATTGCCTGATGCCGACAAAATGGAAGGCGCATAAAAAAAGCCCGAAAAATGTATTCCGGGCTTCGATTTTAGCTATTTGTCTTTATTCACCTAAAAAAGGATATCTATAATCCGTTGGTGGAACAAAAGTTTCTTTAAGCGTGCGGTTTGAGACCCAACGCAATAAGTTCCATACCGAACCTGCTTTATCATTTGTTCCCGACCCTCTGGCTCCTCCAAAAGGTTGTTGTCCAACAACCGCACCAGTTGGTTTGTCATTGATATAGAAGTTACCGGCAGCATTTTCCAGTTTGTTTGTAGCGATGTCTATCACATACCTGTCCTGGCTAAAAATGGCACCCGTCAAGGCGTATTCTCCGGTTTGATCAACTAAATCCAATACCTCTTCCCATTGGTCGTCTTCATAGACATAGATCGTAATGATAGGACCGAATAATTCAGTACACATGGTTTCATACTTTGGATTCGTCGTAAGAATCACAGTTGGCTCAATGAAATAACCAACGGAATCATCATAGCCTCCACCTACAATAATCTCAGCATCTGCATCTTTTTTTGCCTGATCCAGATATCCGGACAGCTTTTTAAAGGCGCGATTGTCAATCACTGCATTGATGAAATTCGAAGAATCACCCGGAGTTCCCATTTTGAAGGATTTAACATCGGCGATCACATATTCGCGGATATCATTCCAAAGACTTTTTGGTAAATAAGCTCTTGACGCAGCAGAGCATTTTTGGCCCTGATATTCAAAAGCTCCTCTTGAAATTGCTGTGGCTACAGCCTTAGCATTAGAGGAGGGATGTGCCCAGATAAAATCTTTTCCACCTGTTTCTCCTACAATTCTTGGATAGGATTTGTAGAATTTGACATTCTTCCCGATGGTTTCCCAAAAATTATCAAAAACCGGTGTAGACCCTGTAAAGTGAACTCCCGCAAAATCTTTGTTATTCAAAAGTACATCTGTGATGGTTCCTGAATTTCCTGTCACCATGTTGATGACACCATCAGGTAAGCCCGCTTCCTTGAACAATTCCATGATCACGTTGGCAGAATAAACCTGAGATCTGGCTGGTTTCCATATAACAACATTGCCCATCATCGCTGGTGCAGCAGGTAGGTTTCCTGCAATGGCCGTAAAATTAAACGGGGTTATGGCATAAACAAAACCTTCCAGCGGTCTGTATTGCATTCTGTTCCAGATTCCAGGAGAGGATTCCGGCTGGTTGCTGTAAATGTCGGTCATAAACTCAACATTGAACCTCAAAAAATCGATCAATTCACATGCGGCATCAATTTCTGCCTGCATCACGTTTTTTGATTGGGCGATCATGGTGGCCGCATTCATTTTATATCTGTAAGGTCCTGCCAAAAGATCAGCCGCTTTTAAAAAGATGGCTGCTCTGTGCTCCCAGCTGGTTTTTGCCCATTTAACTCTTGCCTCAGCCGCTTTCGCCACCGCAAGTTCAATATGTTCTTTTTCAGCCGTATGGTATTTACCAACACAGTGTTGGTGATCATGAGGAGGATTGATATCCACAGTATTACCTGTTCTATATTCCTTACCACCTATATAAAAGGGAATGTCAACCTGTTCGTTGAACATTTTATTATAAGTGTCCATTAAATCCTTGTGTTGCACTGATCCCGGAACGTACGCGTTTACAGGTTCGTTTACCGCTTTTGGAACTTTGAAAAATCCGTTTGACATTTATCTAAATTTTTGTTTTACATTTATTTATAAGTGGTTGCAAAGGTACGAATATTGAAAGATTTTTTAAGATTGCTGCAAGGTAAATATTAACTTTGTACCTCTGGATGTTTAAAATTTAAATCAGCTCCTGTTTTACCATGTGTACCGTAACTTTTTTACCCTTATCGAACGATGATTTTGTATTGACCTCGAGTCGTGATGTTGGTTTTAAAAGAGAGAAATCAGACGCGCCTAAATATTATGAAGAGAACGGAGTTAGTTTGTGCTATCCCAAAGATGGTAAAGCCGGTGGCACCTGGATTGGGACAAGTCGTAACAACAGGTTGATCTGTTTATTAAACGGGGCGTATAAAAACCACAAGAGAAAAGAAATTTACGCAAAAAGCAGGGGGTTGATCGTAAAGGAGTTATTGATTGCCGAAGATTTTGAAAGCACTTGTATGGAGATTGATTTGGCAGGGATAGAACCATTTACCCTTGTGGTGGTTTCCTGGGAAGAAAAGCTCCGTTTATCGGAATTTATCTGGGATGGTAAGCAAAGGCACTTTAAAGAATTGAATCCCGGCCCTTTTATTTGGTCCTCTTCAACGCTGTATGATGAGGAGATGAAACATATGCGAATGAACTGGTTCAAAGCATGGCTCTCTGAAAATAACATTTCCCGGGAAGGAATTTTAAACTTTCATAAAACTGCCGGAATTGGCAAGCCCGAAATAGATGTGTTCATGAAACGAGAAAAAGTTGGTACAGTAAGCATCACTCAGGTTTTAAAGAACCAGGAGCACGTTACAATGGACTATAAAGCCTTTGATTAGATAAAGAAGGCAAGAAAAGAAATTACTAAACCTCCTAATAAGGCTAAGAACAGAAAAGAGAAGTTTAATATGATATATTTTACAATCGTTTTAAACCATCCCTGACCATAAAAGTATTTCATCGCTTTATACAGATAAATCATGAAAATGATTAAAAAAATCCATGGCACCGCATCTGAATGTACCGCGCGTCCAAGAATTATAAAAAGCATGAGAAAAATAAAAAAGACGGTCTGAATATGGAATACGAATACCAGGTGTTCCGTGTAATTATACTTGTTCCTGATGTACAGCAGAGAAACGATCAAAGTAAAGATGGGTAACAAGAAGAAAAGGGCAACAGATACTCTCGACAGAATTCGATCGGCTAATGATCTTAAATATTCGGAATCCTCAAAAGCTTCATTCCAGTCTTGGGCCTTGGAATAGGAGAAAACATTCCAATAGCTTTTTTTGTAACCCAGATCATCAAGTGCCTCTTGAGCAGTGGCATTTGGATGCTCTTTATCATAATTCATGAAAATTTTAGTCTTATTAAAAAAGACTTCGGTCAGGCCTCCCATTACCGTTGCTGAATCACTGTCTATGATACTTTCCGGCACTTGATAGTTTACTCCTTTTTCCAATAGTATTTCTTCAAAATGCTCAGCAGCAACTTTTTTTAAGGCTGTTTTTTGATTTAAATGATCAAAAGTTGTATCAAGTTTCCCCCAATCTTTTATCACAACATTTTCCTCCGTAAAAACCCAAGTAGCGGCCTCATCATTGATCGTTTCCATTAATATCCTCATCACGGAATCTTTCTCCTTTTTGGTGCTTAACGTATCTATAAAAACTGATAAATTACTCGGATCCGCAGACAATGAATCGACAAATACCTGCATTCTGAGATTTAATTTTTCGGGATTATCTGACGAAAAACTGTCAATTTTGGAGCCAACTGTCATGATCCCTTTCTCAATAGCTGCTTTGCCAACTGAGTCAATTGGGAAATCAGGATTTTGCAATTCCTTTAAGGTCGCTGTTTTAACAGAATCAATAATCGCCTTGGTGTCTTCTTTATTGAGGGTTTCGACGATGTCTACCGAATTTTCGGCAACGGGTTTATATTTGTCTAGAGTGCTAAAGATTCCGACCAGTAAAAAGAAAAGGATGGTTATGTTGATGTAGAGTCGGAAGGGATTTATATAAGCCATCCTTCTTCCCTCAACATAATTCTTGGTGACGTACCCTGGTTTGAAAATAAGTGCCACAACGGTATTCAATAATCGGCTGTCAAAAGAGAAAAAATCGTCAAAATAGGCCGATAGATATTGTTTCAGGCTTATTTTTTTGAGATCATTTACCTGACCGCAATGTGGGCAAAAATTATCATCAACTGAGATTTCTCTTTCGCAGTTTAAACAAGTATTTCCACGTGTGTTTCTTGTAAATCTCGTTATAGATTTCATAAATGAAGCAATTGTGCCAAGAAATAAATGTAGTAAAATTAATTAAAAGTAGACGGAAGCATGAGTTGAAAGGTTGGAATTCCAACTTTAAATTTTTTAGAGGTCGTAAAATTAATCATATTGTAATGACCATTCATTGCGCCTATGGGTGAAGTCAGGAAACAATGAGAGGAATAGGTATAAGACTGCTTGGGTTTTAGTATGGGCTTTTTACCTATAACACCCTCTCCTTCAACCACTTCAGGGTCGTTTAAAGAATCAAATATATTCCAGCGTCTGCTTAAGAGCTGTACCGTATCACTACTTTGATTTTCAATGGTTATGCTATAACTAAAAGCATAATAAACCTTAGAATTTTGATAGCGATTGCCTTCAAAATTCGTGGTGATGGATATTTTTATTCCTTTAGTAACTTGTTGAACCATAGCTTGTCAATAAATAAATTGACGATACAAAGATAGCAATAATTTTAAAAAAGAAATGACCTTCCTCTTTTTGTGTCTTCAGCGAATTCAGCAATACTTCTTTTTTTTAATTCATCGATCAGTTTATTCCTTAATGGAGCCCCGATATGATGAATGGCGCAAGGGTTTTCATCACTGCAATTTGGCAAGCCAATATAACAGGAATTAAAAGCACCTAAACCGTCGATGCATTCAATTATTGACATTAGACTGCCAGACATCTCTTTCTCCGATAAATAAAAACCGCCCTTGGGCCCTTTGGACGACAGGATGATTTTTTCCTTGCTAAGGGTTTGAAAGGTTTTGGCAAGGAAAGGTTGGGGCACATTGACCTTGTCAGCCACTTCTTTTGACCCTAGTTTATGATCAATTGAAGCGCACGAAGCCAGATAGATAACTCCTCTGATGGCATATTTACTTTGATTACTTAACATATTGCAAATTTATAAAAGATAAATTTATCCTTTATATGATAATTATCATTAATTTAGTGACTTGGGTTACATAATTTTGTTCTCTGTAAGCATTAGCAAAAATAAACTAACTTAAATTAAAAATATGAAAAGTCGCATTTTATTGATTGTAGTGTTATTCACTATGTCATTTATTTCCTGTAATCAAGGAGCCAAACAATCAGAATCAACCACTGAAACAGTAACCGAAAGCAATGAACATAAGGGGCAAGCCGCAGTTGAAGACAATGTTTCTGCCGCCAACGCCTTGACGGTTGCGAAATCTTTGGATGATTTTAGTACCCTTGTTGCAGCCATTGAAGCAGCCGGAGTAGAGGACGCTGTCGTGAATGCAGGACCTTTGACTATTTTCGCACCGCTAAATTCTGCGTTCGCAAAATTACCTGAAGGAACGGTCGAAAATTTAGTACAGCCGGAAAATAAAGCAACCTTGGCATTTATACTCGTAAATCATGTTGCTCCTGCCAATTATCCGATTAAGCAACTTAAAAAAGAGGCAAAAAAAGGAAGAAAACTATATATGGCTTCCGGTAAATATCTTGTGGTTGAAAATAAGGAAGGAAAGATCTTTGTAGGAGGTACCGAAGTGTTAAAAACGGTACAAGTCAGTAATGGCTGGATTCATGTTATTGATGACGTATTGGTTCCGGCAGAATAATCTAATATTTTAAATTAAAGAATGAAATTAAAATTTATAATTGTGAGCGGCCTGGCAATAGCCATGGCTAGTTGTGGAGGAGATAAAGCTAAAAAAGAAGCTCCTGCAGCACAGCAAGAAGAAACTAAGGTTGAAACGGAAAAAGTAGACCCGATGTTGAACAAAGGAGTTGGAACAATTACAAGCGTTACTTTAGGTGAAATTGATCAAGCTTTGGCAAGTGAAGGAGAAACGATTTTTAAGGCAAAATGTACCGCTTGTCATAAAATCACTAAAAAATTTGTAGGTCCGGCTCTTAAGGGTGTTACGCAAAGAAGATCTCCTGAATGGATCATGAACATGGCACTTAATCCGGAATTGATGATTAAAGAGGATCCGATTGCGCAACAACTATTAATAGAATATAATGGGGCTCCTATGGCCAATCAGAATATTACTGAGCCTGAAGCGCGTGCCCTTTTAGAATATTTTAGAACAAAAAATTAATCTGACTTAAATCTTTATAATTATGAAAACAATGTTTAAATATTTTATTACCCTCACCGTACTGTCTTTGTGGTTGGTGTCTTGTGGTGATATGAATTCAAAAAAATCTAATCAGGGTGCTCTTTCAGGGAATGCAGCCGAAAAGGTGTATGTAGCTCCTGGTGAGCATGATGAATTCTACGCTTTTATTTCGGGAGGCTTTTCAGGTCAACTGGCCGTCTATGGTTTGCCTTCAGGAAGGCTATTTAAAGTGATACCCGTATTTTCAGTAGATGCTGAAAAGGCCTGGGGATTTAATGAGGAGACAAAACCGATGTTGAATACCTCTCATGGATTTATCCCTTGGGATGATTCGCATCACCCCGATATATCGCAAACGGCAGGTGAGTTAGATGGAAGATGGGTGTTTATCAACGGAAACAATACCCCGCGTATTGCTAAAATTGATTTGACCACTTTTGAAACCACTGAGATCATCGAAGTACCAAATTCTGCTGGTAACCACAGTTCATCATTTGTAACTGAAAACACAGAATATGTTGTGGCAGGAACCAGATTTAGTGTTCCTTACCCACAAAGAGATATGCCAATTTCAGAGTATAAAGGAAATTTTAAAGGTGCATTATCTTTTATTTCTGTTGACCCTGAAGATGGGAGAATGGACATAAAATTCCAGATCATGATGCCTGGGTTTGACTATGACCTTTCACACCCTGGTAGAGGTGATTCTCATGGATGGTTCTTCTTTAGCACCTATAATACTGAAGAAGCTAATTCATTGTTGGAAGTAAATGCTTCTCAAAATGACAAAGATTTTATTGCAGCCATCAACTGGAAGAAAATAGAAGCGTATGTGAATGGCGGAGGCGGGAAAATGGTTCCAGCAAATTATGCACATAACGTATATGACGAGTCTACGCATACAGCTACGTCAACCATGAAAAAAGAAGTTCGCGTTGTAGATCCAACTGAGGTACCCGGGGCCATTTATTTTATGCCTACTCCAAAATCTCCTCACGGATGTGATGTTGATCCAAGCGGGGAATATATTGTTGGTAGTGGAAAACTTGCTGCGGAATTAACGATACACTCGTTCAGTAAAATGCTAAAGGCTATTGAAGACAAGAATTTTGATGGTGATGCTTATGGTATTCCGATTTTATCTTACGAAGCAACTTTGGCTGGTGCGGTAAAACAACCTGGATTAGGGCCTCTTCATACTGAATTTGATGGTAAAGGAAATGCTTATACGACTTTCTTTATTTCTTCAGAAGTTGTAAAATGGAAATTAGGAACCTGGGAAGTTTTGGATAGAAAACCAACTTATTATTCAGTAGGTCACTTGATGATCCCTGGAGGAAATTCAAGAAAACCGTTTGGAAAATATGTGGTTGCCATGAACAAAATTACCAAGGACAGATACCTTCCAACAGGGCCAGAGGTTACTCAATCAGCTCAGCTATATGATATCTCAGGTGATAAAATGGAATTATTGTTAGATTTTCCAACTATAGGAGAACCACATTATGCCGCTGGTATTGCCGCTGATATTGTTGCGAAGAACTCTCGAAAATTCTATAAACTAGAGGAAAACAACCACCCATATGCGGTTAAAAGCGAGGCAGAAGCCAAAGTGGTTAGAGATGGTAACGTAGTTCATGTATATATGACCATGATCCGTTCTCATTTTGCACCTGACAATATTGAAGGTATTCAGGTAGGCGATAAGGTTTACTTCCACTTTACCAATTTAGAACAGGATTATGACGTGCCACACGGAGTTTCAATGATCGGCGCCAATACATCGGAATTATTGATCATGCCCGGGCAAACAGAAACATTTATCTGGGAACCAAAACAAGAGGGTGTTTGGCCATTCTATTGTACTGATTTCTGTTCAGCTTTACACCAGGAAATGCAAGGTTACGTAAGAGTATCAGCAAAAGGGTCAAATGTGCCTATCTCGTTCACGCTGGATGGCGACGCAGTTGACGTAGAATAATATAAAGAATGAGGTTAAGTTAATTATTGTAGAAAACGGACAGGGGGATTTTGACTGTCCGTTTTCATTTATAGTGATATTTGTCATGTCTTTTGTTCTCAACTACTTGTAAATTAGTATGATATAATATTATTGCTTTCCTAACTTATAATGTGTCAAACATGAAAAAGTCAAAACTATTAATGATTATCGGGTCTTTATTTTTATTGGGCCTGTTCGTATTTCCTTTATGGAACATCACGCTTGAGGCACCTCAATATCCAATTCCTTTGGGGATGAATATTCATATTAACAAATTCACCGATGTACATGAGTTTGATATTAAGAATATCAATTTGATGAATCATTATGTGGGTATGAAATATATTCCGGAATCTATTCCTGAGTTTAAAATATTCCCTTTGGTGATTGGTGCAATGGTTTTACTAGGGGTCCTTATAGGTGTATTCGCAAATTATAAATGGTTTCTTGGCTGGTTCATTTTGATGTCGATATTGGGTATTGCCGGAATGTATGACTTTTATCTGTGGGAGTATGACTACGGGCATAATCTGGACCCAAAAGCCATCATGAATTTTAAAAACCCTGATGGAAGCCCTATGGGATTTCAGCCCCCATTGTTCGGTACTAAACATATATTAAACTTTATTGCACATTCCTATCCTCGCACCGGGGCATATCTTATGTTTGTTGGGATGATGATGACGGTTGTGGCATTCTTTATGGGAAAGAAAGAAGCCGCGAAATAACGGAGTTCATAATTATGTGACAAAACAGGAATGAAATTATTGGTCTATATTTGTTTCACTAACTAAAAACACATGAAAAAGGTTTACAAAACTGCTTTTGGGGCAATATTATTGCTTTTTTTTTCTTGCAAGGTTGAACCTGAAATGATTCAGTACGGTTCAGATGCCTGTTCTTTTTGTAAGATGACTATTGTGGATCAGCAGCATTCGGCGCAATACGTCACGCAAAAAGGAAAACAATTTAAGTTTGACGCCATAGAATGCATGGTCAATGATCTTTCAGAGAAGGAAATGGGAAGTTTAGCCATTCTTTTGGTTGCTGCCTATGACCGTCCGGGTGAAATGGTGCAGGCGCCAAAGGCAACCTATCTAATAAGTGAGGAAATAAAGAGCCCGATGGGCGCCAATCTTTCTGCATTTTCCGCAGGGCAGACAGCGAAAGAAGCCAAAGATAAAAATGGAGGAAAAATTTATAATTGGCCTGAATTACTTCAAAAATTTGACGTAGAGTAGATGAGAAAGTATGGCTTATTCCTTGTCTTCTTAACTTGTCTGTTTACCGTATATGGGAAACAGATCGAAGTGTGTTCGAGCTGTGAAGTGAAAAGCATCAAACAAGCCATTTCCATTTCTGAAGATGGTGACGAGATTATCGTTAATAGTGGGGTGTATAAGGAACACGATATACTCATTGATAAATCCATCCATATCAGAGGGATTAACTGGCCTGTTATAGATGGCGAGAATAAAGAAACCATTTTTACGGTTAAGGCGGATGATTTTTCTATATCCGGCCTGGAAATCATCAACGTAGGTCAAAGTTATACAAAAGATTTTGCCGCCATCCTTGTGGCAGGATCAAATGGTTTTGTCATCGAAAATAATATTTTCAAAAAAGTTTTCTTTGGTATTTTGATTGAGAAATCAAAAAATGGAACCATCTCACATAATAAAGTAAGCAGTGAATCTGAATCTCAGGCCAATTCAGGGAATGGAATTCATTTATGGCATTGTTCAAATATGACCGTTTGCAATAATGAGTTAACCGGGCTGAGGGACGGCATATATTTTGAATTTGTTAAAAAGAGCGAGGTCTACAATAACATAAGTTTTGAAAACCTTCGGTACGGCCTTCATTTTATGTTTTCAAATGAAAACAGTTATTATAACAATATATTTAAAAAAAATGGTGCGGGGGTAGCCATCATGTTCTCCAAATATGTCAAAATGCATAACAACAGGTTTGAACATAATTGGGGCTCGGCATCATATGGCTTGTTGTTAAAAGAAATTTACGATGCTGAAATTGAAAATAATGTTTTTGAACAAAATACCATAGGGATCAGCGTTGACGGATCCACGAGAATTAATTATAAAGAGAATACTTTTTTAAGAAATGGATGGGCCTTAAAGATTATTGGGGCTTGTTATGAGAACGTATTTACGAAGAATAATTTTTTAAGTAATGCCCTGGATTTATCCTATAACAGTAAGATCAACAGTAACCTTTTTGAAGGAAATTACTGGAGTGAGTACGCGGGTTATGATCTTGACAGAGATGGGATCGGTGACATTCCTTACCGACCGGTAAAACTGTTCTCGTATATAGTTCATAATACGCCTGAAACGATCGTTCTACTGAGAAGTATGTTTGTGGATATTATTAATTTTTCGGAAAAAGTATCACCGGTGTTTACGCCCGATGATCTCATTGACAGTAACCCTTTAATGAAAAGGATTTATGATTGAAATTAGTAATTTGAGTAAAAAATTCGGCAAACTAACCGTCCTGGACGGGCTGGATCTGACGATAGGGAAGAAAGGTATATTTGCCATTCTGGGTCCGAATGGTTCAGGTAAAACCACCCTGATCAAGAGTATTTTGGGTATGGTCATTCCTGATAAGGGGGATATTCGGCTGGAAGGGGAAACTGTAATGGGTAAATGGGAATACAGGAACAAGATCAATTACCTGCCTCAAATCGCTAATTTCCCGGCGAACCTTAGTGTGAAGGAATTGATTGAAATGGTCAAGAATTTAAGGCCAAAGGCGGCGAATGATAAGGACCTGATCAGCCTTTTTGATGTAGCTCCTTTTCTAGATAAAAAATTGGGTAATCTGTCAGGAGGAACCAAGCAAAAGGTAAATATTATACTCACTTTTATGTTTGAAAGTGATCTGATCATACTCGATGAACCCACTACGGGTCTTGACCCGATTTCCTTGATTCGTCTTAAGGAGATCATCCAGCGTGAAAAGGATAAGGGGAAAACCATTCTGATCACCACTCATATCATGAGTTTTGTGGAAGAGGTAGCAGATGAAATTGTGTTTTTACTCGATGGCAACATTTATTTTAAAGGAAGTTCAACCGCATTAAAGGAGCAAACCGGACAAATGGATCTGGAGCACGCTATCGCTAAATTGATTGCAAAAGAATAATGATTAAAATACTGAAATATAGTTTTTTTGACCTGATGCGGAGCAGATGGAGTTACGTCTACTTTGCCTTTTATTTGTCACTTGGTTTTGTCTTGTTATTTCTTAATAATGATGTGAACAAGGCCATTATTACTTTGATGAATATCATCATTGTGCTCACGCCATTAATAGGCACGATTTTCGGAGTTATGTACTATTATAATTCCAAGGAGTTTACGGAGTTGCTTTTGGCGCAACCCATTAAGAGAAACACAATCTTTATGGGGCAATATCTGGGCATTTCAATTTCTTTGACTTTGAGCCTCATCCTTGGCTTAGGGATACCTTTTTTAATGTATGGTTTATTTATGTCAACTGCCATCTTTGATTTTTCCCTGCTCTTGCTGGTGGGTACCTTACTTAATTTTATTTTTGTGGCCCTGGCTTTTAACATAGCCCTGTCCAATGAAAACAGGATCAAAGGTTTTGGTTATGCCATCCTGATGTGGCTATTTTTGGCTGTTATATATGATGGCGTATTTTTGATTTCCCTGGTTATGTTTAATGAATATCCCCTGGATAAATTCGCTTTATTCAGCAGTTTGGTCAACCCCATTGACTTATCCCGGATATTGATTCTCCTTAAACTCGATATTTCTGCTTTATTGGGCTATACCGGAGCGGTTTTTAAAAAATTCTTCGGAACGAACTTGGGTTTGATCATATCATTTTTGGTCATGCA
>Ga0316197_10002553_pt1 | contig 13018 bp, 11 predicted proteins | sample OudBiesiAoxic_MG_FD_204939 | JGI IMG/M metagenome (GOLD analysis project Ga0316197, IMG submission 204939) | Coastal sediment microbial communities from Oude Bieten Haven, Netherlands - site A oxic | ecosystem: Environmental > Aquatic > Marine > Coastal > Sediment | place: Netherlands...
AGCGTTATCCATAATTTGTACCTCCTGTAAATTAATTGAATGTTACTACACAAACAGTATAACATATCATCTTAAATGTTTAAATATATAGTGTATTAAATTCTATTTTTTAAGTTTTTAAATTGAAATTTTATTTCAAAAACAAAATAAAATTTTGCACAAATTTCAATAATGCTTTATAATTTGTAAAAGGGGTTGAATAAAGATGGATTGTATAACGAAATTAAAGGAAATGAAAGAGATATTTACAAAAACAGAAAAAAAGATAGCTAAATATATTTTAGGAAATTTAGAAAATATAAAGGGAATGAGAGCCAAGGAATTAGGAGAATTAATAGGTATAAGTCAGCCTAGTATAATAAGATTTGCTAAAAAATTAGGGTATAAGGGATTTCCAGAATTCAAAATAGCTCTAAGTGAATCAATAATAAGAAAAAGTTCAAAAAAAACTAAGATAGTACATGATCAAATTTCAATGGATGATATAAGCTCGGAAGTTATAAATAAAGTAGCTTATCAAAATATTGAGGCTATAAAAAATACAACTTCTATTATAGATGTTGCAGATATGGAAGACGCTGTAGATGCTATATCTAAAGCTAGGAATATCTATATTTTAGGAGCTGGATTTTCAGGTTTGGTAGCCAAGAATTTGATGTATAAACTATTAGAGATAAATCTAAGTGCTAGTTATCTAGATGATACCCATGTTCAACTTACTAGTATGAATAACACCACTCCTAATGATCTAGTTTTTGCTATATCTCACAGTGGACAGACATATGAGATAATTAAGTCAGTTGAGATAGCTCAAAAAAATGGTGCAAAAATCATAACTTTGACCAAGGTAGTAGAAAACCCACTGAGTAAATTAGCAGATATAGCGATTAAAACTGTTGCTGAAAATGTTAATTTTAGATTAACTGCGATTTCCTCTACGATAACTCAGCTAACGGTGATAGATGCAATATTTATTCTACTCAGTAAGATTAACTATGAAAAGAATTTGAGTTTAGCTAAGAAAAATACAAAGACAGTAAAAATATTGAAGATAAAGAAATAAGAAAAAGTCATCTAAATTTTAGATGACTTTTTCTGTTTCACGTCACGTTGCTCTATCTATTTTTCAATCTAGCATTAATTCTTTTGATCTTCTCTAAATATTTTAAAATGTTTTTTTGAGCTTCCTTTCCTTCAGGAGTAGTAGGCTCTAATTTAGCAATTTTCCATCTTTTGATAAGAACTTCTAAAACTTGATTCACATATTCATCTGGACCATATCCGGCTTTTTGAATAACCTTCATTCTGTCATCAAAATCACTGAGAGATCCTCCTGGCATTTTGAAGTTTTTGATCACAGGCCATACTTGTACTAGTAAATCAGGGTTTAATTCAAGATGTGCATCAACTATCTGATTGTAAAAAGCATAGTGAGATGATTCATCCTTTGCGATTCTGAGAAGTAATGTACTTAATCCAGAGTCATATTGTTGTGCATATTTAGCAATATTTCTATAAAATACAACTGTTCCTAACTCTTGTAATGAAGTATAGACCATAGATGCTAAAGGATCTGACAAAATAGAGTCCCAACCAGTAGTAAGAATCTCTTTTTTCACCTTTGTTAGTTCTTTAGGATCAGCATTTCTAGTCAAAATTAAATAGGTTTCCAAAGCAGAAGCATGTTGGTCTTCCTCGCTTACCCATGTATGTACAAAGTTTTGTAATGGCTCTAAATTATTTATAAACATATTATTTAAAAAAGTGGTATACCAAGGAAGATTTAATTCTGTAAGCATAGAAGTTTCTATTGCGGTGATTAACTCTTGTGGTAGTGTATTTTGCGACTTGTCATAGGGTAAGGTAGTAAAAGACTGTCCCTTATCCCAAGGCATATATTCGTAGAAATTCCATTCCATGGACTCACTTTGTTTTTGGTGTCTTAAATATAAATCCATTATTTTTTGTTCTAAATCTATTTGATTTTTAATTGTATTCATCATTACCTCCATATTATTAAAGCTTAATATTTTTCTATAAACAAAGTTTACTAAACAAGTAAAGAAATGTCAATGAAAATATAATAACACTTGAAATTTTATTTTTTTAGGTGAATATTTACAATATTTTGATACTACAACTCATATAGTATTCTTAATTTAGATAAAATTTCCTGCATAGCCTTAATTAAATTAATTTTTTTAATACCAATAGGTTTATAGTTACTCTAAACTTCATATCTATATCTCTAATTGATAAGATCCTGATAAACTTTTTGCAACACCCTTACTAATAGTGTAAAATAAACTTATATAAATATATTAATATAAGGAGGAGCTATGTTTGGGCTTGTTGGAAATCTAATAAATAGTTTGGGCTATATCATAACGATAGCATTTTTCCTGTCAAGAGCTAGGGGATTCAAACGATTAATAAAAAAAGAAAAATATACAAAACTAGATATGGTATTATTATCTTTGATATTTTCTGTACTTGCTATAGGTGGGACCTATATGGGAACAGACTATAATGGTGCCATAGCAAATACGAGAAATATCAGTGTAGTTGTAGCAGCAATTATAGGTGGTCCTATGATCGGTCTTATCACAGGGTTGACTGCAGGAATCCACAGGATCATGATAGACCCCCATGGAATAACGGCAATTCCTTGTGGAATAGCTACTTTTTTAGGAGGGTGGGGATTAGGATATTTAAATAAACTCAATGTAAAAAATAAATATATATTGGGATTTATAGGTGGAATTATTATTGAGAATATTAGTATGGGATTGATACTACTCATGTCAAAACCATTTTATCTAGCTTTAAATATAGTGGAAACTATCTATTTTCCTATGGTTTTAGTAAATGCACTGGGAGTAGCCATTGTAATATTAATAACAGAAAATATGATGTTGGAGGAAGATAGAGTCGCTGGAGAAGAGGCTAGATTGGTTTTGGAGATAGCGAATAAAACATTACCATACTTTAGAGATGTAAATAATGATTCGTTAAAAAATGTATGTAGAACGATACTCCAATCTTTAGGAGCTAAAATAGTAGTGTTTACCGATATGGAAAATATAATATCATACTGTAGTCAAGATGAAAAGTATAAAATAATGCACAGAGAGATTAAAGGTAATGTCACAAGGGAAGTTCTCCGAACAGGTAAATTTAGAGTGGTTAACAAGGATGAAGTGGAGGAAATAAGGCTAGATTGTATTTCTAAAGATATTATTTCATATATAATAGTACCACTTAAATCAGGAACAGAAGTGACTGGAGCACTAAAAGTTTACTTTTCTGAAAATTCATATATATCCGAAAGAAATAAAAATCTAGTATTAGGATTATCCGAATTGATATCTACCCAGCTTGAGATAAGTAGAGTAAAAAAATTAGAAGAGATGGCTAGAGATGCAGAGATAACAGCATTGCAGACGCAGATAAACCCACATTTTTTATTTAACGCACTGAATACAATAACTTCTTTTGTAAGAATAGATCCTATGCAGGCTAGAAGTACAATTATTGATCTAGCAACCTATCTTAGATATAATTTGGACAATGGAAATAAGCCAGTAGATATAGAGATGGAATTAGAACAGGTCAAAGCCTATGTAAATATAGAAAAAGCAAGATTTTATGATAAAATAAACATGCATTATGATATTGATGAAGATATTAAGCAGGTAAAAATACCAAGTCTGACAATACAACCCTTAGTAGAAAATGCAATCCAACATGGACTCCTCAATGGAACAGGGGGAAAGGATATCTTTCTGAGAATATATAGGATACATGGAGATAAAATACGTGTGATTATAGAAAATAACGGTAAGAGTATAGAACAAGAGGTAATAGACAAAATATATAGTGATTGTATTGAAAGTAGTAAAATAGGACTATACAATGTACATCGAAGGATAAAATTGATCTATGGGAAGGGATTGAAGATAGAAAGGTTAGAAAAGGGAACGAGGATAACTTTTGATATTAAGGGGGAATAATGAAGTGTATAATAATTGATGATGAATATCCAGCAAGGATGGAACTTCGATATTTTATAGAAAAATATGAAGAGTTAGAAATTGTAGGAGAATTTGAGGATTCTATGTCAGCTCTTAATTTTTTTGAAAAACACAGTGTAGATATAATCTTTTTAGATATAAATATGCCAAATATGAATGGAATGGTGTTAGCTAAATTAATCTCAAGATTTGAAATTAAACCACAGATTATATTTATTACAGCATATGGGGAGTATGCAGTGGATGCTTTTAGTATAAAGGCTTTTGACTATATATTAAAACCGTATTCTGAAGAGAGAATAATAAAAACTTTAGATAGTTTGGTAGAAAAAAACATAGTAGAAAACCCCAAGGAAGAGGTGAGTATAAACAGACTGACTTTATGGAAGGGGGAGAAGATGTATGTTTTATCTTTAGATGAAATTTATATTTTTGAAGCTTGCGAAAGGGAAACAAAGGTCTATGCTAAAGGAGAAATATATTTTTCTAAACAGAAGATATCTGATTTGGAGGAAGAATTGCCAAATATATTTTTTAGAACCCACAGATCGTATATAGTGAATATAAATAAAATAAAAGAAATAATACCTTGGTTTAATAGTACGTATAATTTAAAGGTAGAGGATTTGGATATAGAAGTTCCAGTGAGCCGAAATAAGATAAAGGAATTTAGAAGTTTATTAAATATAAAGTAGAAAAACACACTAAGTGTCCTAAAATGAAACTAGGTGGTTTGATAAAACTCGGAGATTTAAAATGCATTTCATGACGAATATTTGTATTTAATGTTTAGAATTTTGTATTTTATCTCTAAATCATCATTTGATCCTTTAATAGATGTATAATAATCATATCAAGTTTATCAAATATATTAAATTTATTTTAGGAGGACGGTATGATTACTTTTTTAGTGTCGATAGTTTTATTAGTTTTAGGTCATCTTTTTTATGGAAAGTTTGTTGAAAAGGTATTTGGAGTAGATCCAAAAGCAGAAACACCAGCAATTAGATTGGAAGATGGGGTGGACTTTATACCATTACCAGGTTGGAAAATATTTATGATTCAATTTTTAAATATTGCAGGACTAGGACCAATATTTGGAGCCATTGCAGGAGCCTTATTTGGACCAGTAGCATTTATATGGATTGTAATTGGATCAATATTTGCAGGTGGAGTACATGACTATATGTCAGGGATGTTATCTCTTAGAAATGACGGTAAATCAATACCAGAATTAGTAGGAAAATATTTAGGACAACCTTATAGAATGGCAATGAGAGTTATATCTGTAGTACTTTTAGTACTAGTAGGAGTAGTATTTGTAGCAGGACCTGCAACTATCTTACATGGATTAACAGGATTAAATGTAAAAGTATTGATATATATCATATTCGCTTATTATTTAATAGCAACATTAGTACCAGTAGATAAGATAATAGCTAAGATCTATCCATTATTTGGAGCAGCACTGTTATTCATGGCAGCTGGTGTAGGAGTAATGTTATTCGTAGGAGGATTTGAGATTCCTGAATTATTTGGAAATATAACAAATATGCAGGCGACACCTATGAAAACTCCTATATTCCCAATGTTATTTATCACAATAGCATGTGGAGCAATATCAGGATTCCATTCAACTCAATCACCACTTATGGCAAGATGTTTAACTAATGAAAAACAAGGTAAAAATGTATTTTATGGTTCTATGATCGCAGAAGGTGTAGTAGCATTAGTATGGGCAGCAGCAGCAATGGCATTCTTTGGTGGAGTAAAAGGATTAGCAGGATTTGATGGAAATGCAGCAGCAATTGTAAATGTGATATCTAACTCATTATTAGGAAAAGTTGGAGGAGCATTGGCAGTATTTGGAGTAGTAGCAGCACCTATCACATCTGGAGACACAGCATTTAGAAGTGCTAGACTTACAATAGCAGACGCACTTAACTTTGAACAACACTCTATGAAAAATAGATTATTAGTAGCTATACCATTATTCGTTATTGGATTCTTCCTTTCAAGAGTAGATTTCAACATTGTATGGAGATATTTTGGATTTACTAACCAATTAATCGCAACTATCGTATTATGGACTTCTACAGCTTACTTTGTAAGTGAAAAGAAAAATTTCTGGATTACATTTATTCCTTCAGTGTTTATGACAGCTGTATGTATCGCATTTATCATGATGGCACCAATTGGATTTGGATTACCAGTAATGATGTCTAAGTATGCAGGGATTGCTTTAGCAATAGTTATCGGAGTAGTATTCTTAGCAGTAAAAGATAAAGTATATAATAAAGAAGGTAAAAAAGTAACAGTATAAATCCTTCTTATAGAATAGTAATAAAAAAGCTAGAAATTCCAAATGGAATTTCTAGCTTTTTTATTACAACAGTCCTACTGCTTTTTTAACTTCTAACATTTTAGCTTTAGCTATTATACGAGCCTTTTCAGCACCTTCAGCTAAAATTTTATCTACATACTCAGGATTAGCAACTAATTCTTCACGTTTAGCTCTGGCTTCTGCAAAGTGCTCTAAAATAGCTTCTAAAAGCTCTTTTTTAGCATGACCATATCCGTAGTTACCAGCTCTAAATTTTTCCTTCATCTCTTCTAATTTTTCAGGTGTAGCAAATAATTTATATAGAGTAGTTACATTGTTATCTGGATCTTTAGGATCTTCTAATGGTGTAGAATCGGTTACGATACTCATTACCTGTTTTTTTAATATCTTTTTAGAAGCAAACATATCGATAGTATTACCGTATGATTTTGACATCTTGGCGCCATCTACTCCAGGAACTACAGCTGTACTCTCTACAATCATAGGCTCAGGAAGCTTAAAAATATCAGCATATTTTTCATTGAACTTTGTAGCTATGTCACGAGTCATTTCTAAATGTTGTTTTTGATCTTTTCCAACTGGTACCATGTCTACATCATACATTAGGATATCGGCAGCCATAAGTACTGGATATGTAAATAATCCTGTATTAGATGATATACCACGAGCACTCTTATCTTTGAAAGAATGACCTCTTTCTAAAAGTGCCATAGGTGTAAGGTTTGATAAAACCCACATAAGCTCTGTGTGTACTGGTACGTGTGACTGTATAAAGATACTAGCTTTAGTAGGATCTACTCCTAATGCTAGATAGTCTAAAACTACATCTCTAGTGTTTTTACGTAGTGCATCTGCATCTGAAGAAGATGTAAGAGCATGATAATCTGCTACGAAGAATAGACATTCGTTTTCTTCTTGGAATTTGATAAATTGTTGTATTGCACCAAAATAGTTTCCTATATGTAAGATTCCACTTGGCTGTATTCCTGATATTATTTTTTTCATGGTTCCCTCCTAAAATAAAAAAAAGACCAGTCAAGATGACCGGTCAAGTATATATGTTTTTCCTATCATTCTATATTTTAATACAGAATTAAAGGATAAAAAAGATATAACTATTGATTAGATGTCAGTCTACTTAGATGAAACAGTATTAAAATTATTAGATAAATTTTTCCACCACCAAGTAAATCTCTTTGACACAACAGTTACCTCCTTTATAGATTATTTTAAATAAATAATACCTTTTTTAAGGAGGAATGTCAACAAAAAAAACTTTATGGTATACTAGAAGAAAAATAAAAAAAATCTAGATTTAAATGCAAAATTCATTATGAAAAAAAGGTGGAGAAAAGATATGAAAAAAATATTAATATTATTGGCAGTTATAACTTTATTTGGATGTAGTGAAGAAGGTTCTGCCAAAAAAATAGAATTTAGAAAGGAAATAATCTACACCCTTGATGGAGAGAAACCATATACAGGTGAAGGAGTTTTATATTATGATGGTGATAATATAGAGAGTAGAGGTTATTCCAAAGATGGAAAACCAGATGGCGAGTGGACATATTATTTTTACAATGGAAAGGTAAAGAGAAAAGGAAGTTATCTAAATGGCAAGATGGACGGTCACTGGATCTATTACTACCATAGTGGAGAAGTAGAAGGAGAGGCTGAATATAGAGGTGGGAGGGAGATGTAGGGAGGGGACCCTCATCTTCTTATGTTGCTCCCTCGTAGGGAGTAACAAAGTGTGAATTTGAGGGGAATGTTATATAGTTCTTTCTCCCTATGAGGGAGAGAGTGCCTGAAAGGCAAGAGAGGGTAAGGTTGAGACCATTTTCTAACAAAGCTAGAATAATAGGGTAAGAAAGGGAGGAAGAATATGGGAAAAGAAATATTTGATAAACCTTCAACGTTAGAGAAAAGAAGAAATTTAAAGAAAAATCAAACAGAATCAGAGATTATTATGTGGGATAGATTAAGAGCAAAGAGATTTAAGAAAATAAAGTTTAGAAGACAATATGGAATAGGTGAGTATATAATGGATTTTTATTCATCTGAATTAATGTTAGCTATTGAAATAGATGGAAATCAACATTATGAAAAAGAGGGTTTAGAGTATGATAAAATTAGAACTGAATACTTAAACAGTATAGGTATTAAAGTGATTAGATTTAAAAATAAAGAAATTTTGGATAATATAGAAAAAGTGATGTGGAAGTTAGGAGAATTTCTAGACCCTCTTCTAGACCCTCTTCTAGACCCTCATCTTCTTATGTTGCTCCCTCGTAGGGAGTAACAAAGTGAGGATTGGAGGGGAGTATTATATAGTTCTTTCTCCCTTTGAGGGAGAGAGTGCCTAAAAGGCAAGAGAGGGTAAGGTTAAAAAAAGGAGGAGTTAAAGTTGAAAAAATTAATGATGTTGTTTTTATTAGTAAGTTTTATGTGTTTCGGAGAAGAGAAGATAGAATCTAAGAAGCCATATGAAGTTATTCAGAGGGAAGAGATTGATTTTTTGAAAACACAGTTGATAAAATCAAATAATAAGATAGATGATTTGAGTGAAAAGGTTGAGGAGTTAGAAGATAAAGGCGAGAATAATTTAGGATTAACTTATAATGTAGATCAAATCTATCAAAATTCTGTGCAGTATTATGATAGTGCACTTGAATTTTTAAAGTGGATAATAGGTGGAATGTTGTTAGTTTTAGGGTATCTTAAATGGGATGGAAATAAAAAATATGAAAAAGAAAGAAAAGAAATAACCAAAGAATTAGATAAAAGACTGGAAAGAATGTGGAAAGAAAATACAGAATTAAAAGAAAAAATAGCAGAACAAGAAGAGGAAGTTGGAAAAAAGACTTTAGAATTGGATAAAAAGATAGAGCAGACAACCAAAGAGATGGATAAGAAAATAAAAACAGTAGAATATAACACAAAGTTAGCAATGGCGGTTAATGAAAAAGATAAAAGAGAAAGTTTAAAAAATTTAAAAGATTTAATAGAAGAATATCCAGAAGAAGAAATGGTTAACTTTCAACTGGCTTACTATTTGCAACAATTTGGAAAAGATGAAGAAGCAATTAAATATTATGAAAAAGCAATAGAGTTAAAACCAGATAGAGGTGTAACATACTTTAATTGTGGACGTTCAAGGGAAATTTTAGGTGATGAAGAGAAGAAAAAGGAAGAAAAAGATAATATTAAAATAAAAAAAGATTATAAAAAAGCAATAGAAAATTATGAAAAGAGAATAGAACTAGATTCTGAATTAGAATTAGATTTTGGACTTGCTGAGGCTGCTAAAGAAAGAGTTGAAAAAAAATTAAAAGAATTGGAAGGGAAATAGCCCCTCTTCCTTTTTAGGGTTTCTCCCTCGTAGGGAGAAGCCGAAGTAGAATAAAATGGTTCCCTCGCCCTATAAGGGAGAGGGTGTCCGCTAGGACCGGAGAGGGTAAGGTTAGAAGAGTAAGAAAACCTAACTCTTCTTTCTTATGGTCTCCCTTCGCTAAGGAAACCAACGTGAGATAGATAGAAAAAACCATCGAAAGGGGTATGATATGTACAAAAACTTATACAATAAAATAGAAAATTTAGATATAAAAGGTGTAGGAGAAAAAACTATAGTTTCTTTAAAAAATCTAGGGATAAATACCATCATGGATCTGATATGTTTTTTTCCTCGAACCTATGAGGACCGATCCAACATAAAAAAAATAGGTGAGATCAGATCGGAAGAATATGTGGTGGTTATCGGGAGAATTGTTTCTGTAGAAAACAGGAAAACCAAAACCCGTAAAACCATGACAGTGGCTCGTATTACTGACGGTACAGGGATGTTAGACATGGTTTGGTTCCAGATGCCGTATCTAAAAAAAAGTCTCCAAGTAGGAGAAGAATATGTATTTATTGGGAATGTAAAGAGGGGATATAACTTTCAGATTGCTAGTCCAGAATACAGAAAATATAGTGGTAAATTAAGTGAGGAGATAAAACCTATCTATAGCAGTAATAGAAATTTATCTCAAAATGGATTGCGAAAAATAATAAGGGATACAATAAAAAAATATATCCCCCTTATTGAAGAAAATATACCCAAAGAAATAATCGAAAAATATAAATTAATGGGACGAAAAGAAGCAATTTTAAAAATTCATATGCCAAAAAACTTAAAGGAAATAGAAAAAGCTAAAAATAGGATGGCTGTAGAAGAACTTCTAATTTTAGAATTAGGAATCTTGTCTAAAAGATTTCAATTGGATGCTGATAATAACTCCAAGTATAAATTAAATGATGAAAGACATATGGTAAAAAAATATCTAAATAGTCTGGGATTTGATCTCACAAGAGCACAAAAAAAAGTGATTACAGAGATATATAAAGATTTATCAGGTGGAAAGATAGTAAATAGATTGATCCAAGGAGATGTAGGGTCGGGGAAAACTATTGTGGCGGTTTTAATGCTTTTATATCTTGTAGAAAATTCCTATCAAGGAGTAATTATGGCTCCTACAGAGATACTGGCAGTACAGCATTATTTATCCATGGTAGATGGTTTATCTGAATTAGGAGTGAGAGTAGAGATCCTAACTGGAAGTATAAAGGGGAAAAAACGAGAAAAATTATTGTCTGAGATAAGAGAGGGCATTATTGATATTGTGGTTGGGACTCATGCTCTTATTGAAGATCATGTAGAATTTCATAAATTAGGATTGATTGTGGTAGATGAACAGCATAGATTTGGGGTAGAACAGCGGAAAAAACTGAGAGATAAAGGTGAAATATCTAATCTCTTGGTTATGAGTGCTACACCTATTCCAAGATCCTTGGCTCTGAGTATTTATGGAGATTTGGATGTTTCTATCATAGATGAATTGCCTCCAGGAAGGACTCCTATAAAGACTAAGTGGATAGAGTCAGATAATGACCTAGAAAAAGCCTATGATTTCATTAGAAAACAATTGGTTAAAGGAAGACAGACATATATAGTGGCTCCCCTTATTGAGGAGAGTGAAAAACTGGCTGTGACTTCTGCTACAGAACTCTATGAGGAGATGGTCAAAAGATTTTCTGAATTTGAGATAGGTCTTCTCCATGGAAAGATGAAAAATGTAGAAAAGGAAAAAATCATGGCTAAGTTTAAAAAAAATAAGATACAGATACTAGTCTCTACCACAGTTATAGAGGTAGGAGTGGACGTTCCTAATGCTACCATTATGATGATAACCAATGCCAATAGATTTGGATTAGCAGGACTTCACCAGCTTCGTGGAAGGGTAGGAAGGGGGAAACATAAATCTTATTGTTTTTTAATAGCCAAAACAGATAATGATATCTCTAAATCTAGATTAAAAGTTATGGAATCAACTACAGATGGTTTTTTAATAGCCGAAGAAGATCTAAAACTTCGGAAACCTGGGGAAATATTTGGGACACGTCAAAGTGGGATATCAGATCTAAAATTTGTAGATATAGTTCACGATGTAAAAACCATAAAGTTAGTTAGGGATATCTCCATAGAATATTTAAGAAAAAATAGTGGGGAGATACAGGAAAATACATTGAGGATGGATATAGTAGAAAAATTCAAAGTGGATGAGATAAAATAAACCCTCTTCCTTCTTATGGGATTCTACGAGTATTAAAACCAAGTTTACTTAAAACTTGATTTTAAATGTAGATCCCTCGTAGGGAGAAACCTAAGTTAATAAAATTTTATAAAAATCTTCCCCCCTAGTCAGGGGGAGAGTGCCTAAAGGGCGAGAGAGGGTAAAAGAGGTGGAATCAGATGAATATAATTAAGTTAAATATGGAAGATTATGAAAGGGTATGGATTATAAGTGATATCCATGGATATCATAATGTATTCTTAAAATTATTGGATAAAATAAAATTAACTGCAAAGGATCTATTGATTATAAATGGTGATTCCTGTGATCGTGGGCCTTCTAGTTTGAAGATGTATGAAACAATACAAAGATTGATAGAGAATGGATTGAATATAATCCATACCTTTGGGAATCATGAAGATCTTATGGTCAATGCCATTGAAAATGGTGAATTGTTTGCTTGGTATAGAAATGGAGGAAGACAGACAGTTGATTCCTATGAGAAAAAATATGATATTTTGAATAAACATTTAAAATATATAAAAAATATGCCTATAGCAGTTGATTTAGGGAAATATTTTGTAGTTCATGGAGGAATAAATCCAGAAAAAAATATCGAAGATCAGATCCCCTATGAGATGACATGGATAAGGAATAAATTTATAGATTATCCACTTTTAAAAACAGATAAAATTATAATCTATGGACACACTCCTAATTTAGATGGGAAGATCCATTTTGTGGATAATCAAAAAATATCTATAGACTGTGGGAGTTACGACACAGGAGTTGTAGGAGCTATCGAATTAAAAAGTATGGAAATCATATACGAAAGTACAGATAGATTAAATATATATTTGAACCAGCATTTTAAAAAAAGATAAGGAAAATCACTATAAATTATAGAAAAAATTCACAAATTTATTTTATATCAATAAAAATTTTGATAAACCAAAACAAACTTGATATAATGGTAGATAAGAAAAATTACAAGATAAAATAATTTATTAATTTAAAATTATTGATGA
>Ga0316197_10002554_pt1 | contig 13018 bp, 11 predicted proteins | sample OudBiesiAoxic_MG_FD_204939 | JGI IMG/M metagenome (GOLD analysis project Ga0316197, IMG submission 204939) | Coastal sediment microbial communities from Oude Bieten Haven, Netherlands - site A oxic | ecosystem: Environmental > Aquatic > Marine > Coastal > Sediment | place: Netherlands...
ATGTCATCTTCAAGGGTGAACCGCTTCAAGAATATATCGAAAAAAACGGCGAGCTAGAATATGCCCGTCAGGTACAGATGATATTTCAAGACCCATTTGGCTCTTTAAACCCTGTCCATTCTATCTACCACCATATCGCTAGACCATTGCTTATTCATAAGCGCGCCGAGAAACAACATGTGGCGAAACTGGTTTATGAGTTACTCGAATTGGTTGGGTTACAACCCGTGAAAGAAACGGCGGAAAAATATCCTCATGAGCTTAGTGGTGGGCAGAGACAACGTGTTGCTATTGCAAGAGCGATAGCGGTTAGTCCGGAGGTTATCCTTGCAGATGAACCTATCTCGATGCTTGATGTTTCGGTTCGCCTTGGTATCTTGAATTTGATGTCAGACCTCAAAGATAAGCACGGCATCTCCTTTATGTATATTACCCACGATATTGCGACGGCCCGTTATTTCGCAGAAAAAACAGCGGTGATGTATGTGGGCCATATGGTGGAGTGGGGAAGCAGTGACAGTGTGACGCAAAACCCTCAACACCCTTACTCGCAACTTCTGCTGTCTGCCGTTCCTGAAGTGGGCAAGTCAGGTCGACGGGAGTTAACGGTTAAGAAAGGTGAAATTCCGATGTGGAAACCAGACAGTGTAGGTTGCCCATTTGCGACTCGTTGCGTTAAAGCGACTCAGCAGTGCAATGATTCTATGCCAGAAGCGACTCAAATAGGAGTCGAACACTTTGCCCGCTGTCACCATCTATAAATTTTGAAAATTAAGCGCGTAACTGCGCTTTGATAATATTGGTACTAATATGCAATATACCCCTCATAAAGAGTCAGAGCCTGTAAACGGTGAATTCGTCAATCTTAATGGCGAGAGATTTTACAAAATAGAAAATGTCGACCGAATGGATCCGTTTTTTATTAGCGTCGTTTCTGCAAGCAATCATTGGTTATTTATCTCTTCTACTGGCTGTTTATCAGCGGGTAGAATTCGCCCAGAAAATGCGCTTTTCCCTTACCGGTCAGTCGACCATATACATGAGAGTGCAGAAAATACTGGGGCAAAAACGCTTATTCGACTCTCCTCACAAAAAGGTGTTGCTAAGTGGGAACCATTTAATCCTCAACATGATGGGTTATATGAGCTTCAGAGGAATCTGTATAAAAATAGCGTCGGCGATAAGATTACGTTTGAAGAGATCAATATAACGTTACAACTCAAGTTCCAGTACAGTTGGAATACCAGTGAAAAATTTGGATTTGTGCGTCGATCGGAGCTAACAAATTTAACCAATGAAGTACGGCAAGTCGAATTGATTGATGGTATTCAAAATATCCTACCTTCTGGTGCTCCGTTACAGGCGCTGCAAACAAGAAGTGCATTGGTCGACGCTTACAAGTGGAATGAGCAGGTAGAGACATCACCATTAGCTCTGTTCAGCATGTATGCCATGTTAAGCGATAAAGCAGAACCTGCCGAATCGCTAAGAGCGACCACCGTATTTAGCGTAGATAGCGATGACGGTGATATTCTGCTATCCAGCAAACAGCTTAATGACTTCCGAAAAGGCAAATCGGTGACAGGAGAGTCCTTAACTAAGGGCATTCGAGGTGCTTATTTTATCCGTAAGTCGATGACACTGGACAGCTTTAAAAGTAACTCCTGGTTTATCGTTGCAGATATAGATAAAACCCATTCTGATATCGCAAAACTAAGGCCAAATCTCAATCGAGTTGGTGAATTAGCGACGGATATTGAAAGAAGCATTGAGGACAATCATTCTGAGCTAGTGAGTTTGATGTCAGGTGCCGACGCGTGGCAGTTGACGTCAGAAGAGAACACCAGCGTGCATCATTACGCTAATGTATTGTTTAACAACATGCGTGGTGGAGTGTTTGAAAACAACTACGATTTAGATACCGCAGACGTATACAAAACCATGCTGAACTCTAATGAATTAGTAGTTAAGAGTAATAAAGCGTTTTTTGCCTCATTATCGGAGGTTATTTCACATAGTGCGTTGATTAAGAAAGCAGAAGAAACGGGAGATACCCAGTTAACGCGACTCTGCTATGAATATCTTCCTCTGACATTTGGCCGTCGTCACGGTGATCCTAGCCGTCCTTGGAATCATTATGAAATCAAAGTTAAAGATGAGAATGGGGACAGACTGTTATCCTATCAGGGAAACTGGCGTGATATCTTCCAAAACTGGGAAGCATCCGCATTAAGCTATCCTGGCTTTATTCCATCGTTTATTGCGAAATTTGTTAATGCCTCTACTGCCGATGGATATAACCCATATCGAATAACCAAAGATGGTGTCGATTGGGAGCTATTAGACGCAGAGGATCCGTGGAGCAACATAGGGTATTGGGGTGATCACCAGATTATCTACTTGCTCAAATTCCTAGAACTAGCCGACAAATATAGCCAATCAGATCTGGTTAATCTTTTGGACAAAGAAATCTACGCTTATGCCAATGTACCTTATGAGTTATGCGGCGTAGAGCCGTTGTTTGCAAACCCAAAAGACACCGTGGTATTTAATAGTGAAAAGCAGCAACAGATTGAACATCGAGTGTCTCAAATAGGCAGTGATGGGCGCTTAATACTACACAATGGTAGTGATGTTTATCTTGTCAATTTGATGGAAAAAATGCTGGTACCTTTGTTATCTAAATTGAGCAACTTGGTACTTGATGGTGGAATCTGGTTGAACACTCAAAGACCAGAATGGAATGACGCAAATAATGCCATTGTAGGCAATGGTCTATCCATGGTTACATTGTATTATATGCGTAGATATGTCACCTTTCTGCAAAAATTATTGGTTCAAGCTCCAGCCTCAATTGCGCTCTCAAAAGAGGTGTCGGCATGGATGTTTAACACCAGTAAGATCTTATCGGAAGCCGCTTTAGAGATAACTCAAAAAACGATTACACGTCAAACTCGTAAAGCGATTCTAACTAAGTTTGAAAAAGCGGCCGAAGAGTATCGAGAAAAAGTGTATCGCATGAATGGATTTTCAGGGAAATCCACTGTAGAGACCGCTGATATATCTAGAATGATGGACGTTTGCCTAGCGGTTTTAGACGATACGATTGCCAATAACAGACGAAATGATGGCCTTTATAATGCCTATAACATTATTAATTATTCTGTTGAGCAGGTAGAGGTGTCTGAGTTATATCCGATGTTGGAAGGGCAGGTCGCTATTCTGAGTTCTGGTGTGCTTACTCCAAGACAAGCCGTGCAGTTATTAGAAAAACTGTTTGCTAGCGAGATGTATCGTGCCGATCAGCAAAGCTTTATGCTTTATCCAGATAGAGATCTCGCCTCATTTAGTGACAAGAATCGGATAACAAGTGATCGAGTAGAAGAAAATGAGTTGCTCTCTTTGATGATTGAGAAAGGCGATACTCGTATTCTGAATAAGGACGTAACCGATCAATGTCATTTCAATGCTAGTTTTGAAAACAGTGGTTATCTACAAGAGGTTTTAGAACAAGTTCGTAGCGAATACAGTCAGGTTTCTGAAGACAGTATTCAGGGTGTGATGAGCATTTATGAGCAGGTCTTTAACCATCGGGCTTTTACGGGACGATCTGGTACCATGTTTGGTTATGAAGGTTTGGGGAGTATCTATTGGCATATGGTTTCCAAGTTACTGCTTGCAGTACAAGAAAACTATCAATCTTCATTCACATTGAACCCAACAAGCCAAGAAACGAAGAAACTGGCCGATTATTATTATCTAGTGCGCCAAGGTATTGGGTTCAACAAATCACCAGAAAATTACGGCGCCTTTCCTACCGACCCTTATTCGCATACGCCTAAGCACGCAGGTGCTCAGCAACCGGGCATGACTGGTCAGGTGAAAGAGGAAATCATTACTCGATTTGGAGAGCTAGGGCTCAATATTTCAGGTGGCGTTATCACGATCAATCCAAAACTCCTGAAACCAAGTGAGTTTTTAACTCAATCAGATTCATTTAAATTCGAGAATGTGTTTGGTGACTCAGTCGTTAAGGTTGTTGAGAAAGGCTGCCTTGCATTTACTTATTGTCAGGTGCCCTTTATTTATCAAATAACGGATAGTAGCGAAATGGAGATGAGCATCGTAATGAACGACGGGAGTGAGAAATTCGTTCAGGGTTCAACCATGCCGTTATCCCTTTGCGAACATATCTTTAGCCGTTCAGGTAAGGTTGAAAAAGTGAGAGTGTTTGTACCGAAAAAGAGTTGTTGGGATTGAGTAACATTTATTCATTAGATATTCGTCTATAAATAAAGGTACATGATCGATAACAAACCAAGTAAATTTGTTATCGATATGGAGAGAGTTCCACAGACCACTCAAATTTTCTTTGTACACTCAGCAATGGGCAATCATGCCCATTGCTGTCTGCTACGTGGCATCCATAGTGCCGAATGGTGATTTTTTCGTTTGCACTAATTCAGGTCTCTAACCGATTGGCGTTTAATTAACGTTGGTTGAAGTCGTTTTTCCGTCGATTTTAGCGATTTTCCTTTTAGTTCATTGAGTACATAATTTGCACCCTGAATCGCCATTTCTTTAAGAGGGAAGTCGATGGTCGTTAAGCTTGGGTTCATATATTGGCTATAGTTGCTGTTATCAAAACCGATAATCGATACGTCTTCACCTACCCTCAGCCCCTTTTCTGCACAAACCCCATAAGCGGTCATCGCTATATTGTCGTTCATGCAAAATATGGCGGTCATCTCGGTATCTCTATTCAAAAGACGCCTTACGGCTCCGTCATTACCTTGATGATCAAAACGACCTTCAACGACTAGGTTTGCATCATATTCAATCCCATTTTTTGCCAAAGCATTTCGATAACCTTGCAGACGATCTCGGCTATCAATCTTGCTTAACTGTCCGGTGATACAACCGATTTTTCTATGCCCCATACGGATGAGATAGTCAACAGCGATAGCCCCACCATGTTCATTATCGATATAGATGCATTTATCTGATATCTCAGGAATATAGCGGTTAAGTAACGCGGTCGCTGGCGTATGTTTTACTATTTCAAGGATATCGCTGTCGGATAGCATATCCGATGTCAAAACCAGCCCATCGACTTTTTTTGACCGTAGAAAGGCGATGGATTCTTGCTCCTGATCTAGGCGTTCATTACCACTGGAGATAATGACGTGATAGTTCTCTTTACGAGCGGCCTCTTCGACATTGTGCATCATTGGGCCATAAAATGGGCCATCGAGCGTACCCACGAGCATTCCAATGCTGTAAGACTTGTTGGAAGCGAGAGCTTGAGCAAAGGCATTGGGTTGATAACCTAGAGCCTCAATAGCTTCAAACACCTTGAGCCTATTTTTTTCTTTTACCGATTCGTGTTTGTTTAATGCCCGAGAAACAGTGGACTGCGATACCTGAGCATACTCCGCAACTTCTTTAATGGTTATCAATGTTCTTCGGTCCTTTAGGCTTGGTGTGTTCCGATTCGGTTATTACTACGAATTTTACACGAATTAAGGTTTGTCACTAGTTTTGGTTTTATCATCGTTGATCGCACTTACTTTATCAAAGACCTATTCTGAAACTTAGTGTTAGTGTCAATTTTTCCTTGTTAATCCTATTTTATTTTCAATTACGCTTCAGAATGTGAACCAAAGTCAAGCAAGCGCTTTCTTTATGTATTTGTATCACATTTTGTAGGGGCATGGTAACCATATAATCTAACGAGAAGGCCAAATTTAATAATGAAATAAACTTTTTACCAGATATTTTGGATGAATTCTCGTTTCGCATATTGAATTGGTCATTTTATAAAATTAATAAGAAAGCGCTTTCTTTGTGGTCTAGACTACAAAGTTTGAGGCGTTGTAAGCAAAAGAACCCTCGACGGAGTTAATAATGAGATTATCAAAAATATCCTTAGCGTGCCTGATGGCGACATCTGGCCTTTCCCTTTCCCCAATAGCAACTGCTGATACAACCGATGGCTTTGAGTTTCATGGTTATTTTCGAGCAGGTGCAATCTTTAGCGTTGAAGATGATTTAAAGCGGGCTAAATTTCCAGCGACAAAAGAGACCTTAGGGCGTCTAGGTATTGAGTCTGACAACCACTATGAACTCGCTTTGCAGAAGAACTTTGATTTAGAAAACGGTCAAAAAATTAGAATTAAAACTCGTGCAGGCGCGGATAACAACAACGGAGATGCGACGAATCAGCTTTCATCAAACGTGAATGGTGGCGATATAGGCATTATGGAAACCTTCGTAGAATTTGAAGGTGTGACAGAAACCGGTGTTGTTTGGGGAGGAAAACGTTTCTACGGTAAAGACAATTATATCTTTATGACAGACTTCTTTTATACCGATATGTCCGGTATTGGTGTCGGTATTGAAGGCATTACATTGGGTGATAATGCTTGGGACTTCGCGTATATGGCGAGTGATAAAAACGACAATGATGCTGGACGTTGGGGTGACAACACTAACAATACTATGCATTCGGTTCATGTCGGTGTAAACCTCGGTAAGTTTGAGATCCATTCTATGGCGAAATACCTGCCAGACAATTACAACACAGTGGACGGTGTAACAACAGGTGATTACGCAGAAACAGGTTTTGAAGTGACGGGTATTTATCATCTAGATAGCCTATGGGGATTACCGGGAAATGGTTTTTCTAAAGTAATTGGTCAAGCGGGTACTGGGTTAGGTTCGGGTCAGTTACTTGGTGGCACAATGACGGAATACAATGCGTACAAACCAGGTTCTGGTCGTGGTCAAGGTCAAAGCTTTTTGACCCAAGTTAAAGATGGCGATAACTCTTTCCGTTTGCTTACTTGGGGCGGTTATTTCCCTGAAGGTAAGATGAACTACTTTACCTCTATCCAAGGCCAATACAACGATTACGACGACGGTGGCAACGACTACTGGACGTCCGCAATGGTTCGCCCAACGTATAGTGTAAATGAGAACTTCTTTGTCGCGACAGAACTTGGTTTCCAACACACTGGCTACGAAAATGTTGATGGAACGACAGGCACAGATAATGATTATAAACTGACTATTGCACCTACGGTGGTAGTTAACACCGGTATGGGGCCAGCTCCGGAAATACGCTTCCTTGCAACTTATCTTGATGGTACTGCGCGTGAAAAAAGCGATGTAATCGTGGGCATCCAAGCCGATATGTGGTGGTAACGTATTGTCCATTTGCCTTGTATAATTCGGTTAGACTAATAGCTATTTAATGTATTAGCAGGGTTCAGTTTTTAGACTGAACCCTTTTTTTGTTTTCCATTCATCTTCCGCTACACTATAGGCAAAAATCACCTAAGGTCGTTTATATGCATCCGGACATCCAAGCCAAATATGATCGCTATCCATCAGAAATTAAACCAAGAATGACGGAGCTAAGAACCTTGGTATTTGAGGTGGCCAGATCTTTAGGGTTAGCGGATGTTGAAGAAAGCCTCAAATGGGGAGAGCCAAGCTATTTGGTCAAAGGAGGAAGCGCAATTCGTATGGACTGGAAAGCGAAATCGCCGGAGCGATACAGTTTGTATTTCAACTGTAAAACGACGCTAATTGATACCTATCGAGAGTTGTATTCCGATACGCTTCATTTTCAAGGCAATCGAGAAATAGTGCTTAACGTCAATGAACCACTGCCTGAGGATATTATCCGACACTGTATTCAGTTAGCGTTTACTTATAAAAGCGTTAAACACCTTCCTTTACTAGGGGCGTAACCTATTCTAAAAGTAGAAAGTAGAAAGTAGAAAGTAGAAAGTAGAAAGTAGAAAACGACAAAGTCGATTACTCATGATTTGTCGTGTTATTCGTTATTCGTTATTCGATCAGAATCAAAATCCACCCGCCCATCGGTCAAAATTATCAATAATATCTATCTCTTCTTGGGTTTTTGGTTTCGGAAAATAGGGTAGGGCAAGTAATTTCTCAGACGGCAACAGCACCCATTCTGGCGTTATTTTTCTTCGCATGAGTTCACCTTCATCATCCGGGGAAAGATACATATAGTAGCCGTCCGAGTTGGTGTTCGCGTAACTAGCAATACGGCCGATTTCACCCGTCGGTAGCTTTACCTTGCGTCCCCATGGGAAAAGTCGATGCAGTGCGTAGCTAACATGTGCATCTTCTAAATAGCCATGTATAAATCGATACCAACCAATCGCGGTAGATGTCATCCTGTGAGACCAACCTGCAAGCAGTAATCCACTAAGTGTGTCCTTGAATGGTTGCCCTTTTGGTATCCCTTCATTCGATATGAATTGAACCAAAAGTTGGTCTCCGTTTTGTTCAAGAATAGTCAAGAACTGCTCACCAGTTTTATCCGCTAGTAGCTTCATACGTCACCTTAGATTCGCTTAACGATCCAACCAGTATTTATTATGTGTGCTGATTGGTTTACATTTTATTGATTTACCTTTTATCATTATGCACTCAAGGGAAGAAATTGGTAACAAGCAATGTCAACAAAATATTGTAGATGGTCATCATGTTAGCGAATGACAGATATAGCGTATTTGATGAAAAACAGACAGGCGACAACCGTTGGTCTGAAGTAACGGCGTGTTGTTATTGAGCAAAAAGGACGTGTTATGTTTGCAGTGATTTTTAAAGCAAAAGTGGGTAAACAAGATAAGGATTATCTTGATATGGTAGCCGTTATGCGAGAACTGGCGTTTTCGAAATACGGCTGCTTAGATTTTATCGCAGTATCTGAGGGCGACCAAGAGATAGCCATTTCATACTGGGAGTCTGAGCAAGATATTCAGCGATGGCATAATGATTCTCAACATGCCGTTGCCCAAAAACTTGGAAAAGAAAAGTGGTATCAATCGTATGTGGTTGAGGTAGTTGAAATACAAAGGCGTTATAGTTTTCCATAGTAGATAGGGTTATCAATTAAGAATTATCAGTACAAGATCAAATTATTAGGAGTAGGGATGAATTCAAAACAAGTCGTGTTAGCTTTTTGGGAAGCCATGCGAAGTAATGATTTTGTTGCAGCCAGTGAATGGTTAACGGAAGATTTCGAGGGGCAGAGGCCCCAGTCGTTAGAACGGATTTGTGGCCGCAAAAATTTTTCAGCGATTAATACCGCCTATCCTGCAGATGGACGCTGGGAATTTTTGATTAACGCCATCGTATGCGAAGGCGACGTCGTGGTGACGGATGTGTCTATTTCTGATGGCAGCGTTAAAGCACGAGCTATTACATTCTCGACAGTGCAGAATGGTTTAATAAGTAAGCAAGTTGAATTTTGGCCGGATGACTACGAGGCGCCTCAGTGGCGAGCTCAATGGGTAAAAAATCTCGAATAGGGTTGGAAATGCAAAACATAACAACGGTGTCGTTTGACTCAGGAAATAGTCAGCACAGGCAAGATCTTGAGGGGTTGTTTCTTGAATATAGTTCAACAGTCGCATTAGATATTGTAGATAAGCTCTCGTCGCTTATTTATTTCACAGGCTTTATTTTGTATGTTGATAAAAACCCCGCTGGCTTTGCCGTCTGTTTTGAATCATTTTCTACCTATCGATCTCAGCCTGTACTTAATATCCATGATTTTATGATTGCGAAAGCTTTTAGGGGGACAGGGCTAGGCAAAAATTTGCTCGCGGCTATTGAAGAACATGCTCGAAAAAACGATATGGTTAAGATTACTTTAGAAGTAGACGACGACAATCATGTGGCAAAAAAACTGTATGCTAGATGTGGATTTGAAGATCACCAAGTGGTACTTAAAAGCTTGTTGCATTGGCAAAAGTATCTCAATTAAGTGTCTATAACGGATTAATTAACGAGAGAGAAAGTATGGAAGCGTTTGAGACACTGCTCAATATTGCACAACGTAAAGCCACGTTTGATAAAACAAGTAGTTGGGCGGATGGCGCTGAAACCTATATCAATGAAATCAAGAATGAAGTAGACGAGGTAATAGAAGAGTTACCTAAAGGTAGAGTGTGCTATCTCGAAGATGAACTTGGTGATGTATTATGGGATTACGTTAATGCGCTTATTGCCTTGGAAGGAGAAAAAGGTGTGACTGTCGAATCGGTACTAAAACGTGCGTGTCAAAAATATGAACAGCGCGTTTCTGGTATTGAAGGTGGTAAGCAATGGCAAGAGATAAAAGAACTACAGAACACCGCATTAGCGAAAGAGCAGGCGCAGAGAAATAAAGTGAAATAAAGTGAAATAAATGAACCTCTCTACGATTAATACCGATTAGTTAAGACAAAATATTCACTAATTCGCCGTCATTCCCGTGAAAACGGGAATCTTGGTGATATTAGATCCCTATTTTCATGGGGATGACGACATCTGATAGCCTTAAGTGAAAAGTATTACCCCTTTACGATGGTTTTTTGGCAACAAAGAAGAACAGTGGGTAAGGGCAATTTTCCCCTGCATAGTTTTCATGCCACACTTCGTAATATTGTTCGATTTTAAGTATTTGAAACCCTGCATTTTCCGCGATATTTGTAAGGGCTTGCACATCAAATCCATTATGGCCGCTAAAGGATGGATTATGTTGGTGAAATGAGCCATCTTCTGCATATAGATCCGCAATAATCAACATACCATTATCTTCTAAGGTGCTAAATGCGTCTGAAAAGAATAGGGATACATCGGCAATATGATGAAGGGTCATGAGAGTGGTTATAGCAGAATGCTTCGATTCAAGTTGGCTAAGTCGTTCAATATGTTGAGTATCGATATTGCCCAGATTCGCGCTAATGACTTTTTCTTTCGCTATTTCAATCATTTGTCGTGAAGCGTCCGCGAGCACAATGTGATTAAATGTATCGATTAACTGAACACCAAGTAAGCCCGTTCCGCTACCAAAATCTACAATGCTGTTTGTCGAGTTGAAGCTTAGTTCTTTTATTTTAATCGCGGTTGTCTTTGCACGATCAACCTTTAATGGGTTGCTATCCCATGTGTGGGCAACTGAATCAAAGTAATCACTCATCATGCGCTCCTAATCTCTATGTTTTTGTGTAACCAACTCGCTTCGGTTTGGCAATTGTATTGCAAATCTAATCGGCTTTCTGCGTCATTTGTAGAATTGGTCATGTATGATTCTTAGTGCTATAAAACTATTTTTTGACAGCTGGCATGACCCAAACGAATTATAACCGCTCTAAATGCCGAAATGACCCCTTAAATTGGCGAATTTGGCGTTTTTAAGATACTGATTTTACTGAAGTTGTTTTTATGTTGTTTTTATTAAGTCGATGATAATCTCTGTGGTACAGAAGATAAGGGCAAACTATGAAAAAGACCAACCAGTTGTATGACGACACCGATTTTACTAAACAAGACTTGAGTGATTCGCTATTTGAGAAGTGCACCTTTATTCGGTGCGATTTTAATCATGCGAATCTACGAGATGCGCATTTTGTTGATTGTACTTTTATTAGACAGGGGGACATTGAGGGTTGTGATTTTGGTTTTTGTGATTTGCGTGATGCCTCCTTCAAGGATTGTCAGTTGTCTATGTCTAACTTTAGCGGTGCCAACTGTTTTGGTATTGAATTAAGGGACTGTGACTTAAAAGGTGCGAATTTTTTCAGAGCGAGTTTCGTTAATCAGGTTAGCGACAAGATGTTTTTTTGTTCTGCTTACATCACCGGTTGTAATTTGTCTTACGCCAATTTTGAACGTCAGTGTATTGAGAAGTGTGATCTATTTGAAAATCGATGGATTAGTACCAACCTACAAGGGGCGTCTTTAAAAGAGTCTGATTTAAGCCGAGGGTCGTTTTCTGGAGATATCTGGGGGCAATTTCGCATGGAAGGTTGTAATTTAAGCCATTCAGAACTTGATGGTTTGGACCCACGCAAGGTTGATTTAACAGGTGTGAAAATTTGCGAATGGCAACAGGAACAGCTGCTTGAGAAATTAGGGTTGATCGTTCTACCTAATTGATGACTCCGAAAAGCTGTTGGATATTATCTACCATCAAACCATGATAGTAAGCATATAGGTCGTTATCGCTTTGTAGCGAATACGCTATCATGGTTTAAAATAACCTTGATATTCAATTGGTTAGATTGTTTATCAATGAATAATACCAACGCTTAGATGCCACGTTACGTTTCCCAACATCCTGAACTTTTCTCTAACTTCTCTTTCATAAAGTTGATAAATACGTTCACTTTTTCTGGTAGGTGTTTCCTTTCTGGATAGACGGCGAAAATGGCATGGCTTGGTAAAGAATAATGGTCCAATAATGTCACGAGCTGGCCATTCGCTAAATACTCATAAACGAGAAAGGTGGGCATCTGGCAAATACCGAGACCTTGCAGTAATGCATCCGCTATCGCATCGCTATTATTGACGACAAAATTGCCTTTAGGTTCTATCTTTATTTTTTGTTTATCTTGGAAAAATGTCCATTCAACCCCAGCCTGAAATAAGCTGTAATATAGACAGTTATGGTTAGAGAGATCTTCTGGGGTATTGGGTATACCGTGTTGAGCAATATATTTTGGGGAAGCGCACACCACACTTTTGCAATCCACCAGTTTTCTGGCGATCAACGATGAGTCTTTTAGCTCACCGATTCGGATACCGACATCAAAACCACCTTCCACCATACTGATTACCTTATCATCCATACTAAGAATCACTTTTATGTCAGGATAACGATCTAGAAATTCTTTCATGTAGGGCACGAGATGTCGGCGGGAAAATGTCATTGGTGCGTTGATCTTGAGTGTTCCCCTAGGGGCGCCCTGATAATGAGACAACGCAGTAAACCCTTCTTGAGCGAGCGCCAATGAGTGTCTTGCATAATCGGAGAAGTGTTCTCCGGCTTCGGTTAGCGTCATTTTTCTCGTCGTTCTATTGAATAGTCTGACCCTTAAATTGTCTTCCAATACGGATATTCTCTTGCTGACGGCCGACTTGGTCATGCCTAATTTCTCAGCCGCAGCCGAGAAGCTACCGCACTCTATGACCGCCACAAAAACAGGGA
>Ga0316197_10002555_pt1 | contig 13017 bp, 11 predicted proteins | sample OudBiesiAoxic_MG_FD_204939 | JGI IMG/M metagenome (GOLD analysis project Ga0316197, IMG submission 204939) | Coastal sediment microbial communities from Oude Bieten Haven, Netherlands - site A oxic | ecosystem: Environmental > Aquatic > Marine > Coastal > Sediment | place: Netherlands...
CTGCAATCTTCATGTATCCCACTTTCATGTCCTTCTCCAGTTATTCTGTTCAAGCAACGCCAGCCGTTTAACGAACTGTAATTGTTGCGATCTTAAATCCAATAATTTTCCATTCAAATAGATATTTGACGGGTATTGCTGCAAAGCAGCCAGCAGTGACGTTTCTGCCTGTAACAAGGCCTCCCAGCTACCCCGCAGGGCATCCGGCTCTTCGCCCTGAAGACGCATACCTGAATAATCCAGTGGCACCAGCTCACTAAACGCGGCCTGGTATTCCAACTCGGTGGCTTTCACGGCTCCAATCAATGCATATTGCTCCACGGTTTCCGACATTTGACCGGCTGAGCCCGCATCGAACCCGCGACCGATAAAAATACCAGTGGTCAGAGCCAGTATTACGGCAGCGGCCATCGCCGGTTTTCGCCAGAACGGTGCCTTGTACTGCAAACCGGGCTCACGCTCAACTGTCTCGAGCTGTTCGCTGATACCAGGCCACAAATCCCGTTGTGGTTTCATGCTACGGGGCAATGACCCGATAGCGTTTGTTAAATCTGATTCTTTCATTTCTTTCACAACACCTTTCAGATATTTTCAGAGTCTTTCAGTACTTCCTGAACCAACTTCCGTGCACGGTGTAGCTGTGCCTTGGAAGAACCGACCGCCATTCCGGTCATTTCTGCTATTTCGTTGTGCTGGTAACCTTCAATATCATATAAAACCAGCACAGTTCTCGCTCTTTCAGGCAATCCGGCGATGGCAGCCTCAAGGTCTTTCCTCAAACCCGCAAACACATCGCGATCACCAACCTGTACACGTTCAATGTCATCACCGAACGTCTGTTCACGGTTCAAACGCTTCACCCGGATGCGGCGATCACTCAAAACTACATTAACTGTCAAGCGGTGCAACCAGGTTCCAAACTTACTCTCACCCTTAAAAAGATGGAGCTTGTTCCATGCCCTGACAAACGCTTCCTGCACCATATCTTCCGCCAGCGCCCTGTCACCACCACACATACGCCAGCAAAGCCCGTAAATCCTGTCGCAGTGACTGCGGTAAAGCTTCTCAAATGCAAGCTGATCTCCAGCCCGGGCCTCATCGACCCATCGCTTCTCGGTAGCTGACAAATCTGTCTTGTCCTGCTGCCACGATGTCACCGCTTGCATTCCTCCCATGTACTTTTAGATGTAAACCAGCAGAAAGGGTTTAAAAATAACTTCTATACGGCAAAGTTAACACGCTTTATCCAAACAATGTGCCCATATCAACAGGAATATGTTCAGGATTATGTTCAGGATGAACGGTATATCGCGGGTGAGCACATGGATGTGCGACGCGATTGTGTCAATTTTGCACAGTGTTTCATTAGATGTGCGACGCGATTATGTTCAGGATGAACGGTATATCGCGGGTGAGCACATGGATGTGCGACGCGATTATGTTCAGGATGAACGGTATATCGCGGGTGAGCACATGGATGTGCGACGCGATTGTGTCAATTTTGCACAGTGTTTCATTAGATGTGCGGCGCGATTATGTTCAGGATGAACGGTATATCGCGGGTGAGCACATGGATGTGCGGCGCGATTGTGTGAGTCTTGCACAGCGTCATTTCTTCGGTATGGCCGCCAAGGCGGTGTAGTGTCCTGCTTCAGGACATGCCGTGAACCCATCCATGGGGGCGCGAACTCGACATCCTGTCTCGTACGGTCCTGAAACAGGACACTACACCCCCTCGGCTTCGAGGGAAATTTTAGTACTGTGGATTCTGACAGACAAGCACGGCATTTGGCCGAAGCGGCGGTGAGTGGTTACTGCCTGGCCAGATAGAAAGGCAACCCCTATAAGCGGTTACACTCACAAAACCAATCAAGCTATTTTCTCTAAATCAGCCGCTGACTTGCGGTATGTCATTTCACCAAATCACGGCAGCGCTAAACTACCCTCATCACCCGGAAGCGGTGTAATCGGTTTGATGATTCTGAATATGTGGCTCAGAGATGGAATCTGACATTACAGAATTAATGGAGCATTGAATGCACATCGAAAATACTGATGGCATGTACAGTGGGCTTATCAACCAGGTTGAGACGATTATCGACCTGAATCGACCAGGCATTGAGTTGCTTAAAACTGATCGTTCGAAGTATGGCGTCACCAATTATCCTAAGTGCCACATCCACGACATCTTGATTCTGAGTATTGATGGCAGCTTATTTTACGCTAAGGGCGAAGATGTTTATTTGCGGATATCCAGTCGTTATTCATTGAGTTATAACAATTTTCTTGAGTTTTCACTGTCCCTGTTTCAATTCGATGATTGCTCTGTTCCCCAAAGAAAATTTTGTTTTCTGGATGAACCTCAAGTGGCCGAGGTCAACTTTGAAAGAGGAGTCGTTCAACAGCAGTTGTCTGCCATCGAATGTATTACCGATGACACACAGCCCGGCAACATCCAGGACCCGAAATTAAGAGAGCTATTCATTTTTTACCTCTCCAGAAAAGAAAAGCTCGTTGAAAAAGATGGTTCTGTTTTTGATGATGTCTACAATCACCACGGCAGGGATGTTATTCACGAGGTTCTGGCATCGGTGTTTGGGCAGTTGCTGGGGGTACCGGTTCCACGCAATTACTTTGGGTATAAGAATTCCCGGTTTAATTTGGCATACAGCGATGAAAAGCAACATGCCGGCCCTGATCATCACCGCTATGTTCTATCGAGAGCTGTTCAGGATACGCACCCCTCTCCCTTCCTGGTGGATGTGCTGAATAAGAAGTTCAGAGAGTTGAACATCACCTGGGGCTTGTCTCTTTTTCGGGAACAATCAAACCCATTGAATTTGCAGTTTTTCCAGAATAGAGAGCCCTCTGATTCGCAGGACTTTGGAAATCTGATAATCGATCAATGTAGCAATTATGCCGACTTGATTCTTTCGGACTTTCTGGACCAGCTATTTGGCGGAACGAAAGACCGCAAATCCTATGACTATCTCCTGCCACAGGGCCTGCAGGGTCCGATCTTCACGGTGGATTTTGGAGAGATGCTGTTTCCTGAGCTCATGTTCGACCCCTTTGAGTCGCACTATCTCGCTCAAAAAGAGGCCAGGGCATCAGCACTTCAAGACTATTTCAGGCAGATCGGAGAGTTGGCCCCTGATAACCTGTACCGAATAACTATTGCCAAACTTGTGCTGAAGGTCAGGAAATTTGATTTGCATATTATTAGCCACCTTGTTTTCGCGATACCGGAAACATTCCTCCTGGATCATTTCGAAAATGGTCAATACTGCTACCAACCCGCAACGATAATAGATTTCCTTGAAAATCAGTTCACAATAATCATGGAACAGAACGATATTTAATATAGGATCGTACCAATGAGCGCTGTAAACGAACAATCGACATACAGAATCCCTCCCGGAACGAAACTAATCATCGTTGACGCCCATGACACGATTTTCCAGCCGGATTTAAGTCGGACACAAGCCGATATCTTCAAGGATCCGATGAAAAAGGAGCGTATCACCTGGATGCTGCGGTATGGCTTCCTTAATTTTATCGAGTATTTTGCAGTTCAGAAAAATCTTGATATCGTGATCAGTTCTGACGGTCAAAAAACACGATTGACCAGAATTGCCAAACGATTCGGAATCTTGAATAAATTGAAGGCGATCTACGGCGCGGAGCATATCGACAAGTGGGACTATTTGAAGCGACTTGATAAGATTTTGGACCGGTGCCAGGTTGAAGCCAAGGATGCAGTCTTTATCGGCGACAGCCAGGTCGACCAGTTTTCAGCCGAAAAGTATGGCATGCCCTTTATCCAGGTGCCCAATACCGTCTCCGAACGTGCCTTTTCTTTCAACTCCTTTCTGGAGATCGAATTTGGTAGCGGAGACTATGGTCTTGATTTGATCAATCTTGATGGAATCAAGCAGGTCTCCCATAACTTGTCGACGCCCAGGCTCGTTGAAGAGATCGTCCGGCGGCGTGAAGGCGTACTGGCCCATCTTGGGCCGGTCGTGATTAACAAGGTTGAGTTTGAATCTGCAGCCGATATTGGGGTATCCCTGGTCAGGGAGCCCTCAAGTGAGAATGATATCCACTGGAGCGATGTGGTATCGCCTGTTGAGATAGAGGACTACCACCGCATTTTCGATAGTCTGAAAGATTTGCTTAAAGATCAATCGGTCTATATTCAGGACTGCTATGCCGGATCGGAAGCGTCCTGCCGTATTCCACTGCGTATTATCACCCAGGATGCATGGCCCAACCTTTTTGCAAGGCATATGTTTCGTCATGTCAGCAGCGAGGAGATGGAGTCGTTTTTTCCTGAATACACACTGATTCACGTTCCAGAGTTCAAGGTTGGCGCAGGCGTTGATGAGAATATATCGGAGAACATGATTCTGATTAATCTCCTCAAAAAGTTGATTCTCATCGTCGGGGCAAACTCTTCAAATGCAATTCGAAAAGCCGTCTTTTTTACCTTGAGCTTCGTCCTGCCAAAGAATGACATGATACCTGTCCGTTGCTCCTCTATTAAGGGCGACGATGGCAGCTTGTCCGTCTTTTTTGGGAGAGACCAGGCACTGAAAAACAGTCTCTGTCTCAATACCAATTACGCATTTTTTGGGGATGACTGCCATGGTTGGACCCAAAATGAATTCACCAATATGGAGTGGGGGTGCCGAACCCTGGTCGATGGGCTTGATGAGATTATGGACCCGAGGATATATTCGGCTACACGAAAATTTGCAACCATTCTGGAAAATGTCGGGATCGACGAAAAGCGGCATATTATATTTGAGAGAAAAAACCCGAAATATCATTCGGTTGCGTCCTTTCCAATAGCCCATTTGAAACATGCCGACAGAAGCGGAGTGTCCGCTTTTCCAAAACATGTTTTCATTATCGTAAAGGATTCGATGGGTGTGCTGCCGGCAATGGGAAAACTGACCCGGGAGCAAGCTGCAATTTTTCTGTTGCTGGGTTATGAATCTAAGTGGAACCTCTCCCAACCCGAAGAGTTCCCCGCTATCTCTTATTTACCCTTTTACACTAGCGATCTTGCCTTTTACCGTGAACCTTTTTATGCCGGACTTTTATACGAAAAGCTTGAACGCGCACAAAGCCAATGCTGGATATTAAACGCAATACCGATTGGGCCCCGCAGAAATGATACCGCTGTAGTCAACCTGACATTACTGCGAAGATTTGTCTCCGCAATTCAGAGCGATAAGGTACATCAATTCAAGTGGCATATGGATAGCTACTGGAAGTATCAATCAGTATGCGGTTTTTCAGGCTATCCGGAGGCCATGCTGAATCCGGAAATAGCGTGGGAGGGTGACCATGACCGTTTTGTAGCGGTAAATCAGAGGTTGAAAAACTCCTTCTCAAACCGATTACTCAACTATGAAGACGATTTGTCCCCGGCGATTAAAAGCGCTATGAACTGGTTTGAAGATTGAGCGCATATGACAGTATCACCGGTATTATCCATCTTGAAAAAATTCTCAGCTGTGCCTTTTTTGTTGATTTCGGTCACTTTCTGGTAACAATTCATGCTGTACCCTGACTGTATCTGTTTACAAGTGAATTCTGATGATTATTTCAGGCAAATATTACACCGTTAAGGGTATACTAAAAACTATAATATTAATATAATCATAGAGATACAATTTATTAATTTGTCATAAGCGTAGAAATAGGAGTTTCCAATAATGAGTGCGGTAAATCTTGATCTGAGTAAATATGGCATCACTGACGTAAAGGAAATCGTCTACAACCCATCGTATGAGAAGTTATTCGAAGAGGAGACGAAACCAGGGCTGGAAGGCTTTGAAAAAGGTGTCGTGACAGAGTATGGCGCCGTCAACGTGATGACGGGTGAATTTACCGGTCGCTCTCCCAAGGATAAATACATCGTCATGGACGATGTCTCCCGTGACACCATCTGGTGGACATCACCCAAGGCTCCGAACGACAACAAACCAACGACACCGGAAGTCTGGGCCGACTTGAAGGCGCTGACGACCAAGCAGCTCTCCGGCAAGCGCTTGTTCGTTATCGATGCATTCTGCGGTACCAATGCCGATACACGGCTGAAGGTGCGGTTCATTATGGAGGTCGCCTGGCAGGCACACTTTGTCAAGAACATGTTTCTGCGCCCGACTGAAGAGGAGTTGGAGAATTTCGGTGAGCCAGATTTTGTCGTCATGAATGGTTCCAAAACCTCCAACCAGAAATGGAAAGAGCATGGTCTCAACTCCGAGGTCTATACCGTTTTCAACATGACTGAACAGATGCAGGTGATCGGCGGTACCTGGTACGGCGGTGAAATGAAGAAGGGCATGTTCGCGATGATGAACTATTTTCTTCCGTTACGCGGAATGGCCGCCATGCACTGCTCTGCCAACGTGGGCGAGGATGGCAGCACCGCCATCTTTTTCGGTCTTTCAGGCACCGGCAAGACAACGCTTTCCACCGATCCCAAGCGCGCATTGATTGGCGACGACGAACATGGCTGGGACGACAATGGCGTGTTCAACTTTGAAGGCGGCTGCTACGCCAAGACCATCCATTTGAGCGAAGAGGCCGAACCGGATATCTTCCATGCCGTCAAACGCGATGCTCTGCTGGAAAATGTCACTGTAGCAAATGACGGAACTGTCGACTATGACGACAATTCTTTGACTGAGAACACCCGTGTCTCCTATCCGATCTACCACATCGACAATATCGTCAAACCGGTATCCAAGGGCGGTCATGCAAACAAGGTCATCTTTCTGACAGCGGACGCATACGGTGTATTGCCTCCGGTATCCAAATTAACACCCGGCCAGACAAAGTATCACTTCCTCTCCGGTTTTACCGCAAAACTGGCCGGGACAGAGCGGGGTATCACCGAACCGACACCCGCTTTCTCAGCCTGTTTTGGCAAGGCATTTCTGAGTGTGCACCCCACCAGGTACGGTGAGGAGTTGGTGAAACGGATGGAAGCATGCGGTGCTGATGCCTATCTGGTCAATACCGGCTGGAACGGCACCGGCAGGCGCATCTCGATTCATGACACCCGTGGTATTATCGACAACATTCTCGATGGCTCGATCGACAAAGCAGAAACCAGGATATTGCCGATCTTCAACCTGGAGATTCCGCTGGCGTTGCCTGGTGTCGATAGCAGCATTCTCGACCCGCGCGATACCTATGGGGATGTATCAGAGTGGCAGACCAAAGCAGAGACGCTGGGTAAGCTGTTTATTGATAACTTTGCTGGGTTTACCGATAACGAAGAGGGCCGCTCACTGGTGGCTTCAGGTCCGCAATTAGACGGAATTTAATTAAAGGGGCCAATTAAAGGGGCCCCTTTAATTACTTTTCAGGAATTAACGTCGCAATAACGTGCGTCATATAGGCTTCAAACTCCTCCGAGCTCAGGCTGGGTGTCTGGTGCTGTTTCTGTAATTGCAGGAACCCCAGGTAAGCTGAGTACGTCAAACGCGCACGGTGTGACGCAGCTTGTGAATCAAAACCGATCTCCTCAAATGCCTTTTCAATATGCTTCATGCGTCGCTCTGCCACCCTTTCCAACAAGGGCTCGACCTGCGGATGATCCGAAGCCATGCACAAAGAGCTATAGACATCGTGAGTCAGTTTCTCACGACCGGTCCGTCTAAAGAACGACCTTAATCTCTCCCGGGGATCATCAATGGCGCTGAGTGAAGTATGCAGGTTGGCCGCGTCGTGCTTTTCCCAGCGAATCAGGGATTGCTCCAGCAGGGATTCACGGTTGTGGAAGTGCCAATAAAAACTGCCCTTGGTAACACCCATGCGGACAGCGAGCGACTCAACAGCGACTGCACGGATACCTTTTTCAGCGATCAACTCAAGTGCCCGCTGTTCCCAGTCGCCAGCACTGAGTGTCGAACGCTCTCTTTTTTTCGCTACTGGTTGAGTCACAAATATTTACCACAACAAATGATCATGTGAAGCATAACCGACAATCGTGTTTCAATATACCTAAGGGAGCCTCAGATCTGGTCATAAACACATATCTCGCCTGAAGGCGCCTACTCCTGGTGCATCCAAAGTGCCAGTTTTCGCATTGCCTTTTTCGCCTCATCCTATTGAATCTGAACAGTTTCAGGGCACCTCAACCTGAATAAGTCAAAGGTTGCTTAGATTCCAGTTGACTCAGGGCAAAGCATTTACCATACTCTAACGTATGGAAACGTATCATTAACGATACAGTCCAAACTTATGCGGTTTGTTTTTGTCACATTCCGTATCAGGAAAATATCATTAGTACGCTAGGAGGGTATTAGCCATGTTCTGGATTCTGATTTTAGGCTTACTGGGGTTTTCACTTACCTCTGCCTATCGCGGTATCAACCTGCTGAACTGGACGATCGGTATGGCTTTGATACTGGTTGGGTTCGCCATTTTTACAAGTGTTTCAACGCTGGCCATCGTTATTTTGTCAGTATTGTTCGCAGCCATAGCGGTTCCTCTGAACTTCAAACCGTTAAGGCGACAGTGGCTCAGCGCTCCATTTCTGGCCGTCTATCGAAAGATGTTGCCAACACTTTCTGATACAGAAAAAGTGGCATTGGAAGCGGGAACAGTAGGCTGGGAAGGTGAGCTTTTTGCCGGCAACCCAAATTGGGATTCATTGCTTGAAGAATACTGGCCGCAACTGAGCAAAGAAGAGCAGGACTTTGTGGATGGGCCGGTAGAAGAGTTGTGCAATATGCTCAACCCCTGGGAAAACTCGCACGAACTTGCTGACCTTCCACCCGAGGTCTGGAGTTTTCTGAAAGACAACCGGTTTTTCGGAATGATCATTCCGAAAGAATATGGCGGGTTGGGCTTCTCCGCACTGGCACACCGCGCCGTTTTACAGAAAGTCGGTTCTGTTTGTGCGGTTGCAGGCAGCACAGTCGCCGTCCCCAACTCACTGGGCCCGGCTGAGCTACTGGTTCACTATGGCACAGACGAGCAAAAAGATTACTACCTGCCACGTCTTGCAAATGGTGAAGAAATACCGTGTTTTGGCCTGACTGGCCCTACCGCAGGTTCTGACGCGACTTCAATTCCGGATACAGGAATTATTTGTAAAGGAACCTACAAGGGTAAGCAGGTACTTGGGATGCGCCTCAACTTTGATAAGCGCTACATTACCCTGGCACCGGTCGCAACCATCGTTGGGCTGGCGTTCCGGCTGTATGATCCTGATGGCCTGGTGGGTGACAAAAAAGATATCGGAATCAGTGTCGCACTGGTACCAAGGGATACCCCGGGACTGGAAATCGGCGCACGGCATCTGCCCTTAAACGTACCATTTCACAACGGTCCGGTACGTGGTAAAGACGTATTTGTCCCACTGGAAACCCTGGTAGGCGGTGTTGAAATGGCCGGTAACGGTTGGAGGATGCTGATTGAGCTTTTGGCTGTTGGCCGGGCCATAACATTACCCTCCACTTCAGCCGGCGGCGTCAAATTATGCTCATTGACAACCGGTGCCTACGCACGTATCCGCAAACAATTTAACTTATCGATTGGCCGTTTTGAGGGTGTTGAAGCAGCGATGTGCCGCATAGCCGCCTATACCTACTCAATCTCTGCCTTGTCGCGTATGACCGCGACGGCGGTCGACCTGGGTCAGAAGCCCTCTGTACCTTCCGCTATTGCCAAGTACCATGCCACCGAAATGGGCCGCCAGGTCATCACCGACGCCATGGATGTTCACGGCGGTAAAGGCATTATTATGGGTCCACGCAACTACCTCGGCAGAGGCTGGCAGGGCTCACCCATCTGGATTACTGTTGAAGGTGCCAATATCCTGACCCGCAGCATGATGATCTTCGGTCAGGGTGCGATCCGCTGCCATCCATATGTATTGAAGGAAATGCAGGCCGCCAGGATGGAAAACAGGGAAGCGGGTCTCGAAGCATTTGACAACCACCTGTTCGGTCACATTGGCTATAGCATCGGGAACGCTGTGCGAAGCATGATATTGGGTCTGAGTTTTGCACGCTTTGCTGCAGTACCAACCGACCGAAAAACCGCACGTTATTATCGCAAGTTGACCCGCTACTCTGCCGCACTTGCATTCGCATCAGACATTGCCATGCTGGCGCTTGGTGGCAAGCTAAAATACAAGGAACGGATTTCCGGCCGTCTCGGTGATGTACTGAGCCAGCTATATATCTGTTCCGCTATGCTTAAACGGTTTGAGATTCAGGGACGACCTGCAGCTGACCAACCCATACTGGCCTGGGCTTTCCATGATGCCATTCACAAGATACAGACCGCCCTGGGCCTTGTGGTAGACAATTTCCCCAGTCGAGCTGTTCGTATCCTGCTGAGTGTATTTATTTTCCCGTTCGGGCGGCATGAGAAGCAGCCTGGCGACCGGCTTGGTCACAAGGTCTCTCAATTGCTTATGTCCCCATCTGAGACACGCAAGCGCTTGACCGACGGCGTATTCATTTCCGACAAAGCCAGCAACCCGGTTGGTCTTTTGGAGTTAGCTTTGCCTCGGGTAATCGCCACCGAGCCACTGGAGCGCCGACTGCACAAGGCTGAAGTCGCCGGTGAACTTGACGCTGGTGACCCAGAGATGCAGCTACAGCAGGCCATCGAAAAATCCATCATCACCGCAAAAGAAGCGGAAGAACTGACAGCTGTCAGGGCGATGGTCTCTGAAATCATCGCAGTTGATGAGTTCGAGAGCAGCTACCTTAGAATGGGTTCGAGCGGTGACCCTGAGCAGGTCAGGGATCAAGCAGCTTAAATAAGTGTTCTATTCGAAGTGAGGTCATCCCCGCGAAAGCGGGGACCTCTATCCGTAAATGCAGTGTAAGACGTGGCAGTTCACTACTTTCGTGAGGGATGGCTGTGCGATTAGTCAGGGTTGTGGTGCGATAGCGATTAAAGCATTCCGGTTTCGAGTCGCGCCGCTTCAGACATCATCTGATAATTCCACGGCGGCTCAAAAGTCAATTCAACATCAACCTTGAATATCGTGGGTATTATCTCAATCTTGCTGCGCACGTCCTCGACAATGATGTCACCCATACCACAACCTGGTGCGGTCAACGTCATGGTGACTGCCACTTCTCTTTGTCCCTGCTCATTCTTGGTTAATTCACATGAATACACCAGGCCGAGCTCCACGATATTCACCGGAATTTCAGGGTCATAGCAGGTTTTCATCTGGGACCAGACCAGTTTCTCCACGTCATCATCGCTGGCATCTTCCGGCAGGGCTGGTGGCATTACCGGTTCTTTGCCAATGGCATCAGCATCAATACCGGCCACACGAAACAGGTTTCCATCAATAAACACTGTAAAGCTGCCGCCAAGGGATTGGGTGATATACCCCACAGTTCCCGCCGGCATGGTCAGTTCATCACCGGCAGGTATCATGACCACGGCACAGTCACGTTCGAACTGGCAGGGTTGGCTGGTATGGCTAAACATGGATGGTCTGATTAACCCATTTTGGCTTGCAGGTAATTTTCAATACCCATTTTGTCGATCAGAGCCAGTTGTGTCTCCAACCAGTCAACATGCTCTTCCTCGGAAGCCAGGATGGCATCAAACAGATCACGGCTGACGAAATCGCGGCACTCTTCACACCATTCAATCGCGTCTTTCAACTCCGGCAAGGCGTCCATCTCCAATGCTAAATCACACTCAATCATTTCACGCGGAGTTTCACCAATTCTCAGCTTGCCAATATCCTGCATGTTGGGAAGCCCTTCCAAAAACAATATCCGCTCAATCAGTTGATCTGCATGCTTCATTTCATCCAAGGACTCACCATATTCATGATCGGCCAGTTCCATCAAACCCATGTCTTTATACATGCGCGAATGCAGAAAATACTGGTTAATTGCCACCAGTTCATTACGTAACACAGCATTGAGAAACCCAATAACCTTACCGTCGCCTTTCATAGTGCCGGACTCCTTCAGAGATTCTGATTTTAAATAGACGGAGACATCATCCCGGCCAATCCGGCCTTTGGGTGATGCATAGAATGTCGGGTGATTTTAGCAGGTGTTGGACTGACCCGCATCAAGTGTAGTGTGAACCCTGAAAGGCAGGATCAGGCCATTTGCATAACGGGGAGCTCAACGCGGGATTTCCGGGTATCGGACAGGGCCTGCTGCAGAATTTCAACAGCCAACTCCCTGCAACAACCGCACGTACTCGCACACCCGGTCTTCCGTCGTAATTGTCTTATGGTGCGTACACCTTTATCCACCTCGTTGCGGATATCAGAATCGGTTACTGCATTGCAGACACACACGTACATAGTGTTTTCCTGTTACGACTAACACCATTCTAAATGCAAATGAGAATGATTGTCAATTAGGTTTAAAACACTTTTTTCTAGTCGGGATATCTATCCGGATGGTTCCACCGGTCCAAAATCAACCGTACTATTTGCAGCCACATAAACAAATGTGACCCAGGCAGCCAGGTTTTGTCGCAGATGATCCGGGTTAACCTTGTCCAGCGTATCATTCGCTGTGTGGTGTAAGTCGAAATACCTGTTGGCATCCTGGTTCAGGTCAACAACCGCTAACCCGAGTTTCCTCATTTGCCCCACATCTGCACCTCCACCTGCGGGTGCAGTGACGTCACGCTCAATTCCCAGGCTTTTCAGGTGTCTTGCCAACAAGACGATTACTGCTTCGGCCTGTGGCAGGACACGGGTTTTGAATTGATAGATGCGATCTGCACCAAGATCAGATTCTGCTCCGATAAGGTGGTTGGTCAAATCCGTCTCATGCAATTTTGCATACGCCTTTCCACCATATATACCCTGCTCCTCATTGGCGTAAAGTACGACACGTGTACCATGCCGGGGTCGCACCGGCAGGTCGCCAACCAGCCTGGCAGTAGCCAAAACAATTGCTACACCTGCACCATCATCAACTGCACCGGTACCTAAATCCCATGAATCGAGGTGTGCTCCGAGCAGAACTCGCTGTCCCA
>Ga0316197_10002556_pt1 | contig 13015 bp, 11 predicted proteins | sample OudBiesiAoxic_MG_FD_204939 | JGI IMG/M metagenome (GOLD analysis project Ga0316197, IMG submission 204939) | Coastal sediment microbial communities from Oude Bieten Haven, Netherlands - site A oxic | ecosystem: Environmental > Aquatic > Marine > Coastal > Sediment | place: Netherlands...
GAGGGGCTCCGCCACCACTGGAGTAGCCACGCTTTCGGTGTGGCCCCGGAACCGCGGAAGAGCTTCTCTGCCAAGGGCCCCGGACACATCCCGATCCACGACTCCGTGGATTCAGGCGGAGTGGGGGAGGCGCGAGCACCGGCCGCCAGGCCGGAGCGCAGCGGAGGGGGCTCCGGGAGATTGAACCGTCACAATGAGGCCTCCCGCCTGGTGAGAAGCCCCCTCTGCGCCTCTCCCCTGTGTGTTGCCTCGGGGTCGAACTTCTTCGCCTCAGGGGGAGGTAGTAGGCGCGAGCGCCTGGCGTGCGCTTGCGGCCGTCAGGGAGACGGCGGCTACGGCGACAACGATCAAGACCAGACCGAAGACCTGAGACGCACCGAGCGCTTCATCGAGGATCACCCATGCGGTCAAGGCCGCGGCCACCGGTTCTATCGTGATGACGACACCGACGACGCGCGCCGGCGTCCGCGACAGCGATGCGATCTCGAGCGACAGCGGAAGGGCCATGGCGAAGGTTCCGAGGAGTACCACGGCCCAAATCACCGTGGGGTCAGACGGAACCGGCATGGACCACGGTCTCGCGATGAAGAATCCGACGACGCCACCCATGGAGATTGCTCCGGCCGCAAGCGGGAAGCCGCCGACGATCGCACCGACATCCTCGCTCAGTCTCAGATAGGTGGCGAGGAAGACCGCAGACAGGAACCCGGCGAGAACACCGACAACGTCCAGCGTTTCCAGGTTCCCGATCTGAACCAGCAGGCCGACCCCGATCACGGAAGAGACGACGGCTGCCCAGGTGACCGGACGCGGACGGGCATGGCCTGCGACCCGGTCCCAGACCACAACAAGCACCGGCGCAAGGAATTCGAGACCGACCGCGGGACCGACTCCGATCCGGGAAATGGAGATGTAGAAGAAGCCGTTGAGGACGATCTGCAACACGCCGACGACGGCGACCCGCGCCGGTGCACGGCTGATCTGCGATCGGTAGGCGATCGCCCACGGGAGCATGCACAGGCCGGCAATCGCTACCCGCAGCGCGGAGAGTCGGAAGGGGTCGAACTCGTCGATGACGAAGCCGACAACGGCGGCGCTCGTCCCGAAGATGATTCCACCGATCGCAGCCATCACGATGCCGACCGCGGTGCGATTCACAGCGTCCACCCGGCGATTCTCAATGAACGCACACTCACCAGCATCCGGGGATCCAACGCTTCGAGTGACGGGGGTCGATGGGCACGGGGTGACGGTACCCCCGGGTCGGGATCAACCAACTGGACCCTGCGCGTGGTTCCTTGGACCCGGGTATCGTCGAATCACGTACCGAGGAGCCCCGTTGACGACACACATCGAACAGACCAGCGCCTGGCATTGCGTCACCGCCGAGGAGATTCCTGCCCGTTTCGAGGCCGACCTCGACACCGGCCTACCCGCAGCCGAGGTAGCGGCGCGCCTCGCCGAGTACGGCCCGAACTCGATTCCGAAGGAGCGGCCGCCCAGCACGTGGAAGATTGCGCTCAAACAGGTCCGCGACCCAATGAACCTCATGCTCGTCGTTGTGACTGTATTGAGCCTGATCATCGGACAGACCTCGACCGCAATCCTGATCGGATCTCTCGTCCTCCTCAACGTCTGGATGGCCACCAGTCAGGCACTCAAGGCCCGGGCAAGCGTCGATGCACTCGACGAACTCCAGGTCCCATCCGCACGCGTTGTGCGCGACGGCCGGGTCGACAGCATCGACTCACTCGATCTCGTCCCGGGTGATGTGGTTACCGTCGAGGCGGGCGATCTCGTGCCGGCAGACGGCCGCGTCATCACCTCGGCCACGCTCGAAGTCCAAGAAGCGGCGCTCACGGGTGAGAGCGCCCCGGTCCCGAAGGACTCGGGCGTGCTCAGCGACCCGGAGACCGCGCTCGGCGACCGCTCGAACATGTTGTTCCAGAACACATCCGTGACGCGCGGTACGGCAACGATGATCGTGACGGCCACCGGGTCGAATACCGAGATGGGGAAGATCGCAGGGATGCTCCAGGGCGTCACACGCGAGCCATCGCCGCTCGAACGCGAACTCGGTGAACTCACGAAGTGGCTGGGCATCATCGCATGGGTCTCGGTCGCGATCATCTTCGTTGCCGGCCTCGCACGGGGCCTCGACACCGAGACCCTGCTCCTGCTGTGCGTCCTCACCGCGATCTCGGCCATCCCCTCGGGATTGCCGACGTTCGTCCAGATCATGCTGTCGTCGGGCGCACAGCGTCTCGCACAGGCCAAGGCAGTCGTGAAGAGCCTCAACGACGTCGAGACCCTCGGGTCGACGAGCGCCATCAACAGCGACAAGACCGGAACGCTGACGATGAACGAGATGACCGCCGTTGCAATGTTCACCGGAGGCCATTGGTACAAGGTCGAAGGCAGCGGCTACGAGAAGACCGGTGCGGTCCTCCACACGGCCGCCGACGAGGTGCCCGACTTCACCGCCCTGGGCTATGGACTCACGCTGTGCAGCGATGCGGTCGTCGAAGACGACGGAACGGTGATCGGAGATCCCACGGAGGCGGCTCTTGTCGTCCTCGCCGCGAAACTCGGTGTCGACGCCGAGTACTCCCGTGCCGAACTGCCCCGCCTCGCTGAGGTGCCGTTCGACTCGGCATACAAGTTCATGGCCACGTTCCACCGCGTCCCTGAGTTCGAGATCGATCCGGTCATCGAATTGGTCAAGGGCGGACCGGATGTACTCCTCGACCGCAGTTCCGCCGCGTTGTGGAATGGCGAAGAGGTCCCGCTCGAAGACGTGCGTGACCAGATCGTCGCGGCCAACCGGGAACTGTCGGAGAAGGGCCTGCGCGTCTTGTCGTTCGCCGTTCGCCGCTACTCCGAGTCGGCCGTGCCGACCATCCAGGACGATCCGATGGCGCAGGTGAGCGATCTGGTCTTCATCTCACTCGTCGGGATCATCGACCCGTTGCGCCCGGAAGCCAAGGTCGCGGTCGACGTCGCCAAGAAGGCCGGCATCGACGTCCGGATGATCACCGGGGATCACACGATCACGGCCCGGGCGATCGCAGACGACCTCGGCCTCGGCAGCGGCGTCATGACCGGCAAGGAGTTCCAGGCACTGACCGACGAGGAACTCACCGCACAGGTGCCGGACCTGCACGTCTTCGGGCGTGTCTCCCCCGAGGACAAGCTCCGCCTCGTCGACTCGATGCAAGCAACCGGTCAGATCGTCGCCATGACCGGTGATGCGGTCAACGATGCCGCGGCGCTCAAGAAGGCCGACATCGGGGTGGCGATGGGCTCAGGGAGCGAGGTGTCGAAGCAGGCCGCGAAGATGATCCTCACCGACGACAACTTCTCCACGCTCGTCCACGCGGTGGAACTCGGCCGGGACATCTACGACAAGGTCAAGGCCTACATCGGCTACCAGCTGTCCGGCATGTTCGGGCTGCTGGCACTGATGCTCATGGCGACGATCTTCAACGTGAACAAGGGTGTGGCGCTGAGTCCCGGCATGTTGATCTACGTGAGCCTGTTCATCACGATCTTCCCGGTGATCGCCATCATGAACGACGAACCGGATCCGGACTTGATGCTCCGCTCGCCGCGCGATCCACGGGTGCCGATCTTCAACCGCACGAGCGGCATCCGTTGGATCATTGTCGGGATCCTGCTCGGGATCTGCGCAATCATCCCCCTCATCTGGGGACCGGATGAGCCGCAGATCGACGCACCGTCGATCTCCATGACGATGACGTACGGGATCACCGCTCTCACCACGGTCGGCATCGGCGTCGTGAGCCGGCGGGACCCAGGCCCGTTCTGGCGGGGGCCGGTGTATCCGTTCTTCGCATGGCTCGCGATCCCGGCCGTGATCACCTGGCTCGGTGTGGAGTTGCCGCTCCTGCAGCGCTGGCTCGACACGATGAGCCTCACAGGGTCACAGTGGCTCGCCGTGTTCGCCCTGTCGATGGTGGTTCCGATCCTCGTCGAACTAGAGAAGGCCTACCGCCGGAGCCGCCTCGCGGGGTAGGAGCCGCTGTGATCACGGGGGCCGTCGACCTTTCGATCGATCGACAGCTCGATAGGATTGACTGATCCCAATGTCCGGAGGGTCCGTGGTCGCCGCAATCGTGTTGCTCGTCGTGGGCCTGTGGTCGGTCGCCGCGACGATCAATGCCTTCCGTCCGTTCCGTCAGACACTGCTGTTGCTCCCGAGCATGTTCTGGTCGTGGCTGGTGATCGGACTCCCCCTCCAGCACGTCGCGCTGCAGATGGTCGTTACCGGTCTCCTGATCTGGTGGGGTGCGCTCGACCACGCCCCCGGGTGGATCGGGTTGGCTCTGCTGGTGGCCTCGTGGATCGGGTCGGCCGTCCTCGTGATGAAGACCAGGAAGTCGAGCGCGGTCGTCGATGCCACGCTCGACGCCCACGACATCCAGCGCACCGGGATCCCCGTCGCCAAGTGGAGGACCGTCCTCGCCGCTCCGTTCCGCGGTCGCGACGTCGAGAAGATCGCGAACGTGCCCTTCCGCAGCATCGCAGGACGCGTGCTCAAGCTCGACGTGTACCGCCCCAGCACCGGCGCATCGGGTCGCCCGGCGCTGCTCTACATCCACGGCGGTGGATGGACGGTCGGCGATAAGCGAGAACAGGGACTTCCGCTCCTCCACCATATGGCCAGGAACGGTTGGGTCTGCTTCACCGCCAACTACCGGTTGAGTCCGGGGGCGACGTTCCCCGATCATCTCGTCGACGCGAAGGCTGCGCTGACCTGGATCCGCGATCACGGAGCGGAGTACGGGGCCGATCCGTCGTTCGTTGCCGTGGCGGGCGGGTCGGCCGGCGGTCATCTTGCTGCCCTGGTCGGCCTCACCGAGAATGAAGCGCGCTATCAACCGGGGTTCGAGTCGGTCGACACGTTCGTGCAGGCCGTCGTCCCGATCTACGGCGTTTACGACGCGACCAATCGGTTCGGTGCCCAGAGTGATCAGTACCTCCCGCTGCTGATGGAGCCGCTCGTGATCAAGGCGTTCCTCGACGACGAACCCGACAAGTTCCGCGACGCCTCCCCCCTCGACCGGGTGCACGCCGACGTCCCTCCGTTCCTCGTGGTTCAGGGAGATCGGGACACCCTCGCTCCCGTGATTGAAGCCCGCGCGTTCGTCGAGACACTCAATGACTGGTCGACGTCTCGAGTCCTCTATATGGAGTTCCCAGGAGCCCAACACATCTTCGACCTGTTCTACTCGCATCAGTCGGCGCAGATGGTCGAAGGCGTGCTTGCGTTCCTCAACGACGAGTACGCCGCAGCACAACGGTCGGATACACCGGGACCGAAGGCCTAGTACACCTAGCCGCCCGGAGCGTCGCTCCCCCAGTCGGCCTGTTCGTCGAGTTCGGCGAGACGCCGAACGGCGAACTCGATCTGTCGCATGCAGTTCGTCTGCCAGATGCCCGACTCGATGAACCGGTCGTGCTCCCCCGGCTTGCGGAGATCGAGGCCGAGCAGATCGCGACACGAGGTGGCACCGAACTCGCCGTCGAACTCGTCCATCACCTCCATCATCGTCTCCCTGGCCTTCGTCTTGGCCTCGTTGTGGTCGGCGATGCGCAACCCGGCGAGTTGGCCCACCGCGAGAGCCGCACCCGAGATCGCCCCGCAGACGCCGCCCGAATAGGCAACGCCACCGTTGAGTGCCATGGCCGCCGACGAGTCTTCGGCGTCGGGCAGCCCATAGGTGGCCTTGAGCGTGATGTACGTGGCCTCGGCGCAACCATGTGCGTTGTCCTCGGCGAGGAAGAGGTCTCTGGCCTGAGAGGTCGGATCGTCGGACATGGGCGCAGTATGGTCGAAATTGCCGGGCCGCCAGCCGGTGGCCATCCGCATCTCGACTCCGATTCCCGGCCCGAGCTGCCGCCCGACAGCACGAACGCAGCGGTTGCCGGACGAGGCAGAGGACGGCAAACGCCCATCTTGCTCGCTACTGAAGGGCCGACTACCATCGTGTTATCGATAATCGATGATCGGGAGGACCGGTACGACCGGGACGTCTCGACGAACTGCGAGGTGCAGCATGCTCAAGGCCGTCACACGAGACGAAGCGGAACTGTTCGAACTCCCCGGGCGTGAGTGGTACCACTACAGCGGACCGGCCCTCACCGGCGCCGAGCACCTGACCCTCGGCTTCGCCATCTTCCCCCCCGGTTCGGCACCCGAAGGCCACGTCCATCCCACCCAGGAAGAGACGATCTACATCACGGCCGGTCACGGTGAGCTCGTGACGCCGGAAGGCACCGTCGCCCTCGAGCCCGGCACCACCGTGTTCATTCCGATCGGACTGCACCACGCGACCGTGTCCAACGGCCCCGGCGACCTCGAGATGGTGACCGCCTTCGGTCCCCCGGTGGTCCCCGGCTCCTACGAAGACGACAAGTAGTTGACCAGCCACGGAGGGCACCATCAATGACTGATATCGCGACCACCTACTCCCCCGATGACATGGCGGAGTTCGCCCGCCAGGCGCGGGTCCGAATTCTGGGAGCGGTCAAACATGCAGGCGGCGGCCACGTAGGTGGCCCCTACTCCGCCTCCGACATGCTGGCTGCGCTCTACTTCGGCATCATGAACATTCGGCCGGATGAGCCGGACTGGCCAGACCGCGACCGGTTCATTCTGTCGAAGGGACACAGCTCGATCGCGCTCTACACGATGCTTGCGCTGCGCGGCTACTTCCCGGTCGAGGAACTCCTCACGTTCGACTCGATCAACTCGCGCCTCCAGGGGCATCCCGACATGACGGTCACCCCCGGTGTCGACATGTCGTCCGGTTCGCTCGGGCTCGGCTTCGCCGGTGCCCTCGGCATCGCCCTCGGCGCCCGCGCCGAAGGCCGTGACTTCACCACCTACGTGATGCTCGGCGACGGCGAGTGCAACGAAGGCGTCGTCTGGGAAGGCGCACACGTCGCCGCCCGCTACGGACTCGACAACATCGTCGCGATCGTCGATCACAACAAGCTGCAGCAGTTCGGCTGGACCGGCGAGTCGCTCACCGACCGCATCACCCCGTACACCGACACCCAACTCGCCGACCGCTGGCGTGCCTTTGGGTGGGAAGTGATGGAGATGGACGGCCACGACATCCCGGAGGTCCTCGAGACCCTCGCAGCGGCGCGGGACTTCGAAGGCGGACCGGTCGCCGTGATTGCCCACACCATCAAGGGCAAGGGCGTCTCCTACATGGAGGGCGACTACACCTGGCACAGCAAGGTGCCCAACGACGAGGAGTTCGCCCTCGCTATGGAAGAACTTGGTGAAACTGAAGGAGGTGCGGCGTGACAACGCTTGCCAAAGGGAAGTCCCTCCGCCTGGCGTTCGGTGAGACGATCACGGAACTCGCCGAGACCGACAAGCGACTCGTCGTCCTCGACGGCGACACGGGTAGCTCCACCTACACCTCACTCTTCGAGGCCGGCCACCCGGACCGCTTCTTCCAGATGGGCATCACCGAGCAGAACATGCTCGGCATGGCCGCAGGCATGGCGACGCTCGGACTCGTTCCGATCGTCAGCACCTTCTCATGCTTCATCGTGTCGCGAGCCCACGACTCGATCAGAGTCCTGATCGCCCAGCCGAAGGCCAACGTCAAGATGATGGGTGGCTACGCCGGCCTGCTCGCGGGCATGACCGGCAAGACCCACTTGATGTTCGACGACATCTCGATCATGCGGGCCATGGCCAACATGACGGTCGTCGCACCGGTCGATGAGGTCGAGACACGCAGCGCGCTCAAGGCGATCATGGAGTACGACGGTCCGGTCTACTTCCGGCTCAATCGTCCCGACACGCCGATCGTCTTCGACGACGACTACGAGTTCGAACTCGGCAAGGCCGTCGTTGTTCGTGAGGGCACGGATGTGACCGTATTCTCAACCGGCACGCAGACGTCTCGTGCCTTCGAGGCCGCTGAGGCGCTCGCCGACGACGGCATCGATGTGCACCTCGTGCACGTCCCGACGGTGAAGCCGCTCGACGTCGACACCGTCGTCGCTGCTGCCAAGAAGACCGGCCTGGTCGTCACGACCGAGGAGCACACCGTGGTCGGCGGCCTTGGCGGAGCCATCGCTGAGGCGTTGGCCGTCAATGCACCGACGCCCATGGTCATCCATGGGATCCAGGACGTTTTCGGTGAGTCGGGCCCCGACGGGCCACTCCTGGACAAGTACGGCATCTCCGCTGAGAAGACCGCGGCCGCGATCAAGGACGCAGTCGCCAACCGCTCGACGTAGAAGACAACAACCTCTCCGAAAGGACAGCAATGAGTATCGACATGTTCAAGCTTGACGGGAAGGTCGTGATGATCCCCGGTGGGAGCGGCGGCATCGGCTCCGCTCTCGCACTGGGCGTCTGTGAGGCCGGCGCGCAGGTCGCCGTCGTCGACCGAGATGGCGACGGCCTCGAGCGCTCGTGCAGTCGGATCCGAGCGGTCGGCTCAGAACCACTCGCGGTGGCAGCCGACCTCACGACCAAGGAAGGTGCCGACCGTGCCGTCGCCGAGACCGTCGCACACTTCGGTCATGTCGACGTCATCATCAACGCCGTCGGTGGCGGCGCCGGCAAGGTGCTCTTCGATGCCCAGGACTACCCCCAGCCGGAGTGGGACTGGATCATGGAGTTGAACCTTCGCGCCACGCTGCTGCCAACTCAGGCCGCCGTCAAGGCGATGATCGAGGCTGGGAACGGCGGACGGGTCATCAACATCTCGTCCGTGCGCGCCGACCTCGGCATCAACGCCGGCTACTCGGCCTACGTTGCGGCCAAGGGCGCCATCAGCTCCCTCACCCGTCAGTGGGCAACGGAGTGGGCGAAGTACGGCATCACGGTCAACGCGATCGCCCCGACGTTCGTCGACACACCCCAGGTCGCGATGCTGCTCGAGGATCCGGACTTCAAGGCAGGTGTCGTCAGCCGCATCCCGATCGGTCGAGTGGGAGAACCGAGCGACCTCGTTGGACCGGTTGTGCTCTTCGCCTCAGACGCGTCATCCTTCGTGACGGGTCAGATCCTCGGGATCGACGGCGGACTGACCGCAACGCAGTAGTACGAAACGAGAGGCCAACCATGGAGAACGTCACCCCAACCATCTTCACCGAGACCAAAGTCCGGGGATGCAACCCGAGCTTCGTCGTGACGTCAGACGGCGTCGTCATCATCGATACGCCACAACTGCCAACCAAGGCCGTCGAGATGCGCGAGATGGCGGAGTCCTACGGGACGCTCCGCTATCTGATCAACACCGAGCATCACGTCGACCACATCTTCGGCAACTACTACTTCAAGGGCGGTCCCACGGTCGTCCACCATCAAGGTGTCTATGACAACTTCATGGTGGTCGGTCCGGAACTCGACCCGTTTGCGTATGCGAAAGAGGCGCTGCCAACCGACGATCCGGAAGGTGAGGCGATCTTCCCCGACCGCGACGTCTACTACTCGGATCCGAACAAAGGCCAGATCGTCTTCACCGGAGACCTGACGCTTCGCGTCGGCGATCACACCTTCGAGTTGCTCCACACGCCTGGTCACACGCCTGGCCAGATCGCGGTGTACTGCCCCGAGGAGCGGGCGGTATTCACAGGAGACACGATCTTCAGCGAGTGCCAGACATGGCTGATGACGTCGAACGTCGACGAGTGGCTCGCTGCCCTCGATCGGATCGGTGAACTCGACGTCGACTACGTGATCCCCGGGCACGGACCGGTCACCACCAAGGCCTACCTCGCGACCCAGCGGGCGATGCTGATGGAGTGGAAGACAGCCGTTGCCGTCGCCGTAGCGAAGGGTTGGACGAGAGAAGAGACGGTCGAGCGAGTCGAGTTCAAGAGCCGCTACCCGGTCGACATCGGCCAGGAGTACATGATGGACTACATCAATTCGTACAACGCCGGCTCTCTGTACGACAAGCTCACGTCATAAGACCTGAGGTGTCCGGGGAGTCCTCCTCCCCCACCGTGGCATGGCGCGGGGTGACACCCGCACTCGTGGCGACGATCGTCGCCATGCTGCCGAGTTTCCTCACGGCCGCGCTCATCGTGCAGATCGGCGACGACACCGGCCTGACCCTCACCGGACTCGGCGTCATCATCAGCCTGTTCTTCGGAATGGCGGCGCTGGTCTCGCCAGCGGCGGGTCGCCTCTCGGAGGGGGTGGGATGGGCGAACGGCCTCCGGATCTCGACATTGCTCTCGGCCACTGCACTCGGGGCGATCGCACTGCTCGGTAGTTCAGTCGCCGCCATTGGGATCTCGCTCGCCGTCGCCGGCGTCGGGAGTTCACTCACACAGACAGCCTCCAACCTCACCATCGCCAGGTGCGTCGTCCCACGTCGGCACGGCTGGGTGCTCGGGATCAAGCACGCCTGCGTGCCGGCAGCGATGTTCCTCGCCGGTCTCGCCGTACCGACCCTCGCACTGACCATCGGCTGGCGTTGGGCATTCGGAGTCGCCGCGGTTGTGGCCCTCGCGACCACAGTATCCATCCCCCGGCACGAGGGTCCGTACACGCTCACACCCCCGCCAACGAGAGCCGGCACAGCTATCGGGAGGCCCACGACTCCGCAGCACCTGCTGGTCGTACTCGCGGTCGCCGTCGGTCTCGGCATCGGTGCGCTCGATCCTCTCGGATCGTTCTTCGTCAGCTACTCGGTCTCGATCGGCGTCGAGGAACAGATCGCAGGCGTCCTTCTGTCAATCGGTGGACTCTGCGGTATCATCGCCCGCCTCGTGGCCGGACGGCTCATCGACCGGATGGCCCAAGCCGACTTCACCGTGATCGCCACGATGATGGTTGCCGGTGCCGTCGGCATCGTCATCTTGAATCTCGGCGGCTACCCGGGCCTGCTCATCGGAGCACTGATCGGCTTCACCGCAGGTTGGGGCTGGTCAGGGATCTTCACGTTCGCGGTGGTGAAGGACAACCCGGACGCACCGGCCGCGGCGTGGGGCGTTGCTCAGACCGGGAAATTCCTCGGGGCCGCCATCGGGCCGCTGGTGTTCGGCGTAGTCGCAGACCGGATCTCGTTCGACGCAGCGTTCTGGATGTCGACGATTGCCCTCCTCACCGCCGCCGGGCTCATCCTCTATGTGAGGAACCAGCGTCCGGCGATCCCTACGACGCAGCCTGGGTCCGCTCTCTGAGCAGCGCCACCGTCATCAGGACCGCGCCGAGGGCGAGGGCGGCGCTCATGATGACCCATGCGGCGGTGAACGACGTCTCCGCCACCACGCCAAACAACGCCGGCCCGATGGCTGCGCCGACGTAGATGCCGGTCATCGTGATACCGGTCGCCGCGGCGGGAGCGGCAGGGTTCCGGCGGACGACAGCGAAGGTGAACAGCCCGGACCAGCCCCAGCCGAAGGTGAAGGCAACCAGCGATCCGATGATGATCGCCGGGTCGGAACCGGTGGCAAGCAGAGCGATGCCGGCCGCGCCAAGGGCGAGGAACGTCGCGACCGTTGCCAGACCACCGGCCGTGCGCCGGTCGATCAGCCACCCCATGATGATGCGCGTGATGATGCCGAGCACACTGCCTGCCGCAAGCAGGATTCCGGCCGCACCCTCGCCAAAGCCCACGTCAACCGCATAGGGGACGAGGAATGTGGCAAGCGCATCCATGCCGAAGATTCCGAGTCCCGCACCGATCGCCATCACAATGAGAAGCGACAGCGGTGAACTCCGAACCGCCGGCGTATCGGGGTTCGTCGCCTCGTCTCGACCGACCTCGAAGGACTGTGGCGAGCGGGGAACCAGCACGACGGCGACCAGAGCGAGTCCTGCGCACATCACGTAGACCCACTGCCATCCGAGCGGGATCGCGACCAGGGGAAGGCCGAGACCGGCAATCGCGGTGGCTGCCGGGATCGCCCCGTGCTTGAACCCGTAGGCCAGGCCCTGGCGCCGAACGATCGTGGTTCTGGCGATACCGAGGTTGACGGCTGGATGGGCGAGGGCAAGAAAGAGACCCCCAATGACCGTCACGACTCCCAGCATCACCACCGAACGGCCGAGAACCGGCGTCATCAGAAGGGTGGCAGCCGCTCCAAGGCCCGCGACCCTCATCGAGAGAGCCCAATCCAGTCGCTCGACCAACCGACCGAGCCTCGACGAAGCCAGCGCTGACATGCCGAAGAACGCTCCCACGATCAGGCCGACGCCGGCTTCGGCAATACCGAGGGAGTCGGCGAGTTGAACGGCGAGCGCACCGGGGAGGAATCCGGGAAGGATGGCGACCGTGATCGTGAGGATCGAGGCAGCGATCACCCTCCACTGGATCGCTGGTTCGATCGTCGATGACGTCATAGGCAAGGCCATATTTGCTTCAGGCCCCGACCGAGCAAGAGACTGGCTGGGACACGCGGAATAGACCTCTCGCCGGGAGCGCGACTAATCTTCGATAATCGATGATACGGATACGGCCAGCCAAATACCAACGGGAGGGCCTGTGGATACGGGTGCTCCACGGCTCCCCCACCGCCAACCCGAGGAGACGTCCATGATCGACATTCCCGGTTCACGACCCGAGATTGCCAACTCTGTCCGCCTTGACATGTATTCCGCCATGGTGCGGGCCCGGGTCTTCGAGAAGCGCACCTACGACCTCTTCATGAGCGGACTGGTCAAAGGCACCACCCATCTCGGAACCGGCCAGGAGGCCGTCGCCGCGGGATTTGCCACCGCGATGCGCGACGACGACATGGTCTTCTGCACGTATCGGGGCCACAACCACACCCTCCTCCGCGGTGCCCCGATGGATTCGCTCATGGGTGAACTCCTGGGCCGCGAGAGCGGCTGCTGCGGGGGCAAGGGCGGATCGATGCACCTGACCGACATCGAGAAGCACGCCATGGGCTCGTACGCCATCGTCGGCGCTCATCTCCCGGTCGCCGCAGGGTCGGCCTGGGCCTCGCAGGAGCGGGGTACCGGCCAAGTGACCGTGTGCTTCTTCGGTGACGGCAC
>Ga0316197_10002557_pt1 | contig 13011 bp, 11 predicted proteins | sample OudBiesiAoxic_MG_FD_204939 | JGI IMG/M metagenome (GOLD analysis project Ga0316197, IMG submission 204939) | Coastal sediment microbial communities from Oude Bieten Haven, Netherlands - site A oxic | ecosystem: Environmental > Aquatic > Marine > Coastal > Sediment | place: Netherlands...
TGATATAAATTTGAGCTGTTTTTGAGTCTACCGAAGTCACTATCGCGGGTCTTAGTTCGCCGTAGCTTGGTTGACTCTTTAGGTGGCGATCCAGTTCATCTTCAGTAAGGGGTGTTGCACCTTGTGCCCACACTTCTTGCTCTGCACCTCGATAACCATGCCTTTCATCATAGTTAAGTAAATTTTTAATAGCTGCGGTTTGAGCGGTCTTTTGTAACGTAGAATCGATGGATGTAAATACTCGCATTCCGGAGGTATACGCATCCTCACCATATTTATCTACCATCCATGCACGCGCAATCTCTGCAATATACGGAGCATTAACCTCTATTTCTGCTCCGAAGGAGCGTCCAGTAAGTTCTTCGTTTCGTGCTGCTTCAAACTCTTCTTGAGTGATGTATTTTTCATCGAGCATTCGAGACAGTACAACATTGCGTCGCGTCGTTGCGCGGTCAATCGAGTAGATAGGGTTCATCGTGGACGGGGCTTTAGGTAAGCCAGCGATTAGCGCAACTTCACTTAGTGAGAGGTCTTTTGCTTCCTTGCCAAAATAGACTTGTGCGGCGGCACCGACACCATAAGAACGGTGACCCAAGTAAATCTTGTTTAAATAGAGCTCTAAAATCTCATCTTTCGTCAGCAACTGCTCAATATGAAATGCAATGAACATTTCTTTGATTTTACGGATCAATTTCTTTTCGTTAGATAAGAAAAAATTTCGAGCGAGCTGTTGCGTAATGGTACTCGCCCCCTGTTTTGCTGAGCCTGACATGATCACAACGACAGCTGCACGGGTGATACCGATTGGGTCTATGCCAAAATGTGAGTAAAAGCGACTATCTTCCGTTGCAATTATCGCTTCTAGAAGCTCATCTGGCATGTCCTCCAATCTAAGAGGGATTCGGCGTTTCTCACCAAATTGAGCGATGAGTTTATTGTCTTTACTATACACCTGCATGGGTGTTTGTAACTCGACATCTTTTAATGTTGCCACATCTGGAAGTTGAGGCTTCAAATAAAAATAGAAGCCAAAGATTGTGGTCACTCCAAGAATGATGCAAATCACTGAAAGTATGAGTAATCGCTTTATGAACTTCACCGAAAATTTCCTGATTGGTTGAGGTCGTCTAGTTACGAATCCGAGTACATTAAGGCGAGAGCTTAGCACAAGGCATTTAGCTATGACCTCTAAATTTATTTTTCTGACTCACTCAAGACCTTTTAATGGAGCAAGATCAACATGGGAGAATCATTGATAATAGGTATTGATATTGGTCGTTTTCACCTAAAAGCTATTGTGCTGAGCGCAAGTAGCAAACGGTATATTCTAAAGTCATATCAACAAATCATCACGTCCACTGCGCTATTTTCCGAAACTAATCTGTTTAATCATCAAGAAATTGTAAAAAAACTTCAAATTTTAAAACAGAAGTTACCTATATTTCCTTCAAATGTCGCCGTTTTTATACCTGATAACGAGGTATTTCATAGCGTTATCAATATTGATTCGAAATTAATAGCGGCTGAAATTCAGTTCGCGGTTGAACAAGCGTTATCTATAGAATTCACAATACCTATACAAGATCTTAACATTGATTTTGTGAAAATTGATGGTAAAAACGGAATAAATTCATCGACGATAGAAATGGCGGTTTATGCGACCTCTCGTGAAGGTGTAGAAATTCGAATAAATGCACTACACCAGGCCGGCTTCAAGCCTGTATTCATAAGCAGTGAAGGTCAAAGTTTATCCGCGTTACTGTACTTAATAGAAAAAAGAGCCACCGCTGAACGATTAAGTGAAGCAGAACCAAATAGACTAAATGAGGCAAAAAAGATTCGACATGGTTTGCTCCTTATCGAAGAAAAGAGCACAACCATGTGCTGTTTGAATCAAGACCACTTCACTCATATTAAATCATTGCCGTTTGGGTTATCGGCTATGAAGGTGTTAGGTGATGAGCAATTCTTTGAACAATTGAGTCAGGGCCTATCTTGTGAACTGGAATCGATGCTTATTTCTGGGCAGGTCTTTGATGAGTTCAAGTTTTGGTTGAATGCTGAAGCAGATGACTCAGTTTATCCTTGTTTTCAAATCGTCCAACGCTTCAATAATGAAAGAAAAAGCAATAAACCCAGGCAAAAAAATCAGTTTGAGACACTAATCATTGAAATAGAGTGGCTAAAGCTGGCAGATCTGATTGATTCAGAAAAAGATGTAACAGAGCTTAATGGTTATGCAAAGGCAATTGGAATCGCGGTTGGCTACGATATCTGGAAAAAGGGCCAATGCGATGCATAGAATCAATTTTTTTCCGTGGCGCGAAGAAGAGAAGAGACAGAGTAAACGACGTTTCTTGCGGTTGGTGGTTATGGTTGCTGCTGCCACGGTCTTTTCACTGTTTTTCATTAATCGTTACTTCCAATCTAAGGTAACAGAAATTCAAACGTCATTGGCTGAACTCAACGCCTTTCAACAAGCGTTAAATCAACGTTTGACTCAGTTAGCTTTCTTAGAGGCACAGCGACAAAAAACAAGTAAAAACCTCAGTCATGTTTTAGAAATACAAGAGAGTAGGTATCTTGCCGCCCTTGCTTTACAACAACTACCACCGCTTATTCCAGATGCTCTTTTTTTAGAAGAGTTAAGTATTCAACGTGACGATATAATGTTGAAAGGAGTCACAAATGAAGTGAGCTTGGTAAGCGTATTTGCAGAGGCATTGAAAAGCAGTTCAGCTGTCTTTGAGTTTGAAGTTGACTCTATTACAGCAAAGAATCAAAACCCTGAACAGCATGACTTCTCGATTTCATTTCGTTTTGATCAGAAAAGGAGAGGCATTCAATGAATAGTTGCAGAATGAGTTGGACAGCGTACATCCTAGAACTGAAACAGCTGAGAATAGAAGATATCGTGCAGTGGCCCCTTTTTTTTAAAGCGAGTTTGTTGGGGGTTATATCTCTTATTTCTCAAGCAATAATGTGTTGGTTTTTCATCGTTCCCAAGATAGATGAATTTGATGGTCTAACCGATTCTTATATTGAAATGCAAACGATGATAGCGGCGAAAAAGAAACGCCTGACGCAATTGCCGTTTTTAAATCAAACCATTGATGCCCAAGATAAACAACTCGCCCTATTTTCAGACAGTCTGGTTGACGAGAACAGCCTCTCAAACGTACTCGCTTCGATAAGCGAACTTTCTAAGCGAGAGAACCTTGAGCTTATTCAGATAAAATGGGGCCCAAAAGAGCCTTTTCGTTTCCTATATCGAATACCTATTCACGTTGAATTAAGTGGACGATACGGCGATTTTGTTTCTCTTTCACTGGCAATAGCACAGCTAAAAACGGTGGTTGTACTTGACCAGTTTCATTTAGAAAAAAAGCGGGGCAGTCAAGGGATGTTGAAAGCGACGATGACGGCGTATACGTTCCAACATCAAGCCGTGGTAAGTGCGAATGAATGAGACAAAACGTTATCTGCTATTAGGTTTATTGATATTTTCGGCTCAAGCCTACTACCTTGAGAGGTTGCATGGAAAAGAGATTAAAACCAATGCTATCCATGCTATGAACGCCACCAAGATAAACCAAGTGGAAAAAATAAGAGATCCCTTTGCAACAGAAAATACTGTCCCATTAATTTCTCCTACTCTAAGCAAGCCGTTGTTTAAAAGTAACAAAAAAGTTAAGGAAGAAGAATTAGAAACCCTATTTATCAAACTGCGTTATGCGAATGCAGCGAACGTCATGCAGTTAATTGAACGCAATAGTGGCAAAAGCCTGCTCAGTGAGCAAGGCAGTATCAGTTTTGATGAAAGAACGAATATTATCATCTTGAAAGAGGGGCCAGAACCGATTAAAGAAATTACAGAGATTATCCATCAAATTGATGTACCAGTAAGACAGGTCCAGATTGAAGCACGTATAGCGATCATCAATGAAGGCAACATCGAAGAACTCGGTGTGCGTTGGGGAGTGTCATCAAAAAAAGACCATCTCGTTATCGGTGGCTCGATTGAAGGTAATGCTGGTATTGGCTCATCTGGTGACGAATCTTCCGGATCGGATATTAGCGATTACCTCAATGTGAATCTTGGTAGTACATCGGTTAACTCATCGAGTATCGCATTTCAGATTGCGAAATTAAGCTCCGCCACTTTGCTTGATTTAGAGCTTTCGGCACTTCAATCAGAATCTAAGGCAGAGGTTATTTCAAGCCCTAGGCTACTGACTATGAATAAAAAGCCAGCCTATATTGAGCAAGGAACAGAGATTCCCTATCTAGAGTCGAGCGAGAGTGGCGCCGCAACGGTTAAATTTAGAAAAGCGGTGTTGAGTTTAAAGGTAACCCCCCAAGTGGTAGAAGAGAATCAGATCATCTTAGATTTACTTGTCACTCAAGATAGACCAGGTCAGATTGTAAAGACCGGAACGGGTGAAGCGGTTGCGGTTGATACACAAAGGATCGATACGCAGGTCATTGTGAACAATGGTGAAACAATTGTTTTAGGCGGTATCTTTCAAACCACCAGCATACGTTCCGTTGATAAAGTGCCGTTGCTTGGTGATATACCGATAGTGGGAAGGCTATTTAGGCGCAATTATGACAATGAAATGAAAAGAGAATTACTTATATTTGTTACACCAAAAATAATCGATAATTAGGTTCTAATTATTTGATTTAAATTGTTTTTGTTGATTTATTTGTGTGTGTTTATTAGATGATTTTTGATGAAATTAAGAAAACAAAGTAAAATTAGGTTGCATTACGGTCAGCAGATCTAGATAATTTCGGGTCTTATCACGACAGTACTGTGAGGGATCGGTGTCACCAATGAAGTTCGCTGAAATTAATTAGCAACCTAACGAGTGACAATGACATTGAATTAACGCTGTAAATTAATGTTGAACATGGCTGAAAAACGTAATATTTTTCTTGTTGGCCCAATGGGCGCCGGCAAAAGTACAATAGGTAGACACCTAGCATCGCAACTGCATATGGAGTTTTTGGACTCAGATACAGTTATCGAAGAACGCACAGGCGCAGACATTGCCTGGGTATTTGATGTTGAAGGTGAAGATGGTTTCCGCATACGCGAAGAAACGGTTATTAACGACCTAACTGAACAACAAGGTATTGTTCTAGCGACGGGGGGTGGTTCGGTTAAAAGTAAAGATAACCGCAATCGTCTATCTGCTCGAGGCATTGTTGTGTATCTTGAAACAACAATCGAAAAGCAATTAGCTCGTACAAACAGAGACAAAAAACGTCCACTATTGCAAACGGATGACCCAAAAGAAGTTTTGGAATCACTCGCGGGTGAGCGTAATACTTTGTATGAAGAAGTGGCGGACTATACTGTTCGTACTGATGATCAAAGTGCTAAAGTAGTAGCAAATCAAATCGTAAAAATGCTAGAAGAACGTTAAGTTCAATTACGGAGAGCAAACCATGGAAAAGATCACGGTTGATCTTGGTGAACGAAGCTACCCTATCTCTATCGGCGCCGAGTTATTTAATAACTCGGCGTACTTTTCTTTTTTATCCCCTAACAAAAAAGTTGTCGTTGTCAGTAATGTGACGGTTGCTCCGCTATACGCAGATAAAGTTGTTTCGCTTATAGAGAAGCAAGGTTGTGACGTTTCAGTGCTAGAGCTACCTGATGGCGAAAAATATAAAACGCTTGAAACATTTGAGACCGTAATGGGCTTTTTGTTGGAAGGTAATTTCTCGCGAGATGTAACTCTCGTTGCGTTAGGTGGCGGAGTTATCGGTGATTTAGTCGGCTTTGTAGCGGCTTGTTACCAACGCGGTGTTGATTTTGTTCAGGTACCAACCACGTTATTATCACAAGTAGATTCATCTGTTGGTGGTAAAACCGCCGTTAATCATCCTCTTGGCAAAAATATGATTGGGGCGTTCTATCAGCCTAAATCCGTCATTATTGATACCAATTGTTTGGCGACGCTTCCAGATAGAGAGTTTGCAGCGGGTATGGCCGAAGTCATTAAATATGGCATCATTTATGATCAAGACTTCTTTGTTTGGCTAGAAGAAAACATGGACAAGCTTTACGCGCAAGATAAGCAAGCACTTACTTATGCTATTGCTCGTTGTTGTGCAATTAAAGCCGAAGTTGTCGAACAAGATGAAAAGGAGGCGGGTATTAGAGCTCTGCTTAACCTTGGTCATACGTTCGGACATGCCATAGAAGCTGAATTGGGTTATGGCAATTGGTTACATGGAGAAGCTGTTTCTTCTGGAACTGTGATGGCGGCTAAGACAGCTCAGCTACAGAGTTTGATTACAGAACAGCAACTTGAAAGAATAATCGCTATACTTAAGCAAGCTAAGTTACCAGTGCACACACCAGAGTCGATGTCTTTTGATGACTTTATGAAACATATGATGCGTGATAAAAAAGTACTATCTGGTCAACTACGCCTTATTCTTCCAACGGGTATTGGTTGTGCTGATGTCGTGTCTAATGTTCCAAGTGAGAAGATTGAGCAAGCGATAGATTTTTGTCGGCGTTGATTTATTATCTAATTCATTAACTTGAACTTAATAGGATAGCTTGAATGAGTTTGGCCCACGAGTTGCGTGTTTTAGATTTAGAGTCGCAAATAGAATTGCTGGATCGTTTACGACTACTAACGCGATTTGGTTCTAACTTAACCAATATTACCGGAGACAAAAACTCCGGTAAATCTTGGATAGCACAACGCTATTTAGAAGCTTGGGCTCAAGATAAAAATCAATCCCTTGTTATGTGCCATGCCAACCAGACGGATGCACAAAAGCGAGCCATACTGTTAAATCAGATAGTCCCCAATCCACTTTTTAATGAGAATGATGCCATTGCCGATAGCTTCAGTCGAATGATTGAAGATAACCCGTGCGATGTTGTTATAGTTATTGATGACGCGCAGTTGTTAAGCGAAGCATTATTAGCAGAGTTATGGACGCTGGTATTACAGGCACAAGTTAACCCGCAATGGAATATTAATGTAGTGTTGTTTACTACAGGTAATGGTTTGGATAGTGTTTTATCTCGTTTGAGCTATGGCCAAGAAACAAAACCCCTCTCATTAGAGGTAGAGCCGCTGTCGGCTAAAGAAATAGAAATGTTTATGGAACTCTTGGTATTAAAATATGTACCGGGAGAAGACGAGAAAAGAAAGGTCCGGAACAAAGTTAAAAAAACGCCACCGCTACCAGGTGCTTTGATGGCATTAGGAGAGAGTAAAGTGGAAAAACGAATAATCATTCGCTCAATTATTGGTTCACCAATGAAAATAGCGGCATTGGTACTGATTTTATTTTTGCTTATCCTTGGTGGCTACTTTTGGTTTTATAGCCAATCTGGGCCAACAACAGAAGACTCGACTAACATTGATGGCCAGCCAGTGGAGCAAACCGTCATACCGACAATCGAAACCCTTGAAGACGGTGGTACATCGTTATCAGACAATCAAGAAATGATTGACGAAACGGGAGCCGTTGACGATTCCAAATCTTTACCGCCTGCAATAACCAACAGTTCTGCGACTGTCGGTCAATCTGATGATGGTCAACGAGTGGTAGTGCCTTCAGTGGTGGTTGATGCTCTGTTAGAAGGTGATACATCAAATTCACAAGTTATCGATGATGCTGTGCTTCAAGCCCAGCTAGAGCAAGCGCCTCCTGTTGCCCAAACCGAATTTAAACGAGACAAGGGTGCGCCACCTCTAGTGACTTTTTCGTTTTCTAAACAAGAGTTAATGGCGGTGTCTGACAGAAATTATACGCTGCAAATTGCTGCACTTCAGTCTTTGGATGAAACACAAAGATTTATCACCAAATACGGTATAGAAAAAGACGTTAGAATTTACCCTACCAGTCGTGGTGATACCCAATGGTTTATCGTTACTTATAAGGATTTCACCACCATTCAAGAAGCACGTAACGCTAGGGTTGAGTTACCTCAAGCCGTGCAAGATTTAGAGCCGTGGGCCAAATCTATGCTTCAAGTACACAGAGAAATTGAGCGTGCAAATTAACGCTAAGCTTAAAATGTGTTACAGTCCGCAACCTTGTGAATTAGTCGGTGGTTTGAAGCGGTAAATGAAGAAGCAACGTGCCTTTCTGAAATGGGCTGGTGGGAAATATGGGCTTATTGAAAATATACAAAGCCACCTGCCACCTGCAAAAAAATTGATCGAACCATTTGTTGGTGCGGGTTCTGTTTTTTTGAATACCGATTATGAAGAATATCTGCTTGCGGATATAAATCTGGATCTGATTAATATCTATAATTTGGTGAAAACAGAACCAGAAAAGTATATCGAAGAATCCAGAAGGTTCTTTAAACCTTCGAGTAATCGAAAAGAGTTTTATCTCGATATTCGAGCGCAATTCAATGCAACTGACGATGTCTGGTTTCGGTCTACCGCTTTCTTGTATATGAATAGATTTGGCTTTAATGGGCTATGTCGATACAACAAAAAAGGCGGATTTAATGTTCCCTTTGGTTCTTATAAAAAACCTTATTTCCCTGAAAAAGAGCTGATTTTTTTTGCTGAAAAGGCAAAAAAGGCAACGTTTGTATGTGAAAGTTATACCGATACCTTTTCACGAGCACGGAAGGGCAGCGTTATTTATTGCGATCCGCCTTACGCCCCACTATCCAATACGGCAAACTTCACGTCCTATTCAGGCAATGGATTTACGCTTGATGATCAAGCGACCTTAGCTGAAATCTCTGAACGTACAGCTAAAAAACGTGGTATCCCAGTGCTTATCTCTAATCACGATACCGCTCATACTCGCCGCCTGTACAAAGGTGCAGAGCTAGATACCATTCAGGTTAAGCGCACTATCAGTCGAAATGGTGCAGGTCGAAAGAAAGTGGATGAACTTTTTGCTCTGTTTACGCCACCAGAAGAAATATCAGACGATAGGGTTAAAATGAGCCTTGTATAAGGGTTGTTACTTATCCCAATTTCAGGCCACTTAGCACTATGATCTCTTGGTTTCCTTAGGTAGAATTGCGACCACATTTCGCCCAATTCTATAAAGAGACCGAGTATGAAAGATTTTCTTATTGCCCCTTCAATTTTATCTGCAGATTTTGCCCGTTTAGGTGAAGATGTCGAAAAAGTGCTCGCAGCAGGTGCTGATGTTGTGCATTTTGATGTAATGGACAATCATTTCGTACCAAACCTCACGTTCGGCGCGCCAATCTGTAAAGCACTAAGAGACTATGGTATTACCGCTCCAATCGATGTGCATTTAATGGTTAAGCCTGTTGACCGAATTATCCCCGATTTTGCAAAAGCTGGCGCAACCATGATTACCGTGCATGCAGAAGCGACCGATCATCTAGATAGAAGCATTCAGTTAATCAAAGAATGTGGCTGCCAAGCTGGAGTGGTGTTTAACCCAGCGACCCCTTTACATTATCTTGACTACCTGATGGACAAGGTCGATATGATTCTATTGATGTCAGTTAACCCTGGTTTCGGTGGTCAATCATTTATTCCAAGCTCTCTAGACAAACTGAATGATATTCGCCAACGTATTAAGGCATCTGGTCGTGATATTCGATTGGAAATTGATGGCGGTGTTAAGGTCGATAATATCCGTGAGATAGCGGAAGCGGGTGCCGATATGTTTGTTGCTGGTTCTGCAATCTTTAATCAGCCTGATTATAAAGCGGTCATTGATGAGATGCGTGCAGAGTTAGCTAAAGTGAAAAGCTAGAGCTTCATTAACTTCACGAAAAACAACATCATCCTCACGAAAGTGGGGGTCTAATTCCACCGAGATTCCTGTTCTTACGGGAATGGCGAAGAATTTTGGTAAAAATAAGATGTATGACTCTCGTTATGGAGAACAAAATGTCATTTGAGAAAGTAAAATTCATCGCCTTTGATTTAGATGGAACGTTATTAGATAGCGTGCCGGATTTAGCCTTCGCGGTAGATCAAACAGTACAAGCGTTAGGTCATGATCCTATCGAAGAGATTCAAGTACGCGATTGGGTAGGAAATGGTGCTGACGTACTTATTGCTAGGGGTCTTAGCCGAAATATCCACGTGGATGAAAACTTAAGCTCAGATGAGATTAAGAAGGCGCGTGAGATGTTTGATCGTTTTTATGCGGAAAGTGGTCATAAACTGAGCCCTCTTTACCCTACTGTTTTTGATACTTTGTGTCAGTTGCAACAGCGTGGGTATATCATGTCACTGGTTACCAATAAACCTTCCAAATTCGTGCCTGAAATTCTAGAGCAACATGGGCTTACACACTTCTTTTCCGATGTCATTGGTGGTGAAGACTTCCCTAAACGTAAACCCGATCCTATGGCATTGAACTGGTTGCTCGAAAAACATGGTTTTTCGGCAGACGAGATGCTCATGGTAGGGGATTCAAAACACGATATGTTAGCTGCGAAGAATGCACGTTGTCTTTCGTTTGGTCTGACGTATGGTTACAACCATGGCGAGCCCCTTTCTGATTCCAATCCGGATATAGTTGCAGACCAACTCTCGACATTATTAGAAATATTGCCAGAGGCAGTGTAAAACTCTGGAATTATGCGCCTCAATGAGTACACTGGATTACACCCAAGTTACGACAAGGTGCTTGGGTGTAATGTTATTGAAAATCAAGATAATACTCCTGAATATTAAAGCGTTTAGCTAGATATGACGGCAATTAACTAAAGTTTATAAGTAAGCAAAGGAAATCATAAAATGAGCAAACCTATCGTATTAAGTGGTGTTCAACCATCAGGTGAACTAAGTATTGGTAACTACTTAGGTGCTCTACGTCAGTGGCAGCGAATGCAAGACGATTATGATTGCCAATATTGTGTTGTGGATCTGCATGCGATTACCGTTCGTCAAGATGCGAAAAAGCTTTATCAAGCAACCTTAGACGCACTGTCGATTTGCCTTGCTGTTGGTGTAACACCAGAAAAAAGCACGTTGTTTGTTCAGTCTCACGTTCCTGAGCATGCACAACTTGGTTGGATTCTTAACTGCTATACCCAAATGGGTGAGCTAAACCGCATGACTCAGTTTAAAGATAAATCAAAGCGTTACGCGAATGATATCAACGTGGGTCTATATGATTACCCAGTATTAATGGCGGCGGATATTCTCGTCTATCAAGCCGAGCAAGTTCCTGTTGGTAGTGACCAAAAGCAACACCTAGAACTCGCACGTGATATCGCAAATCGCTTTAATAATATCTATGGTGAAACCTTTGTCGTGCCTGAACCTTACATTCCTGAAGTCGGTTCGCGCGTAATGAGTCTTCAAGATGCGACGAAGAAAATGTCGAAATCGGATGATAATCGTAAAAACGTTATTACGCTTCTTGAAGATCCAAAGTCGATTACGAAGAAGATAAAGAGCGCGGTTACTGACCCAGAAGATCCGCCACGTGTGATTTACGATATTGAAAATAAACCGGGTATCGCTAACCTGATGGGCCTTATGTCTGGAGCAACGGGTAAAACTTTTGCAGAAATTGAAGCCGAATATCAAGGCAAGATGTATGGCCACTTGAAGGGTGACGTAGCAGAAGCGGTGGTTTCAATGCTTGAGCCTGTGCAAGCCGAATACAAACGTATTCGAAATGATAGAGCCTATCTTGATTCAGTGATGAAAATGGGCGCGGACAAGGCGTCTGAGCGCGCTGCTATCACGTTGAAGAAAGTCTATGAAGCGGTGGGATTCGTTACTCGTCCTTAGGGCTTGTTGACCTTTCATCGAGCGAATTAGTTACTACATCAGTGAAAGCCACCTTAAACGGTGGCTTTTTTATATCTAAAAATCCCTTTTTTACAATGTATTGAATCAATCCGGAAAAATAGGATTCTCAATATTGATAATACGCGAAATTATTAGAGGCTAGATTGCCCTTTTGACGTAAAAGTTATCGATTGCTTTCTCATATTTAATGAAATTGGTTCCAAATTTAAAATTGTCAAAAAAGTAAAGCATTACATTCACATTACCTTGTTGAACTTTGCTCTAGTATTTGTGATGTAAATTCTAGGATTGATTTACATCACAAATACTAGTAATTCGATTGAGCTGTTCGAATTAAATACAACAATAAAGAGATTAGCTAACCAACACTGTGTCTCATGTGTGGCGAGTTAGAAGGTGAATTATGGATAATAACTTTTTTAAAAAGAGTGTCTTAGCTACAGCGCTATGTGCTGTTTCATATTCCGCATCGGCCGAGATTTTTATTTCTCAGTATGTTGAGGGTGGGAGTCATAATAAAGCGATTGAGATTGCGAATACCGGCTCGGAGGCGGTGACGTTAGAAGGCTATATTCTCGCTAAATCTGCAAACGGAGGTGGGATTTGGGGGAATGATTACATACTAGATGATGTAACCATCGGCGCCAATGATGTGGTGGTGTTTTCAAACTCTCAAGCAAACGCTGAAATTCAAGCCGTAACCGATTTTACAGACAACGGAGTCATTAACCATAATGGAGATGACCCTATTGCAATACTCAACGCTTCTGACCGTAGCGTGCATGATGTCATCGGCGTGATGGGAGATGTAGATTGGGGGAAAGATGTCACATTAGTTAGAAAGTCTTCTGCTCATAACCCTTCTGCTAACTATTCTGCAAGTGATTGGGACTCTTTAGAAAAAGATGATATTACCAATCTAGGCCTTTTAGAAGAACTGCCTATGCCTGTCGCATTCGACTGTAAGGTTGATGGACAGGAGCCATTATATACCCGTATTTCCGATATTCAGGGTGAGGGGGATGCATCACCTTTGTTGGCTGAAGACTCATACAGCAGTAGTGATAGCTACTTTGTTAAAGGTGTTGTGACAGCAGTTACCAGTTCCATTACTAAAGGCTTCTTCTTACAATCATTGGCCGCTGATTCCAACCCAAAAACCTCTGAAGGCTTATTTGTCTTCACCAATAGTTCGTCATCAGAAGTGGTTGCCGGTGATGTGATTTGTGCTTACGGCAAA
>Ga0316197_10002558_pt1 | contig 13007 bp, 11 predicted proteins | sample OudBiesiAoxic_MG_FD_204939 | JGI IMG/M metagenome (GOLD analysis project Ga0316197, IMG submission 204939) | Coastal sediment microbial communities from Oude Bieten Haven, Netherlands - site A oxic | ecosystem: Environmental > Aquatic > Marine > Coastal > Sediment | place: Netherlands...
TTGAAAGAGTTGTTGCCACTGTGCGCTTGTTCTGTAAGTTTGCATTATCTGCTCCGAATTTATTATTGAGCAGATATTTTTAAACAATCAGAAAGTCGATACTAGGTGTCCTTTGCTAGACGCTTACGAATTAATGACTACTCCAAAGCAATCAAAAAAATGGCTAAAAGAAACAAATTACAACACTGCTCTGCTTATCACTGCACTATAAATTTGCTAGTCAGATGTTAATAATCGGCGCTGAAATAACATGGCTAGCAGGGAAATTTTCTCCATGAGAATTCACTGCTTTGATGTGTTTGTTTAAGATTTTGGCTCGTCTTTGCTCGTCGTAGTTGTTTGATATTTATTAGCAGTGGTTTCGCCCTGTCGGCGACACGCCTTTCTCTTATCAGAAGAGAAAGGCGGCAAAGAGACTGACACCGGATCGTTTTCTGCTCCAAGTAATCAATTCCTTTTTTAACGCATCAGCTCATTCAGCACATCCATGTGCTGAATGAGCTAAAGCCAAACGTCCTGTTTGGCTTTGCTAAAAGGAATGGATGACTTGGGAAAACTTTACGGTGGGGATATTGCAGCCACGTTGATCGACTTAGTTTGTAAATTGAAAGGGATTAATTGACTACCCTGCTTCTGCAAATAAATTACACTTGCATTGTTTATGTTACAAAAACTCGGGTTGCCTCGTCCAAATGCTCTGCGTGGGAATACTGCTTTTAGTTTGATAGTTTTGCTTTAAGTTTAGCTTGGGAAATCTTTACGCTGGGTTTGTTCGTCCACAGTGGTAATGGTTTTGTTGTGGCGATATCGGGTAGCAATATCTAGTCGCATGCAAAGTGATAAGAAAAGGATAACTATTTTAGAATGTGAGAAATGAATATTACTAGGTGATTGATAGTAAAAGATTTTAAACTTTAAAGTGGTAGTGATGAGAGAATGCTATAAATGGCTCTCGCTATTCACAGTAAAGGAAATGAGAGCCAAATTATTGGTTTTAATTTAGCCTAGAAAGGCATTTTAAAACCTGGCGGTAAATCCATACCACCTGTTAAACCGCTCATTTTGCTTTTATTCACTTCTTCTACACGACGTACTGCATCGTTCATTGCGGCTGCAATTAAGTCTTCAAGCATATCTTTATCGTCTTCTAACAAGCTTGGGTCAATTTCAACCTTACGTACATTATGATTACCTAATAATGTAATTTTGACTAAGCCAGCGCCTGATTCACCAACAACTTCAGTATTAGCAATTTCAGCTTGGGCTTTTTTCATATTTTCTTGCATTTCTTGGGCTTTTTTCATTAAGTCGCCCATTCCGCCTTTACTAAACATAATTTCTCTCTTTTATAAGTTAAGGTTAATGTGTCCGATTATAACGGCACTACACTATTTTCATAGACCTTTGCGGCATAATCTCGCACAAAGGTTTGTACAATTGGATCATTTTTAATCGATAATTTGGCATTATCTAAATATTGCTGATAAACGATTTGTTCTAATTCCATCGGTGTATGGCTGCCTGCTACATTACCCGCTTCAATAGTAATATTGAACTGTTGCCCGTAATAATCACGCAGTTTAGCTTTTAAATCTTCACATAAGCTTTGGTTATTTAGTAAATGTTGTTGTGATTCATGCAACGTTAGCTGAATATGTTGTTCGGTTTTTTGCATCACCGTACTCTTCGCTAATAGCTTTTCAAACCCCACCAACTGCATTGCTTTAATTGCTAAGAACCATTCATCGGTCATCTTGTCTTCGACATAACTCGCGATATCAATCTCAAGTGTTTGTAAGTTATTGTTACCAATCAGTTCAACATCCGTGGCATTATGCTGCCCCGTATTGAGTGCTGAAATATCATTATTGACGATCGTTTGAGGCGGGCTCTGTTGAGATTGCACTGGTTGAATAGGTGCTTGAACCGTTTGTTTGACAGGCTTTTCGTGAACAGTCTTAGGCTGAATAGATTGTGCCGGATTAGCATTCACAAACGGAGCTAGATTATGATCGTTTGCAACATCTGCCGAGTGGTCTTTTGCTGATACTGAATCACCTGAATAATTGTTTTGTGGCGCATACTCTTCAGGCATATTCGGTGCTTGTTGGTCAAAATAACCGCCAGCATCATATTCGTTATAATCACCTTGAGGAGGCTGCTCCTGATAGCTACTCAACGGGGGTAATTCTTGCTCATTACTCGCTTTCACTGGCGACTGTGATTGCGCTGTAACTTTATCTTCTGCTTTCGCCGCCATTTCAGGCGCTCTAGCTTTCGTCACTTCTACACTTTTTTGAGGGGTAGGTGTTGTTACTGCTGCGACAGACCGATCATGAATGTTCGATGATTGTTGTTCAGTTGCCGCTTCAGTCTTTTTTAACGCCTCTCTTTTCAAACGATGACTACGTAACATGTTGCGAGATTGACTTGTGTCAGCCACCGTCGAAGTAACCGGTGCCACAGCATGATGCGCTACATTATTTTCAGGGTTATTGTCTTGCGTTACAGGCTGATAATTAGTAGCTTGATGATGTTGTTCTGGGTTTGTATGATATTGCTCAACTTCCGCATTCGAGTATTGTTGATAGTCTGCAGATGAAGCTTGTTCAATGGGTTGCTCAGTAGGTTGCCCAGTAACGATTTCTGAATTGACTGCATCAGAAGGTGTTCTAGTAGGTGTAGTTGCGCTATTGTCGGTAACATCACGCTCGTTAATATTAGGTTCACCAATTTTAGGCTCAACAATATTAGACTCAATAGTACTGGGCTCTGAAGCAGGAGCGGCTGTTGGCGCTTGCGCAGTTTCAACAATAGGTGCAGTGGCAATCGTCTGTGCTGACTGAGGTGATAAATGCTGTTCTGATTCAGCTTTTGCGCTTGCTATTGTATTTGATACAGCAGGTAATTCAGGCTGATTTTGATTGACCTGTTCCAACATTGATTCATCAATATCAACATAATTGGCGGGTTTAAACGCCAACAAACGCATCACAGTCATCTCTAATGCGATTTTTCCGTTTGGCGCATAGGCGTAATCTTTAAACCCTTGTACTGCGATTTGATAAAATAACTGAACTTCTTCAGGTGTTAAGCGCTCAGCGAGCAGCTGCACTGCACTTTTTTTGCTGACATTAGCATTAAGCTGTAGTTGAATTAATGCAATTTGATGACACAGACTCGCCAGCTCTTGATGTAATGCTGAGAAATCGGCTCCTAAATGCACAAACTCTTGAATTTTTTCAAATACTTTTTGGCTATTACCCGAAGCAATGAAATGCAGTAAATAATGTAAATGAGATTGGTCTATCGTACCCAACATTTTAAGTACGGCGGCATATTCAATATGTCCTGCACCGAATGCTAAGGCTTGATCCGTTAAACTCAATGCATCTCGCATACTACCATCAGCGGCTTTTGCAATAACACCTAATGCAGCTTGCTCAAAGGTTGCTTTTTCATGCTTTAAGATTTCGGCTAATTGATGCTCTATTTGCTCTGGTAAAATCGCTTTTAAATGAAACTGTAGGCATCGAGATAATACAGTGATTGGTAACTTTTGCGGATCCGTCGTTGCTAGTAAAAATTTTACATACTCAGGCGGCTCTTCTAAGGTTTTTAATAATGCATTAAAGCTGTGCTTAGATAACATGTGCACTTCATCGATTAAATAAACCTTATAACGCCCTTGCGCCGGTTTATATTGCACGTTATCTAATAATTCACGGGTATCATCCACTTTAGTACGAGAAGCAGCATCGATTTCTAATAAATCAACAAATCGCCCTTGATCAATCGCTTGGCAATTCGCACACTTTCCACAGGGTGTTGCAGTAACCCCTACTTCACAGTTTAAGCTTTTGGCTAAAATACGAGCGATAGTTGTTTTACCAACACCACGCGTGCCACTGAATAAATAGGCATGGTGGACGCGATCTTGTGCTAACCCATTTTCCAATGCGGTTAATACATGGGGTTGCCCAATCACTTCTTTAAAAGTTTGTGGTCGCCACTTTCGTGCTAAAACTTGATAGCTCACTAATTATTCACCCGCATATTCAATCAAAGAGAAAACAGGAATCGACATTGTGGATAATTTATCTTCGCCATGTAAATCTGGTAAGGAAATAACAAAAGCAGCTTCAATCACTTCACCACCTAAACGTTGAATTAATTTAACCGATGCTTCAGCTGTTCCGCCAGTGGCTAATAGATCATCTATCAATAATACTTTTTCGCCTTGTTTAATGGCATCTTTATGGATCTGCAAAGTATCGTTACCATATTCTAACTCATAGTGTTCTTCGATAGTTTCACGAGGTAGTTTGTTAGGTTTACGAACCGGTACAAAACCTGCCCCTAAAGCTGCGGCTAATGGCGCACCAAAAATAAAGCCACGCGCTTCCGTGCCGACTATTTTATCGATTTTTTGGTTGTTGTAACGAGCTTTGAATAATTCAATCGTAGCAGCAAAAGCAGCACCATTTTCAATCAAGCTGGTAATGTCTCTGAATGTAATACCTGGCAACGGATAATCGTCGATGCTTTTGATACTATTTTTGATTAGTGCTAGTGATTCCGTGCTCATCTTTTATGTCCTGTCATTATCTAATGCCATAAGGGTAAATAGTTGCTTGCGGTTGTGCAAGTTGTCTTGGCCAAAAGTGCGTAACTATTTTCATTTGTTGCATGAAAAATAATCTGATTAGCTTAGTAATATGAATTGAATGCAAAAGTAAGGCATGAATTTAAAAATTGAAGCAATCACTAAACCACTAAGCTACATCGAAAAAATAAAATAAAGATTGAAATATGGGCATTATTTATAACGCCTTTGGTCTCCCCTTCTCCCCCTTCGTGGCTAATTGCTTTTTGCTTGTGATTTTAAAAACATAAAGTAACCACGAAGCCGCTACACTGCACTGAGAGAACGAAGAAAAGCGAAACAAAGACCAAGTGAATAAATTTTAGATTCTTTTTGATAATGATTTTGACCTAACCTCCTGCCTTAGTGGTTAATTGCTTTTTTCTTGTGACTTAAAAAAAGCAACCACGAAGCCGCTATGCTGCACAGAGAGCACGAAGAAAAGCGAAACAAAAACCACTGAATAAATATAAATTTCAAATGCTGTTTAATAATAGTAATGATTTTGACCTAACCTTCTCCACCCTTCGTGCCTTCGTGGTTAATAGCTTTATGCTTTTGACTTTTTATTTTAAAGAAGAAGCCATTATCTACAAAACGCCCTAGCCCAAACACAACAACAAAATCCCACCGTTAAATTTTACTAAGCCAACAGTTTATTTTAGTAAAGACAAACAGGACGTTTGTCTTAAGCTCGTTCGGTACAGGGACGTACCGTAAGAGCTGGTACGGTTAAAATAAACTGCTGGTTTAGAGAAGAAAATGCTCGGTGTCAGTCTCTTTGCTTCTTTCTCTTCTGATAAGAAAAAGAAGATCGCCGTCAGGGCGAAATACGCTGCAAATAAACACCAAGATGCATCAATGAGCAAAGACGAAAGCTAAAAACAATAATGTTCATTACTTACATAGATTTGACCTAACCTTCTTCCCCCCTTCGAGCCTTCGTGGTTAATTGCTTTTGCTTGTGATTTTAAAAACACAAAACATTATTTCTAACGCTTTTGACCTAATTTCTTCGGTCACCCGCCTTGGTCGTTAATTGCTTTTTGCTTTTGCTTAAATAAACAGAGCGGGTATAATCCTGCCTCCCTAATAAACTGAGAAAAATAATGCATATAACGCTTGCCCCAATGGAAGGTGTGATGGACTTTCACATGCGCCAATTTTTAACCCAGATTGGAGGTATTGACCGTTGCGTGACCGAGTTTGTACGTGTTGTCGAATTACCCTTACCTTCTCGTGTATTTTATCGTTTATGCCCTGAATTACGCAATGCTAGTCGTACCGAATCTGGTACACCTGTGCGTGTGCAATTGCTTGGACAAGATCCTGCGTGTTTAGCTGAAAATGCTTTTCGAGCGATTAAGTTAGGCTCAGAGGGGATTGATTTAAACTTTGGTTGTCCGGCTAAAACAGTTAATAAAAGTCGCGGTGGTGCAGTGTTATTAAAAGACCCTGAAGCTTTACATCAAATCGTTAAGGCAGTACGTGATGCAGTACCTAGTGAACATATTGTTAGTGCCAAAATTCGTTTAGGGTATGCGGATAAAAGCTTAGCGATTGAAAATGCGCAAGCCATTGCAGAAGCAGGAGCTAGCGAGTTAGCGGTTCATGCGCGTACCAAAGAGGAAGGTTATAAACCACCCGCGCATTGGCATTGGATAAAAAAAATTAAACAATCAATCGATATTCCAGTGATTGCGAATGGTGATATCTTTAGTTTTGAGGATGCACTACGTTGTATTGAAATCAGTGGTTGCGACCATTTAATGATTGGGCGTGGTTCTCTGGCAGTGCCCAACCTTGCGAATGTGTTAAAAGGTACTGAGGCGCCCTATTCCTGGTTACAAAATTTACAGGTGATGGAGCAGTATTTTCAATGGCTACGCGAAATTGAAGATAAAGAAAAATTTATGCCAAGTCGTATTAAACAGTGGTTGATGTTTATGAAGTTACAGCATCCTCAAGCGGATCCTTTTTTACAATCAGTGCGTGCAATCCGTCAGCCAAATGAAATGTTACTCGCTTTACAACAAGCGCAACACACTGAATTAGCTATCTAAGTAGGCGTTTAAAAGTACATCCATTAATTGATTAAAATAAATCGCTACACCCAGTAAATTAGCCCTATTAACAACTATATCGACATCTATCTTCACATAAATTAATGATATTTTAATCCAACCCGTAATAAATTTAAAAAAAGCATTCAAAATCAGTTCTATTTTGTCATTATTAGCCTACCCTTGTTGCAGTAAGAATAATTGTAGGCGCTGTTAGCTTAGTTACATTTGCTTTACAACTTCGCTAGTCTTGTACCGACGACATATAATAGGAATAATATGCCCTTACCCATTTTAATCTGTGATGATTCTGCATTAGCCAGGAAACAAATTGCTCGCTCATTACCCAAAGATTGGGATATTACTGTCAATTTTGCTGAGAATGGCAAAATTGGCTTAGAAACTATTCGTCAAAAAAAGGGAGATATTGTATTTCTTGATTTGAATATGCCGATCATGGATGGTTACCAAGTTTTAGAAGAGATTCAGCGAGATGATCTACCCGCGATTGTGATTGTTATCTCCGGTGATATTCAACCGGAAGCACATCGCCGAGTAAAAGAACTAGGTGCGATTGATTTCATAGAAAAACCGATCAACAATGTTAAATTAATGACCATTCTGGAACAATATGGCATTTATAAACCAGGTAGCCATAATTCACTTACAAGCCCTGAAAGCCTAGAAAAAGTGAGTGTTCGAGATGTATTGCAAGAAGTATCTAATATTGCAATGGGCCGAGCCGGTGACTTATTAGGCCGACTATTAGATGTTTTCATCTTATTACCTATCCCCAATGTAAATACATTTGAAAGTAGTGAGTTGCACATGGCCCTCACGAATATAGCTAAAGATAATGCGGTTTCTGCCGTCACACAGGGATTTATTAGCTCTGGGATCAGCGGTGAAGCAATTGTTATTTTCCATGACTCAAATTTTGATGAGATGACGAAACTGCTCAAATATGAAAATATGATCTGTGATCATTTAGAGTTGGAAGTGATGAACGATATTTCTAATATTCTGGTAGGTGCATTTTTGAATGGCTTAGCTGAGCAGTTAGATATTCACTTTAGCCAAGGTCAACCTAGCGTGTTAGGGCAACATGGAAAAGTCGAAGATTTGATTAAAAGTCGTCAAAAAGATTGGCAGAAAACGTTAACTATCGAGGTCAGCTACAGAATTCAAGATCACGACATAAAATGTGACCTGTTACTTTTATTCACTGAAGAGTCGATTAAAGTCATTCAACATAAAATAGGATACCTCTTAGACCAATGAGTGCAAACATAGAATTAAAAGATATCCACTGGCTCATTGATATGGTTCATAACATAGATGTAGGGCTAGTGATCATCGATAAAGACTTCAATGTCAAAGTATGGAATGGTTTCATGGAAAATCATTCTGGTTTATTAACTGCACACATGGTTGATAAAAAAATAACCGATGTGTTTACCAGCATTCCTGAGGACTGGTTACAACAAAAAGTGAACAGTGTTTGTTTATTAAAAAATAAAGCGTTTACTACCTGGGAACAACGCCCTTATTTATTTAAATTCAAAAGTTATCGACCGATTACCAGCAATGCTGAATTTATGTATCAAAATGTAACCTTTTTACCCTTAACCGACATAGTTGGTACAGTCACACAAATATGTATGATTATTTACGATGTAACCGATGTGGCATTAAATCGACAAGCTTTACAAGAAGCGAACCACAAGCTTGAACATTTAAGCCATACAGATGGATTAACACAACTGATTAATCAAAGCTACTGGCAAGAAAGGTGTAAAATTGAATTTAAACGCCATCAGCGGGCGCACCACAAAACATCGATGGTGACGTTAAATATTGATCATTTTAAAAAGATTAATGATACCTACGGGCACCCTTTTGGTGATCAAGTGATCAAAGGCGTCGCAGAAAGTTTACTTCAAAATCAACGAGAGACAGATATTGTCGGTCGTGTTGGCGGTGAAGAGTTTTCACTTTTATTAGTTGATACTGACCTAGCGGGTGCAAAAGTTACCGCTGAACGCATACGTGCCGCTATTGAAGCAATGCATTTTGACTGTGATGGAAAAAAAGTTAAAGTCACCGTCAGTTTAGGTATTGCACAAATAACGGATAGTATTGAAGACTTCGAGGCTTGGATTAAAATGGCCGAGTTAGGTTTGTACTTGGCCAAAAATAATGGTCGAAATCAAGTCGGATTTAGTGTCCATTAGTCTTATCGATCAGATAATTTAGAGACTGTGACTAAATGACAGCATTTAAAATGAGTATTAAATGCTGTCATTTTTTATCTTGTTCAGTGTAACTATTGGCACAACTAGTGCCTCTTCCAAAAAGAATCGATCAGTTGGCTACCAATCAGTAGGTAACTGATCTTGCTCTATTAAGACGCTCATTGAGCGAGCTTTTCCCTTCTCTTTTTTAATCAACCCTTTTTGAACCAATACACTAACCATTTGATGTGTACTTGCTGAAGAGACACTAAAGTAATTTTGTATATCTACCTCTGCTGGCGGTCTTTTATTGACTTTGGTGTAATAAAAAATAAATGCAAGGTACTGCCCTTGCCGTAGCGTGTATAAACTTTCTAAGTTGTGATGTTCAAGGATCGACATATCAAGCTCTTTATGATCAATTATGTTCTTTATCAATAAGGCACATAATAATATGAATATCACTTATCGAGTAGAGTTAACTCAAGACGAACGCCAACATTTAGATCAACTTACCTCGAAAGGAAGCCACAATAGCAGAGTGATCAAACGAGCTAATATTCTGCGTTTAGCTGATAATCATGCTCATAGCCATGAAGCGATTGCTACGTTAACAGGGTGTGGGACTGCGACAGTATTCAGGGTCAAAAGAAAGTTCGTTGAAGAGGGATTAGACTCTGCATTAAGTGAAGGTAAGCGGTTTGGCCGACGTAAAATTTTGTCTGCGAAAGAAGAGGCCACGCTAATCTCAATAGCATGTACTGAACCACCAGTAGGTCGGAGTCGATGGACGCTCAGCTTATTATCAGACAGTCTCATTGCGCTCACTGATTTAGAAAGTATTTCATTAGAAACGATTAGAAGCAGGCTCAAAGATAATGAGCTTAAACCCTGGAAACGCAAAATGTGGTGTATAGGCACAATGAATGCAGAATATATCGCTCGAATGGAGCATATTTTGGCATTGTATGCAGAGCCAGCCGATCCTCAGTATCCCATCATTAATTTTGATGAAGCGGGAAAGCAACTTATTAATCATATTAAAGCACCGAAAACCATGAAGCCCGGATAATGTCATAAAATAGACTATGAATATAAACGCGCAGGTGTTGCAAACATATTTATGTTCCTAGACAGGCACCGAGGGTGGAGAAAAGCGAAAGTGACTGACTACAAGTGTGCTGTCGACTTTGCACACTGTATGAAGGAGTTAGTTGATGATGACTACCCTGAAGCAAAGAAAATACGGGTTGTTTTAGATAATTTCGGTACCCATAAGGCAAGTGCACTATATAAAGCTTACCCGCCAGCAGAAGCATTAAGAATACTTAGTAAACTTGAGTTTCATTACACGCCCAAACATGCCAGTTGGCTCAACATGGCAGAAATTGAAATAGGTGCAATGAGTAGGCAATGTTTAGATAGGCGCATAGCAGATATGGATACATTGAAACGAGAGTTATCAACTTTGTCCGCTAAGCGAAACGAAGAGAGGGCGACAATTAAATGGTTGTTTGATGTAGATGCCGCACGCTCAAAATTACATAAAGCATACGACAAATTGAGATAGTCAACTAATCAAAATTAATTGGAAGAGACACTAGTTGTTATTGATTGGCAGATAGTCAGTTCTATTAACCCGCAGCCTTTCACTTCCTTGTATTACTTCTGATGGTGAGATACCAAATTTTTTCTTGAAACTTTTACTAAAGTGAAATTGATCATAAAAATTCAGCTCAATAGAAACTTGATTAACGTTATAGTTTTTCTTGTCTATTAAGAAAAAAACGTTTCTAACTTATACCATATTCCGTTAATTTAATGATCAAATATTACGCAGGAAAAAAGGAGCTAGTTTAAGGTAAAAGTTGCCGTAAATGTTGATCTCCTTACAAAAATTTTAATACAAAACTAGTTCCTTTTAACCAGTAAAATTGATCAGTTAGTTAGCTGAGCTGGCATTAATCACGATTATAAATTAGGGATTCATTTGCTCACAAGCGATGAACTATACGATAGAAAAAATGCTTCCGATGAGTTAAACAATATTATTGCATCACCAAAACATGAAGTGATTCGAGACTAAATACATGATACTTTATTAGCCTATATGGACTCCCTTTCCGAAGCTATTAATGGGCAATTAGACCATGGTGAAAAGGGCTTGAAGCACATTGAATGGGCCTTTTAGACCCAAACCACGCGATGGATTCTCTAACGTAGTACGAGATGATGATACTGACATGCCCACTTAAGGTATCAAAGTCGAAGATAAAAAACAAAAGTTCTAAACGACTATTTAATTTATGCCCAAGTGAAGTCCAGATAAAACTTAGGCATATAAAATATATTTTAATAATGTGTTTATTATGACTCGAGTAATATTATGAAATGGATCAAACAAGGCAATGCCCCTGACTATCGCTTCTCATTAGCCAATGAACGTACTTTTTTGGCATGGATCAGAACCTCACTCGCGTTTTTAGCTGCGGCGATTGGTTTAGATCAATTAGCGCCCAATTTAGCATCACCAGCAATCAGAGAAATGCTTTCTTTGGCTTTGTGTTTATTTGCAGCTTTGTTAGCGCTTTATGCTTATTTACGTTGGGTCGCAAATGAAAAAGCAATGCGCCAAAATACAGACCTGCCATACACTAAAATTTTGCGTTTGGTGAGTATTTTCATGACTCTCATCGCTTGCGCCATAATATTGATGATTAGCAATGCCATCTAGCCGTATAGCAAGACGCCACGACGACCCTGGGTTACAACCCGAAAGAACCTCATTATCATGGTATCGAACGCTGTTTTTAATCGTCGGTGTTTCGATGTTATTTTTAAGGTTAGGGTTCGTTAAAAATGACCTAATTTTGGTCGCAGGCAGTATTATTTTATTGCTTTGTAATATTGGTGTTTGCATCTATGCCTATCAACGCAATTTGTTCGATGTGAAAAGTACTGTACTCACTTCTTACGGCTCAGTAATAGTTAAAAAAATGATCTGTTTTGCTATCATTTTTAGTGCGCTTGTATTTGCATTATCAATCATTATGTCTAGTTATAATCGTATATTTGAATCGTATCTGATCTAGATAAATTACGTCAGATGAATTGTTCAATAAGTAAATGTTGAAACAGAGGGTTAAGATAAATAGTCGCAGTCATGTCATGGCCAAACCAACTTTCTCGATCTGTAATTTAGACTGTACTTATTACTGCTATTTAGAAAAATATAAATTGTATCCAGAAAACTCAGCAACTTCAAAAAATACGCTAAACATAAAAAATCAATAATTGCTTACAAGCTAATGGCCTCATACACCCCGCTCTTGGTGTGAGTTTTTTTACTAGTTTTATACCCCACCCAACATGGTGTTGGAATAATGTTTGTGTGCAGAATGCGTTTTCTCGGGAGGTTAAGTACAGGTAGTAAGTTATTCAGTGATTACCTCAAAGAACGACTTCAAAATAGACCTTAAAATAACGCATCCACTTAATATTAAAACCAATCTTCATGGCTGTATCGCATGAGAAAAATCGATTAACATAAATTCTACTCGCGATCTTTTCTAGCCAATCAACATACCTTGATTTTAGGCTATTGGTACAAAGAGCCCACCGAGAGGCAAGCATCTAGTTTTCATAAAGTTTATAATCCGTAGCTACCTGCATACCTACATCAATGCATATTACGTGCAATAGCAATCCCATCTTTAAGTGTTCGAGAGAATTGTAATTTACGTGGTTTAAAGCGAATACCGGCACGTCGTAATTTCAACACCATACGCGGCTGCAAATTATTAATAACTAAACCTATCTGCTGTTTATCAAGACTTTCTTTAATCGATTCAATAGCAATAATAGCACTCATATCCAGCATAGTGACTTCGGACATATCGAGTATGATAACGCGAAGGTTCGGTGTGACGATTGAAATACTTTGTAATGCTTTTTGTGCTGACCCAAAAAATAATGAACCGTTAATATCATAGATAACAATGCTGTCTGAGAGATCATCATAAACTTCATGATCTTTCTCCACTCGCGAGGTATCTGTCAGAGTAA
>Ga0316197_10002559_pt1 | contig 13007 bp, 13 predicted proteins | sample OudBiesiAoxic_MG_FD_204939 | JGI IMG/M metagenome (GOLD analysis project Ga0316197, IMG submission 204939) | Coastal sediment microbial communities from Oude Bieten Haven, Netherlands - site A oxic | ecosystem: Environmental > Aquatic > Marine > Coastal > Sediment | place: Netherlands...
CGGCCGCTCGGAACTATCTGTCGCGGCGGAGCTGAGCCCGAACCGTCGGCTCAGGCGTACGCGGCGAGCGCGTCGGTCAGCGATGATTCCGCCACGCCGGGAGCCTCGGCGACCGCCGCAAGCCACTTCGGGCGGAAGCTGCTGGCGACGGTGATCGGTGTGGCGACCGGTGCACCGGCATTGGCGAGGTTCACGAACGAGACGGCGTAGTCGCCCGGCCGGAGGTCTCGCCCGAGTTCGACGAGTGCGTACGGATCAGGACTGCTGCCGTCGGTGTCGAGCGCGAAGACCGACTGCGAGGTCGGCCCGGTCGGTCCGCCGGCCAGGCCGGGACCATCCGTGAGGATCGCTCCGTGGATCTGGCTGGCACGGGCGCCGGCGATCTGGAGCGCGACGTATGCGCCCAGCCCGCGACCGAGCACGGTGATCGAGCGGTCGGGGTCGCCATCGGTGAGCTGGGCGAGCGCCTGATCGACGTCGGCCATCAGCGTCTCGGGGGAGTAGCCCCCACCCGCCGGCACTGTCGACTCGCCGTGTCCCGTGAAGTCGAGCGCGGCGACCGGTCCGGGCCAGGCTGCGACCCAGTGTGGCACCGAGTCGGGTGAGCGGTCACCCAGGCCGTGGAGGAGCAGGAGCGGGCGTGAGGGCACGGCGGCGTCGAGCGGGTCGGCGCGCAGGATGTGCAGCGCGAGGTCGACCTTGTTGTGTCGGAGCATCACCGTTTCGCTCACGCCGGCGCTCCCACGAAGTCGAGGACGAGTCCGCTCACGAGGTCGGGCTGCTCGATGTGGACGAAGTGTCCGACGCCGTCGAGGACCTCGCAGCGCCCGTCCATGGGCATGTACGGCAGCACTTTGTGCGGTGGGGTTCCCCAACCCATCTCCTCCATCTCGGCGCCGAGGATCCCGAGGAATGGCATGGGGAGCCCGGGAAGCCGCATCAGCATCCACTCGGGTCGCCATGGACCGAATCCGCCGAAGCGGAGTGCCGGGTCGATCTTCCATCGCCACCCGTCGTCGGATTCGAAGCCGCCGGTCGTGACCAGCCGGCGGAGCCACCCGTGCGGGAGCCGGGGGTTCATTCGGCCACGGCGGCGCGCCAGTTCGTCGAGGGTGCCGGGCTTGCGGCTCGCAGTGGCCGTGCGTCCGCGGTGGTCGAGCCAGCCGGCCAGGTCCTTGGCGAGCATGGTGGTTCGTTCGTGCTCGGCGAGGTCGGGGATGTTCCGCTTGTACGGGATCCCGTCCATGTTCACCAGGCAGCGGAAGCGATGCGGTTGGGCATCCGCGAGCTGGGTCATCAGCGCGCCGCCCTTCGAGTGGCCGACCACGGGGATCGGTCGGCCACCGGCGACGTGGTCGAACACGGCCAGCGTGTCGCGCATGTCGCCGTCCCACGAGTACAGCGGTGCGTGCTCGCTGTTGCCGTGGCCGCGCTGGTCCCAGCTCACCACTCGCCAACCGGCGTCGGCCAGTTTCGGGGCGAATCCGTCGAAGGTCCTGGCGAAGTCGAAGCCGCCGTGCATCATCATCAGGGGCGGAGCGTCAGCGTTGCCCCACTCGTGCACGGCGATCCGCACGCCGTGGGCGGGGAGGTCGTAGGCGCGATCAGGTCGTCGAGCGTCCGGAAACGGCGATTCTCCGTTTTCGTCGAGACCGGAGTCGTCGTCAGCGTGCACCATCGGGACGACGGTAGTGGAGGCCACCGTGCCGTCCCCAGGCCGGATCGGGTGGTGAACGTACCGTCGGCGAGCGAGGGCATAGCATCGGGGGCATGAAGGACAGGGCTGATCAACGCGGGCGAGCATGGCGCGCCGCGCTCTTGGTGGTGGGCGCAGCCGGCGTCTTTGCCGCGTGTGGGACGACCGATGAGGCGTCGCGCCAGACCCTCCCGCCGCTCGAGACGACCACCACGACCACCACGACCACCACGACCATCCCGATCGAACGTTTCTACACCGTGCAGCGTGGCGACATCCTGGCCGTGATCGCTGCTGATCGCGGTGTCACGGTCGAAGCGATCGTCGACTTGAACGAGTTGGCCAGCGCCGACGCGATTCAGGCCGGGCAGGTCCTGGAGATTCCGGCCAACGTCCGCGACTGAATCGACGCCGATCTGCCCGCAGACCGACGGTCAGGTGACCAATGGCCCTGTCGACGACCACCGGCATTCATAGACTCGGGATCATGAGCTTTTGGCCGAACGCCGATCACTGGAGCGTCAAGATTCCGCTCGACTCTCCGCATCCCCGCCTCGGGGTCCTCGCCGAGACCGGCGTCGCGATGTTGACCGATGCGCCCTTCGACGTGCCGGCGTCCGAATACGAGGCGCTCGAGTACCTGGACTGGAAGTCCGGTGGCGACACCAACTTCGCGCCGATCGCGACGGCCGACGGTGAACTCGACTGCCGCGGTTTCTGGGACAAGGGCAAGACCGACAAGGACGCCGAATGGACGTCCAATGCCGAAATCGCGCCGAGTATCAAGCACTACGTCGATGGCGTTGGAGCGAATTTCGGTCGGGTCCGCACCATCAAGCTCGAGCCGCAGGATCGTGAGGCTGCGATCCGCAGCCTGCACCGTGACGACAACAACCGCTTCAACCCTGACGACGAGGGGTGGGTCGTGCGGTCGTGGGTGGAACTGACCGACAACCCCGACAGCTACATGCTGCTGTTCGACAACGATGCGGACGGCCTGCCCGATCCGGCGACCGAGGTTCGCGTGCCGCTGCACAAGGGGGCACGTTTCGTCGTCGACACGCAGCGCCTGTGGCATGTCGTGGTCCACACCGGCAACGCGCCGCGCTATGCGTTGATCACCAGCTTCGAGTCCGGACCAGCGCTCGACGCGTTCATCGCTGCGAACACTCCGGTCCCCGCCGACGCCTGACCGTTCCCACCCAGTGCCGGGTGGAGCGCTGCTTCATCGGGTGCCTGACACCGGATGAAGCGTTCACGTGGCGCGGTGGGATGTTGCGATGTCAGCGATGTCGCGCATGATCTTCGCGATCTCGAAGTCTTTCGGCGTGTACACACGGGCGATTCCGATCTCGGCCAAACGCGGACGATCGTCCTCCGGGATGATGCCACCGACCACAACCGGGATGTCGACACCCATCTCCGCCAGATGGTGGAGGACGTCGGGCACCAGTTGGAGGTGCGATCCCGACAGGATCGAGAGCCCGATCACGTCCGGGTCCTCGTCACGCGCCGACGCTGCGATCTGTTCCGGCGTGAGCCGGATCCCGGAGTAGACGACTTCCATCCCCGAGTCGCGTGCCGCAACGGCGATCTGTTCGGCTCCCGACGAGTGCCCGTCGAGGCCCGGCTTCGCAACGAGAAACTTGGGTGGGCCGCCGGCGATCGACTTCACGTACTCGGCGACCTCGCTGAGACCGGCTGCCGATGCGGTGGCGCCTCCGACTCCTGTCGGCGCCCGGTACTCGCCGAACACCTCGCGCATCACGGTGCCCCACTCACCGGTCGTTCCTCCGGCCTTCGCGAGTGCGATCGACGGCGGCATCACGTTGTCGCCGTCGGTCGCGGCGCGACGCAGTCCGTCGAGTGCGGCGTCGACCGCCGCCTGGTCACGGCTCGACCGCCACGATGCGAGCGAGTCGATCGCGTGCTGCTCGACCGCATGATCGACCTTCATGATGTTGTTCTCGCCGCCCAGCGGCGACTCGGCGGTCTCGATGAAGTCGTTGACACCGATCACCTTCTGCTCGCCCGATTCGATCCGCCTGGTCCGCGCCGCCATGGACGACACGAGCCGAGACTTCAGTGTTTCGACCGCCTCGAACGCTCCGCCGAGCGACAGCACGTCGTCGAGTTCGGCTTGCGCGGCCTGCCGCAGTTCGGTCGTGCGCTCCTCGATCACGACCGACCCCTCGAACAGGTCGCCGTATTCGAGCAGGTCGGTCTCGAACGCGAGGACCTGCTGCATCCGCAGCGACCACTGCTGATCCCACGGTCGCGGGAGACCGAGGGCCTCGGTCCACGCCGGGAGCTGGACCGAGCGGGCGCGTGCATCCTTCGACAACGTGACCGCGAGCATCTCGAGCACGATCCGCTGCACGTTGTTCTCCGGCTGCGCTTCGGTCAGCCCGAGTGAGTTGACCTGCACCCCGTAGCGAAAGCGCAGCGCCTTCGGGTCGGTCACGCCGTAGCGCTCGCGGCCGATTTCGGCCCACATCTCGGTCATCGCCCGCAGCTTGCAGATCTCCTCGACGAAGCGGATCCCGGCGTTGACGAAGAACGAAATCGACCCGAAGACCTGTGAGAACTTCTCGTCGGAGACCTGGCCCGACTCCTTCACCGCATCGAGGACGCCGATCGCGGTCGCGAACGAGTAGGCGATCTCCTGGACCGGCGTCGCTCCGACCTCCTGAAGGTGGTACGAGCAGACATTCATGGGGTTCCACTTGGGTGCGTGTTCGGCACACCATGCCACCATGTCGACGATCAGCCGCCGCGACTCGGCAGGCGGGAAGATGTAGGTGCCCCGCGAGAGGTATTCCTTCACGATGTCGTTCTGTGTGGTGCCGCGCAGCTCGGCTGTCGACGTGCCCTGCTCCTCGGCGTTGGCGGCGTAGAGCGCCAACAACCAGGCCGCGGTGGCGTTGATCGTCATCGACGTGTTCATCTGTCCCGGAGGGATCTGGTCGAGCAGCGTCCGCATGTCGCCGATGTGGGCAACCGGGACACCGACTTTGCCGACTTCGCCCTTCGACATCGGGTCGTCGGAGTCGTAGCCGGTCTGCGTCGGCAGGTCGAACGCAATCGAGAGCCCCGTCTGTCCCTTCGCGAGGTTGGTCCGGTACAGCTCGTTCGAGGCAGCCGCGGTCGAGTGACCCGAGTACGTCCGCATCATCCAGGGGCGGTCGCGTTCGCGCTGTTGTGGGAGTTCGGGGGACGTCTCGGTCGCCGGATCGCTCATGTCGAAAGTCTCGTCGGCGCCGGACCGTTCACCAAACGGGTGTGAGGTGACATCCGCACGGATGTCCCGTTGCCTCATGCGAGCCGCGTTGAGCAGTGCGACCAACGGGTCGTCCGAGCCGCTCCCCGTGACGTTCGGGGACGTCTCGACACCGAACGAAAACCAGAAGAAGTGCTCAAGTTCTTCGACGATGAGGCCGAAGCATTGACTGTCCCCGGAACATACCGGAGACACGATCTCCCGAGAGCGGCTGGGTCTTCCCCTTGCCCAGCTTCTCCTCGGGACTCAAGTTTCCCTTGGCGGGAACCACGCCGGTCGGATGGCGGATCCGACCGGCGAAGGACGAGAAGGAGTGATGGGTCGCAGACCCATCACTCCTTCAGTCTTTTTCGATCCGGATCCGCCCGTCGATGTTCACGCCGGACGTCGCCACCGCGAGCGCTCGGAGGTAGTCGGTTCGCGGCACCTCGATGACGCCGAGGGATGCGAGATGCGGCGTGGCCCACTGGACGTCGAGCAACACGACGTCGATCTCGCGGAGCCAGTCGACGAGTCCGACCAACGCGACCTTCGACGCGTCGGTGGCGTGATGGAACATCGCCTCGCCCGCGAACAATCCCCCGATCTGCACGCCGTACAACCCGCCGACAAGGATTCCGTCGTCGTCGTACACCTCGACCGAGTGCGCCCAGCCGAGGTCGAACAATCGCACGTATGCCTGAATGATGTCGTCGGTGATCCAGCGTCCATCCCGGTTCGGGTCGCCGCAGGCCCGCATCACCGCCTCGAACGCGGTGTCGCGACGCGTCTCGAAGTGTCGGCAGCTCCGACGGAGCGAACGGCTCACGTGCAACCCGTCGAGTGGGAGGATCCCACGCGGATCCGGTGAGTACCAGGCGATCTTGCTGCGCCGCCGGTCGGGGTGTACCGGCATCGGGAACAGGCCGCCCCGGTAGGCCGCGAGCAGGGTCCCCGGTTCGAGATCGGCTCCGATCGCGATGACATCGTTGCCGGGCTCGGCCTCGGCCGGGTCGGGCATGACGAACCGAGATGGTGCCGGCCGGACGGGTGGACGCGGCGGAGCCATGGGGTTCACCTCACCAGAGTTGTCCCCGAGTTGTCGCACCGGACGGTCGAGCCGCCGCAATCAGTACTCGAGAAAGCCGCGCCCCGACTTGCGTCCGAGCTGTCCGGCTGCAACCTTGCGCTTCAACGACGTCGCCGCCATGAAGTTGGCGTCGCCGAACTCCTCGTGCAGCGCGTCGAGAATCGCGAGCGAGGTGTCGAGCCCGACGAGATCGAGGAGTGCGAACGGGCCCATCGGGAAGTTGCACCCGCCCTGCATCGCCGTGTCGATGTCGGCGATGGACGCGGTGCCCTGCTCCCACATCTTGATGGCGTTGTTCAAGTAGGGGAACAGCAGCGCGTTGACGATGAAGCCGGCGCGGTCGACGACTTCGACTGCGTCCTTGCCGCACGAGGTGGCGAAGTCGAGCGCGGTGGCGATCGTGTCGTCGGAGGCCGTGAGCGGACGGATCACCTCGACCAGCTTCATCATCGGGGCCGGGTTGAAGAAGTGGACGCCACAGACGCGGTCGGGACGACCCGTCGCCATTGCGAGTTCGACGACGGGAAGGGTCGAGGTGTTGGTGGCGAGGATGGCGTGGGGGCCGACCACGGTGTCGAGAACGGCGAAGACGGCCTTCTTGATGTCGATGTCCTCGATCACCGACTCGATCACCAGATCGCAGTGGGCGAAGTCGGCGAGCTCGTCGGTTCCGGAGATCCTGCCGAGGATGGCGTCGCGCTCGTCCGTCTCGAGACGGCCTTTGTCGACCTGACGGGCGAGGCCCGATGCCACCTTCGCGATTGCGGCGTCGGCGGTTGCCTGCGTACGCGACCGGAGGATGACGGTGCGCCCGGAGCGCGCCGCCACCTCGACGAGGCCGGCACCCATGATTCCCGATCCGACGATGCCGACGGTCTCGATCGTGTGGACGGTGGGTTGCGTCGCGGTGTCGTCACTGCTCATGCCTCCACGTTAGTTACCGGTCGGTAGCTTCCGCCAAAATCGTTGGTGAGTCCGCAGGGAACACGGTCGGTCGAACCGTTACCACGTATCGTGGGGAGCTTCGCCCTCCATGTTTCTGCTGCTCCTCATCCACCTGCTGATCGGCAGCGCGATCCTCCTGTCGGGCGATCGCCTCGGGCGTCGAGCGTTCGTCGTCGCTGCGCTGGCACCGTTGGCGACGATCCTGTGGGCCGCGACGCAGTGGTCGACGGTCGTCGGCACCCCGAGCGCAGTCGATGAAGCGGGCCACGCATCGGCCGGCACCGCACAATTCGAGTCCGTCGGGTGGATCAGCGACCTCGATCTCGACCTGTACCTCCGCTTCGACGCCTTCGCGCTGGTGATGACGTTGCTGGTGTCGGGGATCGGTCTGCTCGTGTGCGTCTACGCGGTCGGGTACTTCTCACACATCAAGCCGGGGCAGAGCCGCCTCGCCGGGCTGATGACTCTGTTTGCCGCGGCGATGTTGGGCATCGTCTGGGCGGACCATCTCATCGCGTTGTTCATCGCCTGGGAACTCACGTCGATCACCAGCTACCTGTTGATCGGTAACGACGACCGCAACCCACGAGCGCGGGCGGCAGCATTGCAGGCGATCTTCATCACGGGTGCCGGCGGGCTCGCGTTGCTGCTCGGCTTGATCATCATCGGCCAGAGCGCCGGCACGTACCGGCTGTCGGAGATGATCGACTCGCCCCCATCGGGCGGCGCAGTCGCGGCCGCGCTCGTCTGTGTCCTGCTCGGGGCGTTCACCAAGTCGGCCCAGGCGCCCTTCAGCAGCTGGCTGCCCGGTGCCATGGTGGCTCCCACGCCGATCAGCGCGTACCTCCACTCCGCCACGATGGTGAAGGCGGGCGTGTACCTCGTCGCACGCCTCTCACCGATCGTCGCCACGACGGGTCAGTGGCGATTGCTCGTGCTGGTCGTCGGTTCGGCGACGATGCTCATCGGTGGACTGCGCGCGATGCGTCAGCGTGACCTCAAGCTGCTGCTCGCGTACGGCACGGTCAGCCAGCTCGGTTTCATGATGCTGCTCGTCGGGACGGGCGAGTACAAGATCGCACAGGCCGGCATCGTGCTGCTGCTCGCGCACGGAGCGTTCAAGGCAACGCTGTTCATGCTCGTCGGAATCATCGACCATCAGGTGGGGACACGCCACATCCGGGAGTTGCACGGGTTCGGTGACGGGTGGATGCCCGTGAAGGTCATGGCGGTCATCGGCGCCGCATCGATGGCCGGACTGCCGCCGCTGCTCGGTTTCGTCGCCAAGGAGAAGGCGATCGACACGTACCTCGAGTACGGCGATTTCACCGGTGCCACGGCGACGCTCGTGGTCATCATCGCCGGGTCGGTTCTGACCTTTGCCTACTCCGCACGGTTCGTGCTCGGTGTGTTCGGTGTGTTCGGCACCTCCGATCACGAGGTCCGCAGCCGATCCGCTGCGGCCCCCTCCGCGATCTTCGTCGCGCCGGCCGCCGTGCTCACCGCGCTGACCGTGGTGGTCGGACTCTTCCCGGCGCTGATCAGCGATTTGACCAAGGCGGCGCTCCTCGCCCTCGACCCCGACGCATCACCCTCGACCGTCAAGTTGTGGGCAGGCTTCAACACGGCGTTCGCGATTTCGCTCGGGATCATTGCGACCGGCACCCTGCTCGCGGTCTTCCGCCGCCCGGTCGCCCGATTCCAGGCCGCGTGTGCGCAGCCGCTGCGAGCACTGCCGTCGAGCGGCGAGGTGTACGGCGGGACCATTCGGGCGATCGACTGGACCGCGAGAAGGGTCACCCGGACCGTGCAGAGTGGATCGCTGCCGGTCTATCTGCTCGTGATCCTGACGACGGTCGTCGTGGTCCCCGTGATCCCGATGCTTGCCGAGTTCGGCGACCTCCCACAATGGATCGAGAATCCCATCCATCTTCCGATCGTGGCGATCATCATCGCGTCGTCGATCGGAGCGGCGTTGGTCCGGCGCCGCATCGCCGCAGTCGTCATGCTCGGCGCCGTGGGGTTCGCGATGGCGGCGCTCTATGAGACGCAGGGCGCGCCCGACCTCGCGCTCACCCAGTTCGCGATCGAGACCCTCGGCACGGTGTTGTTCGTCCTCGTGCTGCGGTTCCTCCCCACTCGGTTCGTCGATCTCGCACCCGCGGTCGTGCGCCCGCTTCGCCTCGCGGTGTCCCTCCTGGTCGGGGCCTCGATCTTCGTCTTCGCGATCGCGTCGACGAACGCCCGCGACGACGTCGCCGAGGAGTCGATCTCCGTCGAGATGATCGAGCGCTCGAAGCCCGACGGGGATGGCAAGAACGTCGTCAACGTGATCCTCGTCGACTTCCGCGGTGTCGACACGATGGGAGAGATCACCGTCCTGGTGGTCGCCGCCGTCGGTGCGGTTGCGTTGGCTCGCGGGAGCCGACGGAACGACGACGAAGAACCCGCTGATCTCGAGCGCACCGAGGAGCCGGTGTCGTGAGGCGGTCACTCATCCTCGACGTCTCGGTGAGGTTGCTCTACCCGTCGATCATCGTCCTGTCGCTGTACTTCCTGTTCTCGGGCCACAACCAACCTGGCGGCGGCTTCGTCGGCGGGCTGGCCGCGTCGGCGGCGATCTCCCTGCGCTACGTCACCGGCGGTCTCGAGGCCGTGCGGCGCTCGTTCCGTTCCGAGCCGTGGACGATCCTCGGCACCGGACTTGCCCTTTCTGTTGGCACGGCCATCTTTCCGATGCTGCTCGGCGGGGCGATCCTCGAACACGGCACGCTGAAGCTGCACCCACCGGTGCTCGGCGACATCAAGGTCACCTCGGCGCTGCCATTCGACGTCGGTGTGTACCTGGTCGTGATCGGGCTCATCTTGATGATCTTCGAAGCGTTCGGCGATGACCGCGACGACGAGATGGAGATGGTCGAAGCACCGACGGTGCCGGCAACGTCGGTGCGCGAGGAGTACCGGGCGCTGTCACAGAACACATCGTCGAGCAATCAGCATGCGGCGGCGAGCGTCTGGCTCGAAGCGGACGAGTCGTCATGAGTGTGCTCCTCGCGCTCACGGCAGCGACCTTGTTCTCGCTGGGCACATGGCTGCTCCTCCAGCGCCGACTGACCCGGATCGTGATCGGTATCGGTCTCATCGGTCACGGCACCAACATCTTGCTGATCACGTCAGGTGGCGGCGGTGGGATTCCACCGGTCATCGGGAAGGGCGACAAGGAGGACTTCGCAGATCCGCTCCCGCAGGCGCTTGCCCTCACCGCGATCGTGATCACGTTCGGTGTCACCGCGTTCCTTCTCGCGCTGGCGTACCGCAGCTGGCAACTGACACACGACGACGTGGTCGCCGACGACCTCGAAGACCGCCTGATCGCTGCCAGCCGACGTACCGACAGCGACGTGGCCGACGTGGAAGCAGCCGAGCGGGCCCACATCACCGATTCGTCGGGCGACGAGGAGGAGTCGTGAACAGCGCGCTCGTCCCACTGCCGATCGTCATCCCGTTGCTCGCCGCGGCGCTTGCAGTGATCTTCGGACGCTTCCACAACGCCCAGCGCGTCATCGCGCTGTCTGCGCTCACAGCGTCGGTCGGTATCTCGATTGCGCTGCTCGTGCAGGTCGAGGAACACGATGTGGTGAAGATGGATGCCGGCGGCTGGGCGGCGCCACTCGGCATCACGTACGTGGTCGACCGCCTGTCGGCGATCATGCTGGTCACGTCGTCACTGATGTTGCTGATCGTGCTGATCTACGCGATCGGCCAGCGCGGCGTCGAAGGTCACCATGTCGCCTTCGACCCGATCTACCTCATCCTTGCCGCCGGCGTCGCGGCCAGTTTCGTGACCGGCGACATGTTCAACCTGTTCGTCGCGTTCGAGATGATGCTCGCTGCGAGCTACGTCCTCCTGACACTCGGAGGACGGGCCGATCAGGTGCGCGGCGGAATGACCTATGTGGTGATCAGCCTCGTTGCATCGGCCATGTTCATCACCGCACTCGCATTGCTCTACGCGGCCACGGGCACCGTCAACATGGCAGACCTTTCACAGCGGATCCCCGAGCTGTCGCCGGGTGTGCAGACTGGATTCTCGCTGCTGCTGATCCTCGTGTTCGGCGTCAAGGCCGGGCTCTTCCCGCTCTTCTTCTGGCTCCCCGACAGCTATCCGACCGCTCCGGGACCGGTCACGGCGATCTTCGCCGGGCTGCTCACGAAGGTTGGGGTGTACGCAATCATCCGGACCCAAACGCTGCTCTTTCCTCCTGAGTCCCAGCAAGGCACGATGTTGCTGATCATCGGCGGGCTGACCATGGTGGTCGGTGTTCTCGGTGCGCTCGCCCAGGACGATCTCAAGCGGCTGCTGTCATTCCACATCGTGGGCCAGATCGGCTACATGATCTTCGGCCTCGGTCTGTTCACCGTCGCCGGCCTCAGTGCTGTCGTCTTCTACATCGTCCAGACGATTCTCGTGAAGACCAATCTGTTTCTCGTGGCCGGTCTCATCGACCGCCACACCGGTACCAGCCGGATCTCACGCGTGGGTGGAGTCGTGCGCAGCGCGCCGATCATCGCAGTCTTCTTTGCTGTCCCAGCGTTGTCGCTCGCCGGCCTGCCGTTGTCATCCGGATTCGCCGGCAAGTTCGCACTGATCGACGCCGGCGTGGCGTCGTCGCAGTGGGCGATCATCGTCGTCGCCCTGGTCGTGAGCCTGCTCACGTTGTTCTCGATGACCAAGGTCTGGGCGGGGGTCTTCTGGGGTGATCCGGAGTCGGCGCCGCCTCTCGAGGAAGGGCGGACCAACGGTGGCCCGCCGTTGATGGTCCTCGCGACGGGGCTCACTGTGGCGCTGTCGATCGCCTTCGTCGTGTTCGCCGGGCCGATCTTCGAGTTCTCCGAACGCGCCGGCTCCGACCTGATGGACCCGTCGGCCTACATCGAAGCCGTGCTGGGTGGTGGGGATTCATGAGGGCGAGATTTCGGATTCCGGCGATCATGTCGTGGCTGACGGTGTTGTGGATCATGCTGTGGGGTGATCTCAGCTGGGCGAACGTGCTCGGGGGCGCCGCGATCGCTGCCCTGGTGGTGCTGGTCGCCCGGCTCGATTCGGCGTCGCTCCGGACGACCTATTTTCACCCGCATTGGGCGATTGCCTACGCGGCCGTCCTGATCTGGCAGCTGTTCCTGTCGAACGTGCGGCTCGCCGTCGAGATCCTCACGCCGAGCGACGGGACGCACACGGCGATCATCGCCGTGCCGATCCGAGGCGGTTCTGACGCGGTGGTGAATCTGGTTGCCAACTCGATCACTCTGACGCCGGGCACCATGACCATGGACGTCACGCGTCATGTGCGTGAAGAATACGACTACGACGGCGACGGGATCGTCGACGAGATGACCGCCGGTGCGGTCCTCTACGTGCACTGCCTCTACGGCGAAGATGTCGAGGCGGTCCGACTCCAAGTACTCAAGCTCGAGGAGTTGGCGCTCAAGGCGTTCGGCTCCGATGTGGACCGCGCACTCGCGCACGCCGACGTCATCGCCTACGAGGCCAAGCGGCACCCGACCAGTGGTGACGGGCGCCCCGAGTCCCCTGAGGAGACCTCATGATCGACATCGCGCTCATCGTCACCTCGCTGGCCGCAATCTTGTTCGTGGCGCGCATGCTGCGCGGGCCGGCGCTCGCCGATCGCGTGATCTCGGTCGACGGATTCGTGTCGACCATCGTCATCGGCGTGACCGTCGCATCGGTGCGGCCCGGGAGCGGCGTCGTCGAGAGCACGGTGCTGGTCGTCGCACTCGGCGGTTTCGTCGGGACTGCGATCCTTGCCCGTTTCATCGAACGGCGGGGGAGCTGACGTGGGCGACGTCCTCGACATCATCGGTGGCGTTGCGCTCATCGTCGGCGCATTGTTCGCATTGCTGGCAGGGATCGGCGTGCACAAGTTCCGTGACCCGTTCTCGCGGATGCATGCCGCCGCCAAGAGCCCGACGCTCGGACTCGTGCTGGTCACGATCGG
>Ga0316197_10002560_pt1 | contig 13006 bp, 13 predicted proteins | sample OudBiesiAoxic_MG_FD_204939 | JGI IMG/M metagenome (GOLD analysis project Ga0316197, IMG submission 204939) | Coastal sediment microbial communities from Oude Bieten Haven, Netherlands - site A oxic | ecosystem: Environmental > Aquatic > Marine > Coastal > Sediment | place: Netherlands...
AACCCCGGCCCGCGTGCCACTGGTCGAGTACCTGGTGCTCGACGACGGCGACCCCCACCTCGTCGCCAACGAGTGCACGAACTGTGGCGCTCGGTTCTTCGATCGACGCAACGCGTGTGCGTCGTGTTTCCAGACCGGGTTCCGACGGGTCCCCATCGCCACCGAAGGCGAACTGCGTACGTTCACGATCGTGGCGTTCGCCGCGCCCGGCGTCGAGGTCCCGTTCGTCTCGGGCGTGATCGACTGTGACGGGACGAGCGTGCGCGGCAACCTGCGCAACGTCGAGCCCGATGCCGACCACGTCCACACCGGGATGAAGGTCCGGCTGACGACCTACTCCCTCGGCACCGACGACCACGGCACCGAAGCCGTCGGCTTCGCCTTCGAACCCGCCTGAACCCTCACCACCACCAACCACCGACTCGGCGTGAGGCCGAGACGATCAGAACGGAGCGAACGAAGTGAGCGACATCTGGATCCTCGGGATCAACATGACCAAGTTCGGCAAGCACACCGACCGTGACGTGGTCGATCTCGCCTCCGAGGCCGTGATGGCCGCGCTCGCCGACGGTGGCGTCACGATGGCCGACATGCAGGTGCTCGCCGCGGGCAACCTCATGGGGTCGGGGGGCATCGGCCAGCAGATCCAGAAACAGGTCGGCCAGACCGGCATCCCCGTCTACAACGTGTCGAATGCCTGCGCCACCGGCGCGACGGCGCTGCGCACGGCGATCATGTCGATCAAGGCGGGCGAATCGGACATGGGCCTCGCCGTCGGCGTCGAGAAGCTGGCAGGCGTCGGCCTGCTCGGTGGTGGCGGCCGTGCGAAGAAGGCGGGCAACGAGTGGGAGCCGCAGGGCCGCTTCGGTGCGGTGACCTCGACCGACGGTCGCATCGGCACCGACACGATGCCCGGCGTGTTCGCCCAGGTCGGCATGGAGTACGGCCACAAGTACGGCGGCGCCGACTTCGAGCTGTTCGCCCGCATCTCGGAGAAGAACCATGCGCACTCGACGCTCAACCCACTGGCGGCCTACTCGAAGCGATTCACGCTCGAGGAGATCATGGGCGACATGATGATCGCCTACCCGAACACCCGCCCGATGTGTTCCGCGAACTGCGACGGCGCGGCTGCTGCCGTCGTCGTGAGCGCCGAGAAGCTCGAGACGCTCTCACTCGAACAGCAGCGTCGGGCCGTCAAGGTGTCGGCGTCGGTGCTCACGTCGGATCCGTACCAGGAGGCGTGCCAGGTGTTGCCCGACGTGAACACGCTGACGAGGGCCGCCGCGTCGACGGCGTACGAACAGGCCGGCATCGGCCCCGAGGACCTCGACCTCGTCGAACTGCACGACTGTTTCGCCACTGCGGAACTCGTCCACTACGACAACCTCGGTCTGTGCGAGGAGGGCGGCGCGGTCGACTTCTTCGACTCGGGTGCGCCGTGGCGCGACGGATCACTCCCGGTCAACGTCTCGGGCGGTCTGCAGTCGAAGGGACACCCGATCTCGGCCACCGGCATCGCCAACATCTGGGAGATCTGCCACCACTTGCGCGGGGAAGCCGGTGACCGCCAGATCGAGGGCGCCAAGGTCGGCCTCGCCCACGTGATCGGCCTGGGCTCGGCCTGCGGCGTCCACATCCTCGAGAAGTCGGCCGCCTGACCGGAGTCCCGCCCCGCCGTGTCAGGCGAGCGGCGGGACGACGACCACGGGGCGGTCGCAGTGGTGCACCACGTGGTGGCTCGTGCTGCCGAGCGCCAACTCGTCGCCGATCCCCCGTGAACCGACGACGACCAACGACGCATCGAGGTCGGTCCCCTGGTTGAGCAACACGTCGGCAGGACTGCCGTACACGATCTCGGCCCGCCAGCGCAGTGACCGGTCACGCTGCAGCGACCGGCACCACTCGATGCGCAACAACTGCTCGATGTCGTCGCGATGACCCTCCGACGGCACGTGGCGGCCCTCGATCACCGTCATCAGACCGAGCGCGTGGAGGACCACGAGGTCGACGTCGAGACGGCGGGCGAGATCGGCGGCGACGCCGAGCGCGCGTTGCGCATTCGCCGAGCCGTCGACCCCCACCACGACCGGCCCGGTACCCACGGTCGCTTCGTCGCCCGTCTCTGCAGTCCTGCTGGTCGTCGACATCGTTGCCTCCCTGGCCGGGTCCCGGAACGCGCCCGGCTCCGGCCACGATCCTAGGGACGTGGGCCGCCGATGACGTTGGACCCTTGCCGGATGCGGCATCCGCGAGATTGGATGTTTGCATGGACGAGCGACAGCAAGCCACCGAGATCCTCAGCGAATCAGAGTGCTGGGACCTGCTCGACCACTCCCAGGTCGGCCGGCTGGCGGTCGACATCGCCGGTCAGCCCGACATCTTCCCGATCAACTTCGTGGTGGACAAGAGCGGCATCGTGTTCCGCAGCGCCGCTGGCACCAAGCTCGCCGGGGCCGTCCTCAACCGCTTCGTCGCGTTCGAGATCGACGGGTACGAGCCCGACGATCGATCGGCATGGAGCGTGGTCGTCAAGGGACAGGCCCGGGCGATCGAGCGGATGCAGGAGGTCTTCGACGCCGAAGATCTGCCGCTGTATCCGTGGTTGGCGTGGGAGAAGCCCAACTTCGTGCGCATCGAACCGACCGTGATCACCGGCCGCCGGTACCACATCCTCGACGACGCCACACCGGACAGCTCGATCGGCTGGGACGGGTCGCCCGACCACCATGAGGCGGCGCTCGCCGCCGAGCCGGCCCCGGGTGCGCCGTTCCATCCCGGCGCTCCCAAGCTCCACCCCGACTGATCGGCGCCGCTGATCCGAAGAGATCGGGTCAGCCGACCTGATTCTGCACCGCGCCGTCGTCGAACACCGACGTCACGTTCGCCAGCGTCGTCTCGGCGATCGCTGCGAGTGCCTCGTTCGTCAGGAAGGCCTGGTGGGCGGTGACCAGGACGTTCGGAAACGTCAGCAGGCGTGCGAACACGTCGTCGTCGAGGATCTCCTGACTGCGATCCTCGAAGAACAGCTCGGCCTCCTCCTCGTAGACATCGAGCGCCAGCGAGCCCACCCGCGCGGACTTGAGTCCGTCCACCACGGCCTGGGTGTCGATCAGGCCACCGCGTCCGGTGTTGACCAGCATGACGCCGGGCCGCATCGCCCGGATCGCCTCGGCGTCGATCAGGTGGTGGGTCTCGGGCGTGAGTGGACAGTTGAGCGTCACGAGGTCGGACTCGGCGAAGAGACGGTCCAGCGTCACGTATTCGACGCCCAGTTCGAGCAGATGCTCGTCGTGAAACGGATCGAACGCGAGGACGCGGCAGCGCAGGTGCCACAGCAGCCGGGCCACGATCGCGCCGATCCTCCCGGTCCCGACGACGCCGGCCGTCTTGCCGGCGAGATCGAACCCGACGAGGCCGTCGAGTGAGAAGTTGCCGTCGCGGACCCGGTTGTACGCCCGGTGGATCCGTCGGTTCAGCGCCAGGATGAGCGCCAACGTGTGCTCGGCGACGGCGTTGGGCGAGTACGCCGGGACGTGGACGACGACCAGTCCGAGGCGGCGAGCGGCCTCGAGGTCGACGTTGTTGTAGCCGGCGCAGCGCAGCGCAACGCAGCGCACTCCCGACGCCGCGAGCGCTTCGAGCACGGGCGCCGACAGGTCGTCGTTGACGAAGACACAGACAGCATCGGCACCCGCCGCCAACTCGACGGTCGTGAGGTCGAGTCGAGGGTCGAGACAGCTCAGGGTGTGCGCGTCGTTCGCGGCTTCGAATCCCCGCCGGTCGTACGGCTTCGTCGAGAACATCCTGACGTCGGCCATGTCACTCCTGTTCCGGGACGATTGTGACGGCGACGTGGCCGTGGAGGAGGGACGTGCTGACCGATCCGAGGAGTCCGGCGGCGATCAGCCCGCGTCCACGTGCCCCGACCACGATCAGATCAGCATCGCGGCCCGTCACCTCCAGGGCCCGTCGAGGAGCGTCGAGCACGACCATCACCTCGACTCGATGCGTGGTGTCGATGCTGTCGATACGGGCCCGCAACGCCGATTCCTCGACGGCCACCTCGTCGGGGAAGCGTTCCCGGGCGACCCGTTCACCGAGCCACGGTGCGATCTCGATCGCACAGACGACCCGGACCGACACCTCGGGAGACGAGAACTCCAATGCCCAGCGCAGTGCCGCTTCGGCATTGGCACTCCCGTCGAAGCCGACCACGACACGACTCACCGGATGCGTCGACCGCCCGGCCGGGACGACCACGACGGGCACGCGAGCGTGGGTTGCGCAGTAACGCGCCACCGAGCCGAGCCGGGGGAACCGCTCGTCACCACCCCCGGTCTGCCCGACGACGAGCGCGTCGGCATCGTCCGCAGAGCGGACGAGTTCCTGACCCGTCGTACCTTCGACGACGAGTGGAGTGGTCGGGACCGAAGGTCCGACGCGCTCGATCGCAACGTCGAGCTCGTGCCCCGCCGTTGCTGCCAGGCCGAGCTCGTCGACGCCGAGGCCGCGCTTGGCGGTCATCAGCGCCATCACGGGCGGCACGTGGAAGACCGAGACAGCCACCAGCTCCGCGCCGCGGGAGGCAGCGTGTCCGGCCGCCCAGCGCAGTGCATCCAACGACGGTTCCGAGCCGTCGACACCAACGATCCAACGCGTCGTCATGGCGACGAGTATCGCCGCCCGGTGCGCCGATGGCCAGTGCCGGATGACCTTGTGCCCTTCCTGCCGACCCGACACTCGACGCATGATCCGGACAAGGAGTCTTCATGATGCAGCAACTCATCGTCCCGGTCGACGGTTCCGACGCGTCGTGGCGAGCGGCCGACACCGCATGCAGCCTCGCTCGCCGGTCCGACGCCACCGTCGAGGTCGTCGAAGTCGTGTTCGACACGGCCGAGGAGAGCGAGTCGAGGGGTCGCATGTCCCAACGGCTGACGCAGCACGACACCGAGGGCCTCGAGGTGTCGACGTCGACGATCCTCGCCGCCGAGAGCGTGGCCCATGCCCTCGCCGAACGGATCGAGACGCAACCCGACGCGATGTTCGTGATGTCGTCGCATGGTCGTGGACGTTCCGCAGCGCTGCTCGGCAGCGTCACCGAGGAACTGCTGCAACTCACGTTCGGACCCGTGTTGGTCGTCGGTCCCCACGTCGCCACGGCTGGCTTCGAGGGCCCGATCGTCGTCGCGGTCGACGGGTCGAAGGCCTCTGAGTCGGTGCTCGCGTTGGCCGCGGCGTGGGGGATCGAGTTGGGTGTCGAACCGTGGATCGTCGAGGTCGCAGATCTCTCGTCGGGCGTGTCCGGCGACGTCGCCGAGTCCGCCTACCCGGCACGTCTGGCCCGCCACTTGGCAGCCGACTCCGGCCACCCCGCACAGTTCGACGTGTTGCACGGCAACGACGTCCACGACGTGGTCGCCGACTTCGCAGAGTCGCTGCATGCCTCGATGATCGTGGCATCGACGCACGGCCGAACCGGGCTCGCACGCTTCGTGATCGGGAGCACCGCCGCGGCGATGGTCCGCCACGCCCGGTGCCCGGTTCTGCTGGTGCGCCCGCCCCACATCGTCCACGACTGACACCGCAACTGCGTCACCGGCAACAACGGCGCACCGGGCCAACCCGACGATGACGCCGTAGCATCGGCTCTCGATGGACCACGACGAGTTTGCCGGCGCGCTGATCGACGCCTGCCCCGATGGCGTGATCCTGGTCGATGACCAGGGTCGGATCCTGCTCGCGAACCCGATCGCCGCGTCGATGTTCGGACACACCACCGATGAACTCGTTGGTTCATCGGTCGACGCGCTCGTGCCGCCGGAGTACCGGGCCGCCCATCCCGGCCACCGAGACGCCTACGCAGCCCACGCCACGATTCGACCGATGGGCACCGGGCCGAGGCTGTTCGCGCAGGACGCCGACGGTGGCATGTTCCCGGTGGAGATCAGCCTCAGCCCGATTGCCATCGACGGCTGCAACCACACGATCGCCACCATCCGCGACGTGAGCGATCGTCAGGAGTTCGCGACCGAGATGGCGATGCTGCAGGACCGAGAGCGCATCGCCCGCGACATCCACGACATGGTGATCCAACGCCTGTTCGCCGCCGGCATGAGCCTCCAGGCGGTCCAGGGACGGGCGCAGCCGCCGGTGGTCGCGGATCGAATCGCGGCCACGATCAACGAACTCGACGACACGATCCGCGAGCTGCGCGCGGCGATCTTCCGACTGGGCCAGCAAGGTGAGAAGCGAAGCCTGTCGGCGCAGTTGACCGAGATCGTCCACGAGCGGTCGCGGCACCTCGGCTTCGAGCCCGAGCTGCGCATCGTCGGTGACGTCGACCGCTTGCCCGAGTTCATCGCCGACCAACTCGTGGCCACGGTCACCGAGGGGCTCTCGAACGTGGTGCGTCACGCCGAGGCCACCGAGGCGCGGATCCACATCGAGCACGTCGGCAGTCGGTTGTCGTTGTCGATCACCGACAACGGGCGCGGCATCCCGAACGAGCCGAAGCGCTCCGGTGGGCTGTCGAACATGATGTGGCGCGCGGCCGAACTCGGCGGGAGCTGCACCGTGGGCCACAACGAGCCGAGCGGCACCGTGCTCGCCTGGGTGGTCCCGGCCTGAGTCAGAGGGTGTTCGTGATCGCCCCGGTCTCGGCGCCCTGGACGAGCTTGGCGTACTTGCCGAGCACGCCCGAGGTGTAGCGGGGCGGGTTCGGGCTCCAGCCGTCCCTGCGTTCGGCGAGGACGGCGGCGTCGACGAGCAGGTCGAGTGACTTGCTCGGCACGTCGATGCGGATCGGGTCGCCGTCGCGGACGAAGGCGATCGGGCCGCCGTCGGCCGCTTCGGGCGCAACGTGGCCGATGCAGAACCCCCAGGTGCCACCCGAGAAGCGGCCGTCGGTGATCAGCGCGCAGTCGGACCCGCGGCCGGCGCCCTTCAGTGCCCCGGTGATCGCCAACATCTCCCGCATGCCAGGACCGCCCTTCGGTCCCTCGTAGCGGATCACGATCACGGTGCCGGGCTCGATCGAACCGGCCAGGATCGCATCCATCGCACCCGACTCGTCGTCGAACACACGGGCCGGGCCCTCGAAGTGCATCTGGGCATCGGAGAGGCCGGCCACCTTGACCACGGCACCCTTCGGAGCGAGCGTGCCGGTGAGGATGTTGATGCCGCCGGCCTGGTGGATCGGTGCGTCGAGCGGGTGCACCACCACACCATCGGGGCCGGGAGGATCGAGTTCGGCGAGGTTCTCGGCCATCGTCTTGCCGGTGACGGTCATCACGTCGCCGTGCAGCAGCCCGGCGTCGAGCAACAGCTTCAGCACGACGGGCACCCCGCCGACGCGATCGAGGTCGCTCATGTGGAACTTGCCACCCGGCTTCATGTCGGCAATGTGCGGCACGCGGTCGGCGATGCGGTTGAAGTCGTCGAGGTCGAGATCGACGCGCGCTTCGTTCGCGAGCGCGAGGAGATGCAGCACGGCGTTGGTGGATCCACCCAGCGCGGACGTGAGGGCGATCGCATTCTCGAACGCCTCCTTCGTCATGATCTGGCGCGGTGTGATGCCCAGCCGAAGCTGTTCGACGACCGCCGCGCCGGCGCGTCGAGCGTCGTCCTCGCGCCGGCCGTCGATCGCCGGCGGGGAGGCGGTCCCCGGCAGGCTCATCCCGATCGCTTCGGCGATCGAACTCATCGTGTTCGCAGTGAACATGCCGCCACAGGCACCCTCACCGGGACACGCCTTGGACTCGATGGCATGGAGTTCTTCGTCGTCGATCGTTCCGGCCGCTCGGGCGCCGACGGCCTCGAAGACACTCGTGATGTCGAGCGCCACGCCGTTGTGCTCACCCGGCATGGTCGAGCCGTTGTAGACGAACACGCTCGGCAGGTCGAGCCGGGCCGCCGCGAGCAGCATGCCGGGGATCGACTTGTCGCAACCGGCGAGCCCGACGAAGCCGTCGAAGCGCTCGGCGTGCATCACGGTCTCGACCGAGTCGACGATCACCTCGCGCGACACCAGTGAAGCGCGCATGCCCTCGTGCCCCATCGAGATGCCGTCGCTCACGGTGATGGTGCCGAACTCGAGCGGGAATCCACCGGCGTCGCGAACGCCGACCTTCGCGTGTTCGGCCAACTTGCGCAGCGTCATGTTGCAGGGCGTGACCTCGTTCCACGACGAGGCGATCCCGATCTGCGGCTTGTCCCAGTCGGCGTCACCCATCCCGACCGCGCGCAGCATCGCCCGTGACGGCGCCTTCTGCATGCCGTCGGTCACGTCACGCGACCGCGGCTTGACGTCCACCGGGGTGTCGACGGGTTCGATGCTGTCCATGGCCCGCAGAGTAGTGGTGCCCCCGGCGGACAACCTGGTGCTCTGCCCACCACCACGTGGCGCCTGCAGCCCCAGCTGCCACAATGGCCCCATGGCCGATGTGCGCGAGACGAAGCTGCCGGGTGTCGGGGTCCGACACGAGTTCACCACTGCTGACGGAACCGACATCGGCGTGCTGGTCCACCACGACGGTCGGCGCGAGATCCTGGTCTACGACTCCGACGACCCCGACGCGTGTTCGTCACTCGTCACGCTGTCGGCCGCCGACACCCGCACGGTGTCGGAACTCCTGGGCGCGAGCAGGGTGACCGAGGCCGTGTCGGCCGTCCAACAGGAGATCGAGGGTCTGGCCATCGAGTGGATCGAGCTGACGCCGTCGTCGCCGGCGTCGGGCGCGACGATCGGTGACGGCATGTACCGAACCAAGACCGGTTCCTCGATCGTGGCCGTCATCCGCGACGGCAAGTCGATCCCGGCGCCCGGACCCGAGTTCGGGCTCGTTGCCGGCGACGTGATCGTGGCGGTCGGTACCGCCGACGGCCTGGCGACGATGCGCGAGTTGATCCGGCGCTGACGCGTCGAGACCATGCTGATCGCCGCCGGCTCTGCCGACGCTGCACTGGCCTTCATCGAGATCGGCGCGCTCATCCTCGGGCTGGCGGTCCTTTCGCGCGTCGCGGGTCGCTTCGGGCTGCCGGCCATTCCGCTGTACCTGCTCGCAGGACTCGCACTCGGCGAGGGCGGGGCGATCCAGCTCGACGTCAGCCTCGAGTTCTTCGAGATCGCCGCCGAGATCGGGGTGCTGCTGTTGCTGTTCGCGCTCGGGCTCGAGTACTCGGAGTCGGAGCTTCGCGAGGGCCTCAAGACCGGGACGAGGCCGGGTCTGCTCGACATGGCGCTGAACGCGACACCGGGTGTCGTGCTCGGGCTGGTACTGGGTTGGGAGCCGTTGGCGGCGGTGCTGCTCGGCGGGGTCACGTGGATCTCCTCGTCGGGAGTCATCTCCAAGGTGCTGTCCGACCTCGGTCGCCTCGGCTTCCGCGAGACCCCCTCGGTGCTGAACCTGCTCGTGATCGAGGACCTGGCGATGGCGGTGTACCTGCCCGTGGTCGCGGCGCTGATCGTCGGTGGGTCGGCCGAGGCAACGTTGGTCAGTGTCGGCGTTGCTCTCGTCGCGGTGGTCATCATCCTGCTCGCCGCCCTCCGACACGGACGACGACTCAGCGACCTCGTGGCCGGCGGATCCGACGAGACCTTCCTGCTCACCGTGTTCGGGATCACGCTGCTCGTCGCGGGCCTCGCGCAGCAACTGGAGGTGTCGGGTGCGATCGGGGCGTTCCTGGTCGGTCTCGCTCTGTCGGGCCAGACCGAGATACGCGCCAACGAACTGATCTCGCCCCTACGCGACCTGTTCGCGGCCACGTTCTTCCTGTTCTTCTCGTTCCAGATCGACCCGGGCGACCTGGTCGGCGTCGCGCTCCCGGCACTCGGCTTGGCGATCGTGACCGTCGCGACCAAGGTCGTCACCGGTTGGTACGCCGCCGGACGGGTCGGGGCCGCGCCTCGGGGCCGACTCCGCGCGGGCACGGTGCTGATCGCCCGTGGCGAGTTCTCGATCGTGATCGCTGCGCTCGGTTCCAGCCTGGTCGACGGCCCGGAACTGGGGGCGCTCGCGGCCGGCTACGTGTTGATCACCGCGATCGTCGGCCCGCTCGCCAGCAAGTTCTCCGACCGGCTCCCGCTGCCACCGCGCCTGATGCGCGGCACGAGCCCCGTCCCCGTCGACGCCTGACAGTCAGGTGCCGACCTGGAACACCGGATACCTCGGCGCCACAGCGAGCAGCTCTGCGTCCGACGAGTCGGGACCGACACCGTCGAAGAACTGGCCGACCTCCCACTTCCAGCGCCGCAGGTAGGCGCGAAGGATCTCGGGCTTGTCGGCGTCGTCGAGCTCGACGAGTGCGACGTGCTCTCGTCGGCGGCCGACCCGCAGGTCGCACGACCCGGACGCACGCACGTTGCGGACCCACTGGGTCGTGCCACGGGGCGCCACGAGGTGACGACGATCGCCGACGGTCAGCAGGTTGACGGGCGTCGAGCGGACCTCGCCGGACACGCGCCCGGGAACCTCGAGCACGCGCGAGCCCCAGATGCTGACGCCCCACCGGGTCAACCGGGAGACGGTCGGGTTGAACACGCGCCGGCTGAAGCGGTCGGGCTCGATGTAGTGGGTGCTGTTCGACGTGGTGGGCATCGGGAACTCCTTCGAGATAGAGAGCAGTGCTCTTGTTTCAGAGCACTGTACTCCCCTCTCGGCTGAAGTCAAGAGCACTGCTCACGTTTCGGAGCACAGATCTGCAACACTGACCGGCGTGGCCACCTCACCGTCCTCACCGTCCTCGCCGTCGCGACCGGCCGGCGCCCGCGCTCGCGCCCACGCCGAGGTGCGGGCCTCGATCCTCGCCACCGCGAGCGCCCACGTCGCCCGGCACGGAGCCGACGGGCTCTCGCTGCGCGCTGTCGCTCGCGATCTCGGCATGGTCTCCTCCGCGATGTACCGCTACTTCGCCAGCCGCGACGAACTCCTCACCGCGCTCATCGTCGAGGCCTACGACTCGCTCGGCGAGACCACCGAAGCAGTCGTCACCTCGACCGCCGGGCAGTCGCCGGGCAACCGGTGGGTGGTCGCCGCACTGGCGATCCGTAGCTGGGCGATGACGCACCGTCACGACTACGCGCTCCTCTACGGCACCCCCGTTGCCGGCTACGCGGCACCCGACGACACCGTGGTTCCCGGAACCCGCGTGTCGCGTGCGCTGGTGCGCATCGTCCGCGACGCCGCCCGCGACGGCCGCCTCACACCGCCGACATCCGGCCCGGCGGTGAGCGTGGCGACCAGCGAGTCGTTCGTGGCACTGCGGGCCGAACTCGACCTCGACGACGTCGCCGACGAGACGATCCTGGCGTTGCTGCTGGCATGGAGCCAGCTGTTCGGGTTGCTCACGTTCGAGATGTTCGGCCAGACGCGCAACTTCGTCCACGACGACGAGCAGCTCTTCAGCGACGCCGCCGCGACCATGGCTCACCACCTCGGCCTCGTCGACTGACGATCACATCGCGGGTCTGACCCCTGATGTGATCAGTGCTTGATCATGACGTGCTTGACCTCGGTGTAGGCCTCGACGGCGTACATCGACATGTCCTTGCCGTAGCCGGACTGCTTGAAGCCGCCGTGCGGCATCTCCGACACGATCGGGATGTGGTCGTTGACCCACACCGCACCGAACTGCAGCGCCTTCGACATCCGCATCGCTCGTCCGACATCCGACGTCCACACGCTGGCAGCCAGGCCGTAGTCGACGTCGTTCGCCATGGCGAGCGCCATCTCCTCGTCGGACGCCGACTGCACGGTGACGACCGGGCCGAACACCTCGCGTTGAACGATCTCCGACGACTGCCCCGGCCCGACGACGACGGTCGGCTCGTAGAAGAAGCCGGCTCCCGGCCGGGCGCTGCCGCCCACGGTGACCTCGGCGCCGGCCTCGCGGGCCCGGTCGACATAGCCGGCCACCCGCGAGCGGTGCGTGTCGGAGATGACCGGGCCCATTTCGGTGTCCTCCGACATCGGATCGCCGACACTGATGCTCGCGACCGCTTCGGTGAGCTGGTTGACGAAGTCGTCGTGCACCTTGCTTCCGGCGATCACGCGGCACGGCGCCGTGCAGTCCTGGCCCGAGTTGTAGAACGCCATGCCCTTGAGGTTCTCGACCACGGCGTCGAGGTCGGCGTCGTCGAAGACGATGACCGGCGCCTTGCCGCCGAGTTCGAGGTGCACGCGCTTGAGCGTGTCGGCCGACGCCCGGGCCACCGCCTTGCCGGCGCCGACGCTGCCGGTGATCGAGATCATGGCGATGCCGGGATGCTCGCTCAGCGCCGCACCGGCGACGGCTCCCTGGCCACACACGACGTTGAACACTCCGGGAGGCAGGATGTCAGCGGTCAGCTCCGCGAGTCGCAGCACCGAGTACGGCGTCAGCTCCGACGGCTTCAGCACGACGGTGTTGCCTGCCGCCAGGGCCGGACCGAGCTTCCACGTCGCCATGTTGAGCGGGTAGTTCCACGGGGTGATCGAGCCGATCACCCCGAGCGGGTCGCGACGCACCATCGAGGTGTAGCCCTCCATGTACTCGCCGGCCGCCTTGCCCTCGAGGAACCGGCACGCCGACGCGAAGAAGCGCCAGTTGTCCTTCGTGAGATCCATTTCGAACTCGACGATCCCGACCGGCTTGCCGACGTTCTGGCACTCGATCTGCGACAGTTCGTCGATGTTGGCGTCGATCACGTCGGCCACCCGATGCAGTGTCTCGCTGCGCTCGCGCGGCGTGAGGGCCGCCCAGGCCGGGAAGGCATCGGACGCCGCGCGTACTGCGGCATCGATGTCGGCCGCGTCGCTCGCCGGTACCTCGCCGAGCGCCGCACCGGTCGCCGGGTCGAGCACCACATCGGTCGCTCCGCTCGCCGCGGGGCGCCAGTCGCCACCGATGAAGTTGGCACTCGAGAGGTTGGTGGCGGTCATGGTGTCTCCCTGGTGATGGTCCCGATCAGGACGATGGTGAGCGACATCTTGGCCGTTGCACCTCCGACGATCAAGATCAGTGC
>Ga0316197_10002561_pt1 | contig 13005 bp, 15 predicted proteins | sample OudBiesiAoxic_MG_FD_204939 | JGI IMG/M metagenome (GOLD analysis project Ga0316197, IMG submission 204939) | Coastal sediment microbial communities from Oude Bieten Haven, Netherlands - site A oxic | ecosystem: Environmental > Aquatic > Marine > Coastal > Sediment | place: Netherlands...
CCGCGCATGGCAGCCATCAACCGTTGCAGCCATTCCCTTCTTGAGCGACCTCATCAGTTCAGCAAGGGCCGCGCGCCGCGGCGGATAAGCACCTCCGCTGATCCAACCCAATGCCTGAATGAGCAAACGACGCTGGATTTCATCTGGCAGGGTGCGCATTTTTCGATCGCAGATGACAACGGCGCCAGCATCGACTTCAACCATGTCGCGCGCTGCAAGGAAGGTCTGCCAATCAAGCGCCTTGCGGGCCTCAGTCATATTCAGAGCCACTTCGGAAAGTGTATCGCTATCAATCCCAAGATCACCAAGAACGCCCAGCACCTGCCGCGCTTTGATCCGTTCGAACCGCATGTCCTGATTGCTGGCATCCTCCACCCAAGCGACACCGGCGGCTTCAAGGTATTCTCGCAAGCTCTGACGGCTGGCCGCCAATAATGGGCGCACCCACGTGATACCGTCGCGGAGTTTTCTGCGCTTCATACCCGCGAGACCGTTGACACCGGACCGCCGCGCAAGGTGCATCAGAAAAGTTTCTGCCTGATCATCAGCGGTATGGCCTAGTGCAACTGTCCCTAGATCGTGTTCCTCAGCCCATGCGGTCATCAGGTCATAACGGGCCTTACGAGCAACGCTTTGCAGATTGCCGATCCCGTCCCACTTATCCCAAAAAAGCGTGTTGTGCCGCACGCCGAGTTTCGCGCAGGCATCGGCGACCATCGATGCCTCTGCGGCTGCTTGGTCACGCAACCCATGATTGACTGTGGCCGCATGAAGTGTACAGCCGTGCAGCGCGCAAAAGCCATGCATGAGATGAAGCAGCGCCATGGAATCGCCGCCACCAGATACGGCGACGCCCAACCGTTTCGGCGGGTCAGGCAAAAAGGCATCGGAAACTTGCTGTGTCAGTCGTGCTGCCATCCGATCAGGAACAGCCCATCGCCAGCCTTTGGGTCTGAGCTTGCGCCGCTGCTGGATTATTTGGGAAGCGCACGCCGACCTCGCCTAGCGTCACACAGGCCTCTTGTGTCTGCCCTAATTCGGCAAGAGAGCGCCCTAAGAGAAAGAGTGCCTGAGGGGCTATCACTCCCTCCGGGTCAGCACTGAAGCTTGCCAGAAATGCGCGGGCGGCCTCTTTTGTATCTCCCAACCCGTTAAGCGCCTCACCACGTCGCAGGTCCGCTTCGGGGCCTAGCGGTCCGCCAGGGTAGGTCTGATTGAAGGCCGCAAACTGGTCTGCGGCGGCGCGAAAGTCACCGGATGCGAGCGCCTCCTGCGCCCGCTCGAAATCATCTTTCTCGCCCACTGCAAGTTCGGTCTGGCCGTCCGTCGTGGCAGGCTCGGAAGGCTCTGTAACCGGGGCTGCAACATCGGGCAGTGCTCCGCCCCCGAGGGTCGACGTCTCGCCGAGGGTGGAAACGTCACCACCTTCAAGCTCAACAAGACGAAACTCTAAATCGCCAATGCGGTTAGTCCCGTCAGCAACCACACGATTGATGCGGTTTTCCAGCTCTTCCGTTTTCGAAGTGAGCCGCTGCAATTCGCTTTCCATCGTGCCGACACGCTCCAGAACCGAACTGCCACCAACCGAAACATCCACATTACCGGTGGTCGACAACTCACGCCGCAGTTTCTGAATTTCGACATTCAGAATGACGAGCTCCTGTCGCACATCGGCCAATGTCTGGGCATCTTGTGCCTGTGCGCTGAACGGGGAGAACAACACCCCCAGCGCTACCACTAAAGCAAACCGCATGGTCATCCTTCACTAATTTCCTAGCTGGTCAGGCCGCCGGCAAGTACCGTGACCGCGCGGCGGTTCTTGGTATAGCAGGCTTCCTCGGAGCAGATTTCAATTGGGCGTTCCTTACCATAGCTGACAACACGCAGGCGGGACCCGGCGATCCCTTTGGAGACAAGATACTCGCGCGCTGAATTGGCTCGGCGTTCGCCAAGGGCAAGGTTGTATTCGCGGGTGCCCTGCTCATCCGCATGGCCTTCGATGACCGCCTGATAATCGGTGTTCGTCGCAAGCCAAGCCGCTTGCCCATCCAGCGTCGTGCGCCCCGTCGGTGTAAGTGTCGACTGATCAACCTCAAAAAGCACCCGATCACCGATGGCTTGCTGGAAATAGGCCGTAGAAGTCGGATCGTTGGCGCTGCCCGGCACGATATTGCCCGCCCCGGCACCGGCGCCAGCGGCGCCGCTTCCCGATCCGCTACCATCGGCACCAAAACGGCTGGGGTTGGTACACGCCGACACGGCAAGTGTCGCTATCAGGATGGTGCTTGTAAGAATACGTTTCATCTGCTCGGCCTCTCTGAAGTATCTCGTTTTTTTCTTAGCTCATTCATTAGCACAGGGTTGCTCAGTTTGGAATTCCCCCGTAGACCTGCGCATGTTCACTTTTGCAAGGGAGACCATGATGGGTCCGACCCGCCTTCCGGCGTTGGCACCTTTTTGAGATTACGGCCTGAAATGTCGACCGAAAACAGCGAAGATGACCCACCCGCCCCTTGGGTTTCCCGGGCAAACATGATCACGCGGCCATTGGGGGCCCATGTGGGTCCCTCATCCAGGAAGGATGCCGTCAGCAGACGCTCTTCCGATCCGTCAAGCCGCATCACACCAATATGGAAACGCCCTGCGTTCTGCTTGGTGAACGCCACCAGATCGCCACGCGGGGACCAAACCGGCGTACCGTAACGGCCCGATCCGAACGAAATGCGGGTCGCCTCGCCACCCGTGACCGGCATGATATAGAGTTGCTGTGTACCTGACCGGTCGCTTTCGAAAACGATCCGACTGCCGTCCGGCGAAAAGCTGGGGGCGGTTTCGATGGAAGGTGTATTGGTCAGCCGAACGGATTGCCCGCTGCCGATATCCATCGTGTAAATGTCCGTATTTCCGCCTTGTGCCAGCGAATAAACCACCGTTTCCCCGGAGGGCGAAAACCGCGGAGCAAAGCTCATCGTACCCTCGGCACTTTCCAAAACGCGCCGCGAAACGCTGCCGATATCGAGTACGTAGATGCGTGGGAAACCACTTTCGTAGCTGGTATAAAGCACTCTGTCGCCAGTTGGGGAAAACCGGGGCGCCAGTACGATGGAACTTGAATCAGTGAGATACTGAACATTCGCCCCGTCGTAATCCATAATGGCCAGACGTTTGCTTCGGTTGTCCTTGGGTCCGGTTTCGGACACGTAAACAACCCGGCTGTCGAAATAGCCGCCCTCGCCAGTGATCCGGGAATAAACGGCATCCGCCACCTTATGGGCCATGCGCCGCCAGCCATCGACCGTACCGGAAAATTGCAGGCCCGATCCCAGTTCAGCCCCGGAGAAGACGTCGTAGAGGCGGAATTTGACGTTTAGCGAATTGCCAGACACATTGACTGCCCCCGTGACAAGCGCCTGTGCGTTGATCGCTTTCCAATCCGCGTATTGGATTGGTGCGTTGAAATCGCTAACCGTCGAGATGAAGGCTGAGGCCGGTATTTCGCGGAACAGGCCCGTGCCTGTCAGATCCTCCGAGACAACCCGCGCCAGATCGACAGCCATTTGACCGGCTGCGCCGCTTTCAGGCTGAAAGCTTGGCACCGCAAAGGGCAATGGCTCAATCACACCTTCGGTGATTTCAATTCTGAGCGGCCCCTGCTGTGCCTGCGCGGCATTTGGTCCGCCCATTATTGCGACGCACGCGAGCGCCAGTCCCATGATCAATAAACGTATGCTCATTTGACACGCATCCTTTCGGGATTGAACGTCATTTCAATGTTTTGCCACTGGCCGAACTTGTCGGCTGGGAGCTGATATCCTTTGGCGCCGCAGCGGATAATCGCGCGGCGCGCGGCCTCAAACGCCTGACGGGCCGCGGCATCCGAACCCCCTGAACTACTTGCGAGTTGAATCGTGCCAACAATAGGTGTCCCGTCCTGATTCATTGACACAGTCACGATTACCGTGGTCTGCAATGCATCTGACGAGAGGGAACCGACATTCCAGCACGACGAAACGGCAACGCGCAGGGACTCTTTCTCGCCTGCCGACAACGGCGGCCCGCTGGGGGCTGAAGGCGCATCAGGTGCGCTGCTTTGTGCGGCAGCAACAGCAGCAGCAATAGCAGCCGCATCGGTGTCATTGGCATTCTCAGAAGGCGTCTCGGCCACTTGTGGTGCGGGCGCTTCCGGCCGGCGCGATGGCGGGCGTGGCGACTGATTGGGTGCCGCTCTTGGCGCTTCAGTCGCCTCTGTTACAATTTCCGTTGTCGCTTCTTCAGGCGCTGTCGCCTCTTGGGGCTCCTGCGTGCTGGTCTCGCCCTCGGCGTCTGGCGTGACCGCCTCTTGTTCCACCGGGTCAGGCGTCGCTTCCGGATCGGGCTGGGCGACGGGCTCAGGTGCCACACGCGGCGCTTCACGAGGGACAGGTGTCGGGGCAACCTCGGGTGCCAGAACAGCGACATCAGAGGGCGGCTCTGGTGTGATCGGGGCCGCGTCAGTCACTTCCGCCTCTGCGGGTGGTGTTTCTTGCACCTCCTCAGGGGCCGGGTCAGGCGGCGGTGTCTCGGTCTGAACCGGCTGCGGCTGCTCAATCATCTCGTCGGGGGCGGCAGCAACTTCGGGTGCATCCGGCGTGATCTCGGGCGCCGTGGGTTGCGCGACGTCAGTTGCCTGATCCGGCGCGCGCTGTGCGGCCAGTATCGCGTCAAACTCCGCGCCCGAGATAATAGAAACCTCTTGTGTCTCAAACGGTGGTGGATCGGGGCGAAACACGCCTCCGAAAAGCAACCACCCGATCAATCCAAGATGCCCGGCGCCAGAAATGTAATAGCCTGCATCCACAGCTAGCCGTCCGATCTGTCCGCGCCATCCAATGTGGGCCCACCGATGTCCGTCACCAGACCGATGTTGGAGAAACCTCCGGCATTCAGCGCGCCCATAATTTCCATCACCTGCGCATAAGGTACTGAACCATCCGCTCGCAGGAAAACACGGTCGCTGGCGCGCTCAGTCGCAATGGCACGCAGCTTTGTCACCAATTCACCGCGCGGCGTATCCGTTGTTTGGATCTGCACGGAGCCATCGGGCAGTACAGTTACGGTCAGCGGCTCTTCCGGGTCAGAAGGCAGCGCGCTCGCGGCGGTCTTGGGAAGCTCAACCGGGACACCCACGGTTAGAAGCGGTGCCGCAACCATGAAGATGATCAGCAACACCAACATGACGTCGACAAACGGCGTAACGTTGATCTCTGACATCGGCTGCGCACGGCCCCGGCGCCGCCCACGGCCGCCACTTTGTTTCTTGATGACACCCGCACCCATGGCTCAGCTGTCCAGCTGGCGGCTGAGGATGGTGGCGAACTCATCCGCAAACGCCTCATAGTTCCCAAGCAGCCTGTCACTGTCGGCGCTTAGTTTGTTGTAGAAGACCACGGCCGGGATCGCCGCCAAAAGACCAAGTCCGGTCGCAAGCAGCGCCTCCGCAATACCGGGGGCGACCACCGCCAGATTGGTATTCTGCTGCTCAGCGATTTCGATGAAGGCATTCATGATACCCCAGACGGTGCCAAACAGGCCAACAAACGGGGCCGTTGAACCGATGGTGGCCAGAATGGGCACCCCTTTTTGCACCGATTCCGCTTCTTTGGCGATGGCAACGTCCATACTTCGATCGATCCGCGCAGTCGCGCCGGGGATTAAACCGCCATCTTCGCGATGCGACCGCCGCCATTCCATCATGCCTGCGGCAAATATGCGTTCGGCAGGCCCGGCAGGCTCTGGCCCGATCGTATTGAACAGCCCATCAAGCGGTTCTCCCGACCAGAACGCCTGATCAAACACCTCTGCTTCAGTACGTGCTTTGCGATACTGTAATAATTTCTGAATGATGATGGCCCAAGACCAGAATGATGCGAACATCAGCATGATCATCACCAGTTTTACAGTCAGGGTTGCCCGGGCGAACAGCCCCCAGAAGGAGAAATCAATCTCCTGCGCCAGTGCCAGCGTTTCTGCTTCCATTAATCCTGCTCTTTATTCTACCGCCCCACGAGGGGTACCTGCCTCATCGCCCTGTTTTCCAAGGCGCTATTTCGCATGACCGTATCGCAGCGCAAGCGGTATTGCTAGGATTATGGGACGTAAACGGGCGGTTAAACCTGCATTAAGCGAAGTTTCGCTGGCAATCGGACCGGTTTCCCGCTCGCGTTGACACACACAATTGTGACCTCAGCCTCAAAGAGTAACGTGTCGCCGCGCCAGACTTGTTGCCTCATGACCATGCGCGCCGGACCAATACTGGCCAGCGAGGTGCGCACCTCGAGTTCGTCATCAAACTGCGCCGGCGAAACATAATCTGCCTCAATCCGACGGACGGCAAAGACGACACCGTTGGCCTTCATCTGCAACTGGTCGATCCCCATCTCGCGCACCCAGTCGCTCCGGGCGCGTTCAATGTAGCGCAGGTAATTGGCATAGTAGACAATTCCAGCCATATCGGTGTCTTCATAGTAGACGCGAAGAGAGAAGATATGTGCCACGTATTAGGGCCTTTCGGTCTGCCTGGTAAGAATGTGTAAGTGTATCGTGCAACAGTCGGCGTGGGACACCCCTTGTCTGTACCAAAGCCGATTGACCAAGTCACTGGTGAACGAGGGAGGACGGGATACAGTGATTCAGCGGTCCATTAAGGGCCGCGATTTATTCTTGTTAATCGATTTGCCCCCGGCCATTCCGACCGTGCCCTTAGCCGACAAAGAAAAAGCGATCGCCACCAACATCCTGACGACACCTGAAACGATTGATAGTCTGCGCATAAGGCGCAAGGCCGTTTCCAACACTTCTGCTTCGGGGCAGCTTCGCAAGCGCAAGATATGTGGCCACCCGTCTGCCACAGTCACCAGAGTTGCAGCCTTCGAAAGGGCACTCGAAGCCTTCAAATGAGTTGAAATCCCCAATAGCCGGGATCAGCGAACTACAGCAAAGGACGCAAGCACCCAGCAAATTGCCTCCCCAATGCGCATGGTTAATTCGAGCCTGTAAGGCAGCTCATGAACAGAGCCGTTCTCTTGCTGGAATAGAATGATAGTGCGCGCGACACCTTCGATGCAGGATCGACAGCGCTACAGATTTTGGGTTGTCCAGCAGGCTGAGGTGGCCGATGTCGGGCCGAGCAATATGCTATGAGATTTCCCGCTAACAGCCTCGCCATTTGCTAGGTCATGGCGCCGAAGAGGAGAATTGAACGCTGTCTTTTTAGGCTGCCAATTCGGTCTCAAGGCGCGGGTTTCAAAAGATAGCTGCGCGCGCAAGACCAACGGATGTTACAAACAGATCGACTGTGTTAGGAGAGCTCACCCCACGCTCTCGCGAAACAATTAGCGAACGTCAGAAACGAGCCTATACCAATCGTGAAATCCGTTGTCATCGAAGCAACAATTTCCCAGACTTTGCCTTGTTGCGAAACAAGCCATGATTAAGGAAGTGATCTATGATCCATAGACGCATTAATATTTGGACAGTCTTGTTGGTGTCGACCGCCTTCGTCCCGGAAGAGTCGCAAGCTGAAGAATGGAACTATTCGATCACGCCTTACCTCTGGGCGCCGTCGTTCGATACCTCACTCGACATTGGACCGAATCCACCAGTCGAAGGGTCCGGGTCAATACTGGACTTTATTGATGGAGCATTCCTGATTACCGGAGAAGCTCGCCGCGGACCTTGGTCTATCTTTGGAGAGTTCAACTATTTGAATCTGAAAGATGAATTTGGAACAGCAACTACCGGAACAGTCGCTGAATGGAGCGTCAAGGGCACGATGGGATCACTGGGCGCCGCGTATGCCTTTCATGATCGGCAGGACGTCCGGGTCGAAGGTCTTGCGGGCTTGCGGGGCTGGAATATCGACATCGCCACTACGGTATTGACGGCGGAAGCGAGTACATCTGAAAGTTGGGTGGACCCTTTCTTGGGCTTACGGTTTGAGGCACCTCTGGCAGAACAAGTAAATATCTCTGGAATGGCAAACGTCGGTGGATTTGGTGTTGGATCAGACCTGCAATGGGAAGCCATCGCACAAGTCAAATGGTCAGTATCGGATCTCGTTACGCTCTCTGGCGGTTACCGCCATCTCTACTTGGATTTCAGTGACGGTGGATCAGTTATCGATTTCACAATGAGCGGCCCTTTTGTTGCTGTCGGGTTTACCTTCTGAGTACAGACTGGATATTTGAAATCAAAAACAAATGTATTTCGTCGCCTGTTCTAGGTCCGATGAATGGAGTTGAGGCTCTATGGTGTGTCACCTGCAACTGAGGCCAGATCAACAATCGAAGCGACAGTGTCAGAACCGGCGGATAATCGGCCTAGCGCCGTGGCTCGGGCTAAGTGATCAGCCCAGAATTCTCTTTTGCGTCTTCATCCAGCGCTTCACTGCTACTTTCGCTTTGTTGACTGCATGAATGCGAAAAAAAGACCGCTGTCCACAAATGACAGTGCCCCGATGAGAGACTATTCTGACCACGCTCAGATTATCGCTTGGCAGCATAGTAAGTGACCCGCCGTTCGAGATAGGCAAGGAACTCTGATATTGAAAAGGCCAACGCAAACAAGACGATAAGGACCGCCCAGAAATGGGCCATAAGGAAATTTGCGGAATAGAGCTCAAACAGCGCGCCGAAACCAACAATGGAAATCAGGAGTTGGCCGATGATCACGCACTTCACGGCGCGGATGACGCCAATCCGCACACCCCATAGAATCCCCGGTAGTGCCGCCCAGAAATAGACCTTGAAGAAGGCATCAATCGGAGACGCGCCAAAGCTGAGTGCCATTTCGACCAGCGATCTGTTAATTTGCTTCACGCCGGCACGCGAATTGAGGATAATGATCCAGATCGCGAAGAGGGTCGTGGTGATGATGATCGATTTCATGCCGAAGCCGAACAACACCATCAGCACCGGCACCAGAGCCGTCAGGGGTGCGCTCAGGACAACGTTGACCCAAGGCAGAAGCAACTCGTCCAACAAGCGGCTCTTGCCCATCAGAATTGCCACCGGAATACCGATGATGATCGCGAACGCAACGCCCGAATAAAACGCGTAAGCTGTCTCCGCGAATGCTTTTTGGAACGCAGGGGTACCGATCACCTCAAAAAAAGTGACGATAACTTCGGACAGTGGTGGCAAAAGAAACGTAAGCTTCAACTGCCCCACAATCTCCCAGAGAAGCCCCCAGACCAGAAGCAACAACATGCCCGGCAAATGGTATCCAAAGACTTTCATTGCATCCCCCTATTCGACATACATCCGAAGCGAAGCCCAGATTTCGTCAACAATATCAAGATACTCAGGATCGCCGCGAATGTTATCGACGCCCTTGTTTCGGAAACTAATGGGGCGGATGATTTCGGAGACCCGACTTGGCCAGAGCAAGAGAATAGCGACCTGATCAGAGACACATACTGCCTCCTCAATTGAGTGGGTCACGAAAATGAAGGTATTGTTCTCGTTCTGCACCAGTGACAGCAGGTCCTCCTGGCACTTCCGGCGGGTCTGTTCATCAACTGCCGAAAACGACTCGTCCATCAACAGCACCTGCGCGTCGACCGATAATGCGCGTGCAAGACCAACCCGCTGGCGCATTCCGCCGGACAACTCATGTGGATAGCTCGCCTTAAAGCCAGCAAGGCCGACACCCTTAATGTATCTCTCGGCAATGGCTTCACGCTCTGATTTTGCGACACCGCGCATCTCAAGGCCGAAGGCAACGTTGCGCATCACGGTCGCCCACGGCAACAAGGCGAAATCCTGAAAAACAAATGCGCGGTCCGCCCCGGGAACAGTTACCTTTTGCCCATTGACTTTGACCTCGCCAGAGGTCGGTTCCAAAAGCCCCGCGATGATCTTCAGCAACGTCGTCTTGCCGCAGCCTGACAGCCGCAACAGCGAGTTCAGCTGACCACGCGGAAATTCGAGCGTCAAATCCCGCAGCGCTTCCACATCACCATAATTCTTCGAGATGTTCCGCGTCGAAACTGCAATTTCGAATTGATCGGTCGGGGCCTCTGCAACGGCCGAATTAGTCGGAGACACAACCACCTTGATTTCCTTTGAAGAGAACGGATTCGAGTCTTTCAAGCAGGTTCAGGAAAAGAACCGCGAGCAGAATGATCGAAAAGATGGCAGCATACATAATGGGATAATCGGCGATTGATCGGCTGTAGGTCATGATGTCGCCGACGCCCGTGGGCGTGATCTTGAGCTCCGCAAGTATTGCACCGGTAAAGCTAGCCGAGACGCCCATACGCAGACCCGCGAAAATCACTGGCGATGCTGCGGGGATGATGATCTTGAGCATTATCGACATATCCGATGCCAAAAACGATCGTCCCATTTCCTTCATCGACACAGGCGTGTTGCGGGCGGCACTGCTTGTGTTCAGAACAATGACTGGCATCGCCATGATACAAACCACCAGGACTTAGGAGGTCAGTCCAATCCCGTATGCAAGCACCAAGAGCGGGATCAGGGCGGCAAGCGGCGCGGCTTGCGACCACCTCCGTTGGGATCATGGAGGCCACCTTCAACTGCATCCGCGTAGAAGCCGTCAAGCTCGTCCAGAATCTCTTTTGGAAGTTGGCCAATCGGGCCATCCGGATTTGTTTCGCGGCGCACGATGGTCGGATCTTCGTGCATGTCCTGCCAAACGCTCACCAGTGCCTTGACGAAGATGTCCACCTGCTCCTCGTTCTTCTGAGTCCACGTCAGGTTACCGAATAGCGCCTCGTCACTAGCCTCGACCTCGAACATTTCCAGCACGTTGAAATCCGCGCTCGCTTCGCTGCGCATCAGCTTGTTTTTGTTTGACAAGTCGATGATCGTCGCATCCGCACGACCGCCAAGCAGAGCCGCAACACGGTTGGAAAACCCAGGCACGTACGACCGCTCACCAAATGTCATTCCAACGCGCTCCTCGATGACGTTGGCAATTGAGTCTGTGCCGCCCCCGCGAGAGTGCAGCAGGATCGGCTCACCGTTCAGATCTTCGAGACTGTTGTATTTCTTGGTCGTGACCGGAAAGAACTTCGGCTTGGAAAGCTGAAATACGATCCTGAGTGGGGCTTTGGACCGTTGCAGGGCCGCGTAGGGCGTTCCAAATCCAATATCCATCTGTCCACTGAGAACTGCCTGAATGGTGAGTTCTTCATCTGAGAACGCGGTCCATTCATGGTCAAGGCCGTTCGCCTTGGCGCGGTCCAATGCAACAAAGAACGCCGCCAATTCGTCGGACGGCGTTTCCGCCAGTGCAATCCGGATCGGTTCCGCCTGCGCGGCCGATATCATCATCGAGATGGCAAACGGCACAGCAGTCGCAAATGCGGCAACTTTTCCAAGCATGGTTTTCATGTTTTTTCCTCACTGAGAAAATCTCATTTTTGGCGGCGGGTCGGCTTTGCGCCTTGTATGCCTCCGCTTTCCGGCTCTTGTTTTCAGGCCTCTCCGAACAGCCGGTTCGAGACCGATCCAATGTGGCTGCGCATTGCACTATGTGCCGCATGTGGATCACGTGCTTCGATTGCTGCTGCAATCCTGTCGTGTTCGTCAAAACTGGTGTGATCTGTCGCCGGCCGGGTCGTACCGCGCACGACAGCACCGCCGGATACTTCGCGCCGCACCGCGTTGAGATGGTCAAACAGCGTCAACAGCAAGATATTGTCCGACGCTTCAGCGACCGCACGGTGAAACAAATCATCCGGCATTTCGTATTCCGACCAGGCACTCGCGGCCCGCGCTGCATCCCTGGCCGTGTTCATACGAGCAATGACGCTGCGTGAGGCATGTATGGCTGCCTTGCGCGCCAAATGGATATGACGCGCCGCGATTTGCAAGGTCTCCAGAAGAAGATGGGGTGCCCATGGGAGATTGGCAAAGCGTTTGAAAGATCAGCCCCCTGCGGCCCTCTGCACCCAGTTTCAGAGGTCGGCCATCTGGATCAGGGCATCTGGAGTTGAAGGTGAACGGAGAGCTTCGCCAAGAGGCTGACCTGAACCAGATGGTCTGGAAAGTGCCAGAGATGATCTCTTATCTATCTGAATATTTTGAACTTGCAGCGGGCGACGTGATCCTGTCGGGCACAACTTCCCGAGTGGCAGCCGTAGAATAGGGAGACACCATGGTGCTGACTATTGAGGACCTGGGAAGATTAGAGGTAAGTGTCGTCTAGACACACGGCTTTCCTATAGAGATGACTGCATCTCTTATGGACATAATCGCGCAACAGCACCCCTCCGATGATCTCCGCGTTCTTTGCACAGGATTGTCGGAAGATATCGCGGATCCGTAAACGCTTGCGGCCTTTCAACTCTTCTTGCCGCCCCCAATCAAATTATTCTGACGACGTGTCCGCTGGCGATTAATAAACCCGCTTTTCCTCCGCGCCCCTTGTTTGGTGGGAAAACACGGTTAGGATGAACATTAACTATTTTGCCAGATTAGCTAGTGTGATTCTAACGCATTGATATCTATAGCTGTTGGGGGCGGACAAATGCCTGAAAGTATGCGCGACCAACTCTCCGAAAGGGGGGTGGCTGATCTCTATGACGTGTTAGCCGCCGAAGATGTAGATGCGACAATGTTGCATGACCTGACTGATGAAGAATTGAAGGAAATCGGTCTTAAACTTGGTCAGCGCAAGAGATTTCGCGCAGCATTCGGTCCAGTGGAAGCTGCGGCCACCCAGCCTCTCGTTCCAGCGGAACGCAGACAGCTAACCGTTGTTTTTTGCGACCTTGTTGGCTCAACGGCTCTGGCGACTGTCTTGGACCCAGAGGATCTGAGAGAGGTGATTACAACCTACTTGGATACTTCTGTCGCTATAGCAAAAGCACATGGAGGGTACCTCGCCTACACTCAAGGTGATGGCCTGATGATTTACTTCGGGTATCCCCTCGCAGAAGAAGACGATCCAGTACGCGCTATCCGTGCAGCGCTTGCAATAGTAGCCGCAGTGCAA
>Ga0316197_10002562_pt1 | contig 13001 bp, 12 predicted proteins | sample OudBiesiAoxic_MG_FD_204939 | JGI IMG/M metagenome (GOLD analysis project Ga0316197, IMG submission 204939) | Coastal sediment microbial communities from Oude Bieten Haven, Netherlands - site A oxic | ecosystem: Environmental > Aquatic > Marine > Coastal > Sediment | place: Netherlands...
CCTCGTCGCGATCACCGCGGCAATGCCCGGGCCGACGGGGCTGCTGCCCTTCCAGGATCGCTTCCCCGACCGGATGTTCGACGTCGGCATCGCGGAGCAGCACGCCGTCACCGGCGCGGCCGGCATGGCGATGGCCGGTCTGCGCCCTGTCGTGGCGATCTACTCGACGTTCCTCAACCGGGCGTGGGATCAGGTCGTCTACGACGTCGCACTCCACCGGCTCCCGGTGATCTTCTGCCTCGACCGCGCCGGCATCACCGGGCCCGACGGTGCCAGCCATCACGGCGTGTACGACATGGCCCTGCTGTCGAAGGTGCCGGGCATGCGGGTGCTCGCTCCATCGAGCGCGCAGGAGCTCGACCAGATGCTGCATGACGCCATGACGCTCGTCGATTCCGGGCCGATCGCGATCCGGTATCCGCGCGGCGCCGCTCGACAGGTGAGCGAAGACGATGTCGGCTCGGGTCTGCTGGCCCGCAAGGTACGGGCCGGTTCGGGGACCTGCATCATCGCGGTCGGCAAGCTGCTCGAGACCGCCGAGAAGGCCGCTGAGGTCCTCGCCGCCGACGGCGTCGAGGTGACCGTCTGGGATGCCCGGTGCTGCTCCCCGCTCGATCCCGCGATGATCGCCGATGCTGCAACCCACGATCGCCTCGTCACCATCGAGGACGGCATCCGCGACGGCGGCATCGGTATGGCGATCGGTGATGCCGTGTGCTCGCTGCACGGCGACACCGAACTGCACGTACTCGGTCTCCCGACGAAGTTCATCCCCCACGACCCGAAGTCGGCGACGATCCTGGCGCGATTCGGTCTCGACGTCGACGGTCTCGTCGCCACCGTTCGCGGGGAGTGAGCGGCCCGCGGGCCCGTCGCGGAATCTGACCGCTACCTCGGTTGACCCTAGGGTTCGAGGTGATGGACGACGCACCGGACGACACCCTCGACGACCGCTACGCCGCCTTCGGCCGCCTGCGCTTCGAGCGACCGGGCGAGGGCGTGCTGCTGATCACACTCGACGATCCCGACCGCCTCAACGCGACCGGCGCCGAGATGCACCTGCAGTTGTCACGCGTGTTCCGGACGATCGACGACGACCCGACGGTACGTGCAGTCGTCGTCACCGGGGCCGGCACGGCCTTCTCCGCCGGCGGTGACCTCGACTGGATCGCCGATCAGGTCGGTGACTACGCCCAGACCATCCGGGTGATGAAGGAGGCGGGCGACATCGTGCGCACGATGATCGACTGCGACACGCCGATCGTCTCGGCGATCAACGGCGTCGCCGTCGGCGCCGGGCTCGCCGTGGCACTGCTCGCCGACATCAGCATCATCAACGAAGATGCCAGGCTGACCGACGGCCACATCCGCCTCGGCGTCGCGGGCGGCGACCATGCCGTTGCGATCTGGCCGCTGCTGTGCGGGATGGCCAAGGCGAAGTACTACCTCCTGACCGCCGACTTCCTCGACGGCCGCGAAGCCGAACGCATCGGGTTGGTGTCGAAGGCCGTGGCGGCCGACGAGGTGCTGGCGACGGCGCTCGGCGTCGCCGAGAAGCTGGCCGCCGGCCCGGTCGACGCGACCCGGATGACGAAACGAGCACTGAACCACTGGTTGCGACAGGCGCTGCCGAACTTCGAGGCGTCGCTCGCCTACGAGATGATCAACTTCCTGGGCCCCGACGCTGCGGAGGGTCTCGCCGCCCTGCAGGAGAAGCGGACGCCGCAGTTCCCGTCGACCACCGGAGCATGACCATGGACATCGATCTCACCCATGACCTCGCCCATGACCTCGCCTTGGCCCTCGACGTCGCCGACACCGTCGACGCCTACACGTTGCCCCACTTCCACGAGGCCGACTTCTCGATCGACTGGAAACGCAACCAGACCGAGGTGACCGAGGTCGACCGTCGAGCGGAGACGATGATCGTCGATCGTCTCCTGCACGAGCGACCGACGCACGGCGCGTTCGGCGAGGAACACGGCGCCCGGGGGGACCTCGACTCGCCCTGGCAGTGGGTGGTCGACCCGATCGACGGCACCTCGGGGTTCGTGCGCGGCGTTCCGATCTGGGCCACGCTGATCGCGCTCGTCCACGCCGACCGCGGTGCCGTGCTCGGCGTCGCGTCGGCACCAGCGCTGGGGCGACGCTGGTGGGGTGGACTCGGGGTGGCTGCGGCGATGACCGTGTTCGACGACGAGCGTCCCATCGTCGTGTCGACCATCGACGACCTCGCCGACGCCCAGGTGTCGATCACCCACAGCTCGGGCTGGGACGCGCTCGGGCTGACCGAGGCCTTGATCGGCTTGCAGCAGCGCGCTCGTCGATCACGCGGCATCGGCGACTTCTGGCAGCACATGCTCGTCGCCGAGGGCGCCATGGACGTCGCCGTCGACGCGGTCGGGGTCGCACCGTACGACATCGCCGCCGTGAAGCCGATCGTCGAGGCTGCCGGCGGCAGCCTGACCGATCGCTTCGGCGAGCCGACCCATCTGCACGACACCGCCATCAGCACCAACCGTCTCCTCCACGACGAAGTCATCGGCGCCCTCGCCGACTGACGTCCACCGTGTGCTCGGGCGCATCGTGTGTGCCCCCGCCGCGAGGGGTAGCGTCGGCGGCCATGCCGGACGACGGAACACCGCCGAACGTGACGCCCGAGACGCTGGCGATCCTGGCAGGCCGCGACGCGAGTGGGTCGTCGCTGGCACCGGCGCTGTGGGCGTCGAGTACCTGGGAGTCGGACGGCCTCGACGACGCTCACCGGCGAGCGACGGCGGTACGCCACGGCGACTTCTACAGCCGGTACTCGAATCCGACGGTGCGCTCGTTCGAACGGGCGATGGCCGAGCTGGAGGGTGCCGAGGAGTCACTCGCGTTCGGGTCGGGGATGGGGGCGCTCGCCTCGACCGTGTTCGCCCTGTGTTCGACCGGAAGCCACATCGTCGCCCAGCGCCAGCTGTACGCGGGCAGCCTCGCCTTCCTCCAGGGTCCGTGTCGCCGCATGGGCATCGACGTCACGTTCGTCGACGTCGCGGAGTCGGGCGCATTCGCGTCGGCGGTCGAGCCCGGCCGGACGATGCTCGTGATCGCCGAGTCACCGTCGAACCCGCGACTGGAACTGGCCGATCTCGACGAGCTCGGCTCGATCCGCGGACCGTTCACCCTGGTCGACTCGACGTTCTCGACCCCGCTCGGCCAACGACCGCTCGCGCACGGTGTCGACATCGCCCTGCACTCCGCGACGAAGGGCATCGCCGGCCACAACGACGCGACGCTCGGGGTCATCTCCGGTGACGCCGATCTGCTGGCGGAGATCTGGGCGTACGCGGTGCTGCACGGCTCGACACCGTCGCCCTTCGACGCCCTCAACGCCCTCCGCGGACTCCGCACGCTCGGCGTTCGCACGAGACACCAGAACGCCACGGCCCGATCACTCGCCGTGGCGCTCGCCGATCATCCCGAGGTGCGCGCCGTGCACTACCCGGGGTTGAGCGAGCATCCCCAGCACGAGTTGGCCGGCACGCAGCTCCGCCAGTACGGCACGGTGCTGTCGTTCGAGGTCGCCGATCGCGCCACCGCTGCGGCCCTCCTGAGCCGGTTGCGCGTGGCCCGGATCGCCACGTCGCTCGGTGGCCCCGAAACGCTGGTGTGCCATCCCGCCACGTCGACCCATGCGAGTCTCACCCCCGACGAACAGGCGGCGAGCGGCATCACCGACGGACTGCTCCGGGTCTCGGTCGGCCTCGAGGACAGCGGCGACGTGATCGCCGACATCGAACACGCCCTCGAGACCCCGGCCTGACGGGCCGGCGGCCGGCTGCTCGACGATCGCTGTCGCGGTGGCCGGAGAAGGCCCACACGTCGAGGGTGACGAGACACCGGTCGACCACGGCGAGGCCGCACCGTCCGGTCAGGACCCCTCGTCATCGGTCCGATCGTTCCACACCACGGGGAGCTGCGGTTGGTACGCGATGCTGGTGCGATGAGCAACACCCGATCCGACCTCGTGGTGAGTCGCCGAGACGGCCGCTACGAACTGCACGACGGCGACGAGCTGTTGTCGTTCGCGCCGTACTCCGAAGTGGGTGGGGTGGTGGTGATGCCCCACGTGGAGACCCGGGTCCAGCACCGGGGAAGCGGCTACTCGTCGGCGTTGATGGCAGGTGTCGTCGACGACCTCAGAGCGAGGCGGCTGCGCATCGATCCGATCTGTTGGGTGGCCCGCCAGTACGTCTCGGCGCTCGACGACGCCGACGAGCTCACGGCCCGCTGACCGTGTGCCGCAACATCACGACCCTTCGAGGCCTCGAGCCGCCCGCGACATCCGCCGAGATCGCCGAGATCACCGCCCGCCTCCTCGCCGAGCTCCCGCCCCGCAGGCAACCCCCGAAGACCGAGCCACCCCTCCGCCGCCGCCTCAGCCGCACGTGAGGTCCGCCGCACCGCGCATCTACGAATAGAACGGGTTCTCGCCGGTGGAGTGATCGGTGAGGTCCTTGACCCGCTCGACACCCTCGAGGGCGTCGACGAGCATCGTCTGCACGCCCTCGAGCATCGTCATCTTGCTCATCGAGCAGCCGTGGCAACCGCCGCCCATCGTGAGATAGGCGGTGCCCTCCCCGTCGTGGCCGACGTAGGTGACGAACCCGCCGTGGGCGGCGAGCGCCGGGTTGACCTCGCCCGCCACCATCGCTTCGATCTCCGCGGACAGCTCGTCGTCGGCAGTGAGGCCCTCGACCGACGGCGCCGCCGGCCGGTTCGGATTGCGGATCACGAGACCCTGCGTGGAGGTGTAGTCGAGCGTGGCGCCGGTGAGCAGTTCGACGTCGTTGCCGGGGATGATCACCTTCATGCCGTCGTGCGTGCGCACCTCGTCGGTGAAGGCGGCGGTCAGGTACTCCTCGAACGACAGGTCGTAGCGGAACTCCTCGCCCGGATCGGACGCGATGGCGAGCCGCAATCCGAGCTTGTCGGCGTCGGCTTCGTCGTCGCGCAGCTCGTGCAGCTGCTCGAGCGCCTCGGGGGTCACCACGATGATGGGCTCGCTGGACGTCGCCCCATTCGTCTCGTCGGCCATGGCTTCGAGATGACTCATCGGGAAAAGGCTATCGCCGCGACCCCCGCCAGGGGGCCCGATCGCTCGTGGGCGACCAGCAGCGGTCCCGTAGTGTCACCGCGTGACCGACGGCAGCCGCAAGACGACATGACATGACCACGGTCCACGACGTTCCCGGAGCATCACGTGCGGCGGTCAGCGGGCGGACGCTGGGGCTGCTCGCGATGGTGGTCGCAGTCGTCAGTTTCTCGACGAGTTCGTCACTGATCAAGTGGTCGGAGTCGACCGGGTCGGTCGTCGCGTTCTGGCGAATGATCGGTGCCGTGCTCGGTTGGTGGACGGTGTTGTTCGTGCTGCGCATCACCCGCGACCGACCCCTGCCGACAGCGACGGCGTGGCGGTCGGCGACCGTACCGGGGCTGCTCTTCGGTGCGAACATCACGCTGTTCTTCACGGCGATCACGAAGACGAGCATCGTCCACGCCGAGTTCATCACGGCGCTCAACCCGCTCATCCTGCTTCCCCTCGGCGCGCTGCTCTTCGGCGAGCACCCGAACTGGCGGGCGTTGCGATGGGGAGTCGTCTCGATCGTGGGCGTCGCGCTGGTGCTGTTCTTCGGGCCCCAGCAGGGGGCGTCCTCGATCGAGGGTGACCTGATGGTGATCGGCGTCATCTGCCTGTGGAGTGGCTATCTGCTGTCGTCGAAGCGGGCACGGGCGTCCGGCGTGGGCACACTCGATTTCATGTCGTGCATGATGCCGATCGGCGCGCTGATGGCCGGCCCGATCGCTGCCCTGACCGCCGGCGCCGACGTGTTCGGCCTCAGCGCTCGGGGCTGGATCGTGGTGGCCGTGCTCACGTTCCTGACCGGCATGCTGTCCCACGGTTGCATCGTGTTCGCCCAGCAGCACATCCCGGTGGCGACCATCGGCATCATGCAGACGGCGCAACCGGCGCTCGCCACGCTGTTCGGTTTCCTGATCCTCGGCGAGGCCGTCCGGGCACCGCAGGTCCTCGGCATGGCCCTGGTCATCAGCGGCCTGGCCCTGTTCACGATGTCGACCCAGCGCGCCTTCAACCGGGCTGCCGTACCGGTTCCCCACGCGACACCGATCACCGCGGACCGCACACGACACGCCGAATGAGTCGACCCGCCCCTGCCGAGCGGTGACCCCCAGGGCTCGCACTGCGCTCAGATGATGTCCTCCGAGTCGTGCGAGGATGGTCGCATGCGCATCCTGGTCACGAACGACGACGGCATCGACTCCATCGGGCTCCACGTGTTGGCCCGGGCGATCTGCGACCTCGAGGGTGACCACGACGTCGTCGTCATCGCCCCCGACCAGGAGTACTCCGGCGCGGGCGCAGCGATCGGCGCACTGCACCTGATCCAACCCGAGGTGCGTCGCGCCGACATCGCCGACTGTCCGGCCGACGCGATCTGGAAGGTGAGCGGACCGCCCGCCCTCTGCGTGTTCTTCGCCCGCCTCGGCGCGTTCGGTGGACCGTTCGACCTCGTCGTCTCGGGCATCAATCCCGGCGCCAACGTCGGCCGCGCCGTGTACCACTCGGGCACCGTCGGTGCGGCGCTGACCGGCCGCAACGGTCACATCTCCGGCATTGCAGTCAGCCAGTCGGTGACCGGGTTCGGGGTCGAGGGCCAGGGCTGGGACGACGCCATCCAGTCCCAGCACTGGGACAGCGCGGCAACCGTCGCAGCGACCGTCGCACAGTCGCTGCTCGACGACATGCCCATCGAGCCGGTGGTCGTCAACATCAACGTGCCGGACGCTCCGATCGAGGAGTTCGGCACCTGGAGATTCGCCCGGGTCGGAGATCGCCCGCCACGCTCGATGGCCGCCGCGACCCTCAAGCCGATCCCCGGCCACCAGGATGCGTTCACCGTCGAGATGGGGTGGGGCGACGCCGAGGAACTCGCCGCCGACACCGACGGCGGGATCATCGAGCGCAACGGGGTCGCCATCACCTACCTCACACGGCTGCAACACGAGGATCGCCACGACCTCGCCTCGATCCCCAAGGCCCTCGACAGCCTCCTGGGCTGAGTCGTCGGCCGGCTCGCGTCAGTCCGCCGCCGGTCGCGTTGCGACCGAGCGGATCTCACCGAGCCCGACGATCGCTGCGACCGATCCGTCGACCGAGTGGAACACGAGTCGGTCGCCGTCGATCAGGAACACCCCCGAACTGTCGGACGCCCAGGCGTCGGCGACCCTGGTGGCGTCCAGCGGGCCCAGATCGGCAGCCGCTCCCGAGTCGAGGTCGATCAGCCGCCACGACGGGTCGTGGCGACGCCAGTCCGCGTACTGCACGAACCGCCCGTCCGGCGAGATCCGCACGGAGGTGTCCCAGTAGCGATAGGCGTCGAGTTCCTCGATCGGCGCCGGTTCCGCCGTCGCGGTCGCCGCGTCGATGACGTGATGACTGCACCCGGGTTCGCATCGGCGGACGGCGACATGGCGGGGACCCGCTCCCACCAGCTGTCCGGGGCCGAGCGGCCGAGCGGTGCCGTCGGCGTCGACGGCAACGACGCCGTCGGGGCCGTCCGCCACGAGCTCGCCGCTCGCGAGGAACCGCAGTTCCCAGGACGCGAACTCCGAGAACACGCCGTCGGTGACGTCGTCGACGCTGCCGTCGGAGTCGATGATCCACTGGCGTTCGGGCCCGCTGATCGAACTGCGGCCGCCGAACACGACGAACTCGCCGCTGTCACCTCGGCCTGCCACACGGGGAACCTCGGCGGGCTCGATCACCGGCGCATCGACCGTCTCCGTGGTCAGGACGACGAGCCCATCGAACCGCGCCACTGCAACGGCGTCGCCGCTGACGGCCACGCGGCCCTCGCTCGCGGTGCCGGCGACGAACGTGCTCCGCACGTCCCCCGACGGGAGCTCGATCAGGTGGAGGCGGCCCTCAGCGGTGAGCACCACGACGTCGGTGGGCCGACCCAGCCCCGCCAGCGCATCGGGGACGTCGATGGACCACTCGACCCACGAGGCGGGGGCGACGTCGGGGACGGCCGCCGAGTCGACCCCCAGTTCGACCACGGACCACTCCGGCGAGATCGTCTCGACGGGGGCGAGCGTCACCGGTGGAGCGAGGACATCCGGAGCCGTTGCGGGCGCGTCGGCGACCGTGGCGTCGGGTGTCGCGGTGTTGTCGTCGCTGCCCACGACGAGCGCGACCGCAGCCGCTGCAACGACCGACACGGCGACCGCGAGCCCCGAGCGGGTCGACAGCCGGTGTGCTCGGCCCGTGGGATGCCCGTCGCCCGGAGAGCCCGCCTCGACCGTGGCGACCGGTTCGAACTCGGGCACCCAGTCGTCGTCGGTCACGCTCGCCGAACCACCAGTTCGGCGAGCGAGCCGAACACGTCGAGGTCGGTCGGTTCGGCCCGCTCGACCGTCTGGAACCGCATGATCCCCTCGATCTCGGTGAACAGCCCGGACCCGTCGGGCGTCCAGGGGTCGGGCGAGTAGATCGCGTCGAGGCGCGCGATGTCGATGCGGTTACCGGTGCCGACGTCGAGGATCTGACGAATACCGGTCGCCCGTGTCGGGTCGGTGAAGACGATCGAGCGGCCGTCGGGTGACACGTGCGACGACGGATCGACGAGCCCGACCGGGTCGATGCCGTTGAGCACGGCCGGGCTGGCACCGCCGGTGCGCGCGTCGATCATGAACTCGCTGCACTGCAGCGTCTCGTCGCACCGCTCGACCGCGTAGTGATTCCGGCCGACCGCTCGCAGGCGGCCGGCGTCGATTCGCCTGGCCTGTTGATCGGGGTCGATCGCGTACGTCCCACCGGATCGGTCGACCAGAAGGTCACCGTTGCCGAGGAAGCTGCCCGCTCCGAACGGCATCGCCAGTTCCGCCTCGAGCGACAACGGCGTCGCCACCTCGGTGTCGACATCGAGCAGGAAGCGTTGCGCCGGTTCGGCCGGTGACGGGTTCGTCGTCGCGATGAAGGCGCTGGTCGACGGCCACGGCTGCAGGTTCAGCAGGGTGTCGAACGCATCGAGTTGCTGAACCGGTCGATCGTCGCGGATCACCACGATCTCGCGGTTGTCGTAGAGGACGATCGACTCACCGCCGACAGCCAGCTTCCAGTCGAACGACTCCGGTTCGGGAACGATCAGACTGCGGACGCGACCGGACGGCAGTTCGAGCCGGTGGAGCACCCCTGCGGTCGTGATGGTGACGACCTCGGTGTCGGCGATCGCCGTGAGCGACTCCGGGACGTCGATCGACCACTCCGTCCACTCGGGTAGCGCTCCGGCTCGGGCCACCGCGGGAGTGACGCCACCGGCGGATCCGGCCCTCGCCGCGGCCGCCGCCCGCTGGGCTGCGGCCGCACGCTCGCGGGCCGCGTCGCGAGCGGCGAGTTCCTCGGCGACGGGGTCGAGCGTCGTCGTGGGCCGGTCGTCTCCGGCGGGCTCATCCGTCGCCATCGTCGTCGCCGGGGCCGCACCGGTCCCCTCGTCCGATCGGCTGTCGCGGGTGACGACGACCGCGACGATCGACACGATCGCCGCCACGGCGACGCCGCCCACGACGAACCGACCGAGTGACCGCCGCGGCGGCGGAGCATCGTCGGGCCGGGGGCCCGGGTCGAGCTCGGACCCGATGATCCCGGTCGAGATCCCGGCCGGGTCGGACTGCTCGGGCTGTGGGGTCTGGCGGGCCATCGACGCGGTGACCGACGGCATCATCGGCGGCGTCGGGTCAGGCGAAGTGAGCGCGTCGAAGCGAGGGGTGTCCGTGCCGGTCCAGTCGTCGCGTGTCCATGGCGAGACGTCGTCGGGTTCCACGGCTGACATTGGACCACAGTCTCCCCGGGTTACCGTCGCCGAGGTGGTGGCTTCCGTCGACATCGCCCGGGCCTACCTCGACGTCTTCGCGGGCGGAGATCCGGACGCGATCGCGGCTCTCGTGACCGACGACTTCGTCAACGAGCACCTGAGTGAACTCGGTTCGGGATGCGTCGGTCGCGACGAGTACCGGCGGCGGCTCCCGGGGTTCCTCGCGACGTTCACCGGCGCGACCTACACGATCGAGACGATCGGCGCGCTCGACCGACCCGGCGAGGTGATCGCCCGCTACCGGTTCACCGCCCGCTACGCGGAGATCCCGATCGACATCGCCGGCATGATGTGGTTCGAGGTGCGCGACGGCCGGATCGCCCGCCGCACCGACCTGTGGGACTCACTGTCGTTCCTCCGCCAGACCGGCCAGGCCGATTGACGACCATCCGCTGCGAGGGGCTGACGGTCCCCCGGCAAGACTGGGGGGATGGACGAACTGCTGGTCGCCAACGGAGACGTCACGCTACGTGTGGAGGTGACCGGCGACGGCCCGGCGATCCTGTGCGTGCACGGCTGGCCGGAGTCACCCCACTCCTGGCGTCACCAGGTCGCCCACTTCTCCGAGCGGGGGTACCGCGTCGCCGCGATGGACGTACGTGGCTACGGCGGCAGCTCGGCGCCGCCCGAGATCGAGCGATACACACTGAAGGAGTTGGCGAGCGATGTGGCGGCGGTGGCCGCGACGCTCGACGACGAACCAGTCGTGCTCGTCGGCCACGACTGGGGCGCGCCGATCGCCTGGCACGCCGCGATCCGCCACCCCGACCGTGTCCGCGCCGTGGCGGGGATGAGCGTGCCGCACCTGCCGGCGATGCCCGTGTCGATGACCGACCTGTTCGACCAGCTCTACGCCGACAGGTTCTTCTACATGTTGTCGTTCCAGGAGCCCGGCCGAGCCGAGGCGGAGTTCGCTGCCGACCTGCGGGCGGCCCTGAAGAAGGTGTACTACGGGCTGTCGGGTGACGCTCCCGCCGGCGGACTGACCCCCGACGGGCCGCGGGACGCCACGCTGCTGTCGCTGTTGCCCGAGCCACCCGACGGTCCGTTGAGCTTCATGTCCGATGCCGACCTCGATGCCTACGTCGCGATGTTCGAGCGGGTCGGTCTCACCGGCGCGTTCAACCGCTACCGCGCCGCCGGGTTCGATGTCGAGGCGAACACGGACGTGATGGACGCCACGGTCGACCAGCCGACGTGCTTCATCGGGGGTGACCTCGACGGCGTTCGCCACCTCCTGCCCGGCTCCGACATGTTCGCCGACGCAGGGTCGGCATGCACCGACTTCCGCGGCAGCACGATCATCCCGGCCGTCGGCCACTGGGTTCAGCAGGAGGCTCCGGCGGAGACCAACGCGGCGCTCGGCACGTTCCTGGCGACCCTGCGCTGAGCCTGACCGGGCCTGCTGCGACGGCGCCGGCGACGATCGGCGGCCATGACGGTCAGGGAGTCCACAGCTCGGTCGTCGGATGGAACTGGCTCCAGGCGAACCAGAACGACTCGTGCGCCACCAGCGGTTCGCCGGTCGCGGCATCGAGCGCCCGCAGGCCGCCGCCCTCCCCGACCAGTTCGACGCCCGCCTGCACGACGTCGCGACCGGCATCGAGCGCATCACGGGACGCGTCGGCCGGAAACGCCACCGGCGTGCCGTCGCCGGTGATCACGCCGACGACCAGTTCCTGGACACCGAGCCGGTCGTCGGCCGCTCCGATCGGGAAGATCGGACCGTCGTCGTCGCGCCCCTGGAGCGGATCGAGTGGGTACGACCGTCCGATCCCGCCGTCCTCGGCGATGAGCCTGGTGTCGGGGTGTTGCGCCTTCCACTCACCCCATGTCGTGCGGACGACGGTGGTCTCCTCGAGCACGACGCCGACGTCCTGGAGCGGACCCGAGACGGCGGCGCCGGTGAAGGTGTCGAACACGGAGTCGGTGCGCAGGTCGTACATCACCTTGTTCGACCGCGACAGCAGACCCGACGTACGCAGCACGGGCTCGTCGGCGGCACCCTGATCGACGGCGGTGTCGGTCCGGTAGGCCTGGGCGGAACCGCAGAGCGTGCAGTACGCGATGCCGAATCGGCGACCGTCGAGGGTGAGATTGAACATCTCGTGGATCTCGGCGATGTTCTTCGGGATCGCGAGCGCCTCGTCGCCCTCGACGATGCCGAACACGATCGCGTCGTTCGGGTACCAGTCACCGCCGGACGCATCGGTGGTCGCCGGGTCGTCGAGCGACGGGATGCACCCGCGGTCGCACGGGCCCGTCTCGCCGAGGTCCCGGTCGTCGATCAGCACCCCGCCCCAGCTCAGGTGCCGCCAGTCGATGTCGCTGTCGGCATCACCGAAGAACGGCTCCCACCCGGCTTCGATCGGCAGGAAGATGCCGGACTTGTCGACGCGGTACCCGGGGTAGTCGGGCATGTCCCAGGCGATCAGGTGGTTGGTGGCGCTGAGCCAGACATTGCGTTCGCTGTCGGGGTCGTCGGCGAGCGAGGTGGCCGTCAGCTGTTCGAACGCGTCGGTCAGGGCGTCACCCTCGCCCTCACCGAAGAACCGCATGAGGTCGGACACGAACCAGGCGTTGCGGGCGTCGCCCGACTCGGCGAGATCGCCGACCGCGTCGATGTCGAGTTGCGCGTCGCTGTCGAGCCGCTGTCGGATGCGCTCGACGGCGTCGCGGGCGGCCGTCGGCGAAGGGTCGGTCGCTGACGGCGCTGACGGGGGCGACGGGTAGCGGAACGTCGATCGGGCGGTGTCGCCGTCGGCTCCGGTGTCGCCGGCCACCTCTCCAGCGCTCGACGACACCGTGACGTCGTCGCTCGCTGTCGCACACGCACCGAGCAGCAGCACGCCGGCAACCGTGACCGCGGCGACTCGGGCAGCGGGTCGGGATCGCATGCCGGCACGGTACTGAGACGGTGGTGACCAGGAGCGAACGGCACGGGGAACACCGGCGAAACTCCGCGATCGGTGCGTGTGCCGCCGGCCGGGTCGGGCATCCTTGGGCCATGGCAGAACGAGCGATCCCCACCGACGACGAGCTCCGCGAGAAGCTCACCCCGCT
>Ga0316197_10002563_pt1 | contig 12997 bp, 10 predicted proteins | sample OudBiesiAoxic_MG_FD_204939 | JGI IMG/M metagenome (GOLD analysis project Ga0316197, IMG submission 204939) | Coastal sediment microbial communities from Oude Bieten Haven, Netherlands - site A oxic | ecosystem: Environmental > Aquatic > Marine > Coastal > Sediment | place: Netherlands...
AGATGGACGTTGCAGCTAAAAAACAGTTGATCATTAATGAAAAAACATTAGCTAAACAGCTAGGTTGCCCTGTTGTAACTATTTCTGCGCATGATAAAAAGTCGGTAAATCAACTTACCAAACAATTGCATAACTTTACACAATGCAATCTTAGCGCTCCGGTTGTCCTTGATTATGGTTTGCAACTGACACCTTTGATTGAAAACGCAACTCTATTTTTAGATTCTACCGCTCAGCACTTAGAAAGCAGGGCACTTGCGATTAAGCTATTAGAGGGAGATCTTGCTGTACTTACACATCTTTCTGAATCTGATCAATTAGAAATATTAAATAAAAAAGTGCAGTTAGAGCGCGCGGATGATTTTGATATTGATTTACAGATTGCGGATACACGCTATACATTTATCTATCAAGCGCTGCAAGATGCAGTCCGAACTGAGGGTAAATTAGGGCGATCGATTACGGAAAAGATTGATGCATTAGTGATGAATCGTTTTACAGGCATTCCTTTCTTTCTGTTTGTTATGTACCTGATGTTTATGTTCTCTATCAATATTGGTAGTGCATTTATCGACTTTTTTGATATTAGCGCAGGTGCGATTTTTGTTGATGGTAGTGCGCAACTGTTGGCCTCTTTATCGGCACCTGATTGGTTAATCAACATATTAGCTTATGGTGTGGGTAATGGTATCCAAACGGTGATGACATTCATTCCTGTCATTGCGTGTTTATATCTGTTTTTAGCCATGCTTGAAAGTTCTGGTTATCTCGCACGAGCGGCGTTAGTTATCGATAAAGCGATGCAGTTTATCGGTTTACCAGGCAAGTCATTTGTCCCAATGATTGTTGGTTTTGGTTGTACTGTGCCCGCAGTAATGGCTGCTCGTACGCTTGAAAAAGAGCGTGAAAGGTTATTAACGGTAGTGATGTCGCCGTTTATGTCCTGTGGTGCGCGATTACCTGTATATGCCTTGTTTGCGAGTGCGTTCTTCCCTGATAGTGGACAAAATATCGTGTTTCTTTTGTACTTGATTGGTATCGCGGTAGCAGTATTAACGGGGTTTGTTTTGAGCCGTACGTTATTACCGGGTAAAAGTGAAAATTTATTTTTAGAGCTACCTGATTATGAAATTCCGACAATGCGTAATACCATTATTAAAACTTGGCAAAAGCTTAAAAACTTTGTATTTGGAGCAGGGCAGACGATTGTTATTGTTGTTACGTTATTAAATGTAGTCAATTCGATTGGCCTAGATGGAAGTTTTGGTCACCAAGACAGTGCTGATTCGCTGCTTAGTAAAGGAGCACAAATAGTCACACCCGTTTTATCTCCTTTGGGCGTAACGCAGGAAAACTGGCCAGCTACGGTGGGTATAGTAACGGGATTGTTTGCTAAAGAGGCCGTTGTAGGTACGCTGAATAACCTTTATTCGACACAGCAAGCGGGTGATGAGGCTGATTTAACATTACTTGAAAAACTCAACGAAGCGGTTGCTACTATTCCTGAAAATTTAATGGGCATTAATGTTAGTGATCCATTAGGATTAGATGTCGGGGATTTGGCTAACTTAGAAGAAGCTGCCCAAGAGCAGGGCGTTGATCTCACTATTTTCAAAAACATTCAAGATGCCTTTGTGACGCCGGAAGCTGCCTTTGCTTATCTTCTGTTTATTTTATTGTATGCACCTTGTGCTGCGGCAATGGGCGCAATTGTGCGAGAAGTTGGAGGGCAGTGGGCAAAATTCATCGCTATTTGGACAACTGCTGTTGCTTATATCGTTTCTGTTTCTTATTACCAAATCGCAACTTTTTCGATACAGCCGAATAGCCACATGCTCTATGTCGTTGCTTCGTTGTTGATTGTCGCTATCGTGATATACCTGCTCAGACGTCGTGGTAATGTGCTGGCAGTCAGTGTCGCTTAAAAAAGCCGTTAGTCATTAGCTGTCAGTTATCAGTTAAAATCTATTGGTCAAAAGTGCGTATGGAAATAAGTTACTAGTCATTAACTGATAGCTGACAGCTTAGCGCTGATGGCTAGATATTGGACCTTGTATGATTCTTCAATCAATTTATGAATACGTGAAACAAACAGGGCGGATTGAAGAATCTGCACTGCTAACACACTTTCACCTGCGTAAAGAGGGCTTAGATACATTGATCGCTCCGCTCTTGAAACGCAGTAAAATACAAAAAACGGTGCATCAACGCGGTAAAAATATGATGCCGATTATCTATTATAGTTGTCCGGCAAGAGAACAAATTGCATCGATAACCATTGTTTAAATAAAAAACAGCGCGGTTAATACCCTAGTTATTTACTAAGGTATATTAAAGAGCTGTTTTTATGGGTAGCTATCTTCATTGAATCTTGTAAAATCCCTCCTTTTTAGCATTTTGTATTATCGAGGCTCCTATGAGTATTAAAAAAGTAAACCTATTAGATCTAAACCGTGAATCGTTACGTGCGTTTTTTGTTGAGTTAGGCGAGAAAGCGTTCCGTGCGGAGCAGGTGATGAAATGGGTTTACCATTTTGGTTGTGATGACTTCGATAAGATGGATAACATCAATAAGAAATTACGCGAGAAATTAAAGCAGCGTGCTGAAATTGTCGCGCCTGAAGTAAAAGTAGAGCAACGCAGCAGTGACGGCACCATTAAGTGGGTGATGAGTGTTGGCAATCAAGATATTGAAACCGTATATATTCCAGAGAAAGATCGTGCCACATTGTGTGTTTCATCTCAAGTAGGCTGTGCGCTTGCATGTAACTTCTGTTCGACTGCTCAACAAGGCTTTAACCGTAACCTAACCGTTTCTGAAATTATTGGTCAAGTCTGGCGTGCGGCTAAAATTGTTGGCGTAATGGGGGAACAGGGTAAACGTCCAATTACTAACGTTGTGATGATGGGGATGGGTGAACCACTTTTAAATCTAAACAATGTTATTCCTGCAATGGAATTAATGTTAGATGATTTTGGTTATGCACTTTCTAAGCGTCGTGTAACACTTTCTACATCAGGTGTTGTCCCGGCGTTAGATATCTTAGGTGATAAAATCGATGTCGCATTAGCGATCTCTCTGCATGCGCCAAATGATGCTTTACGTTCGCAAATGATGCCAATTAACGACAAATATAATATTGCTGATTTTCTTGCTGGTGTAGAACGTTACATCGGAAAATCAAAAGCAAACCGTGGCAAGGTAACGATTGAATATTTATTACTGGATCATTTCAATGATTCGACAGATCAAGCCCATGAATTGGCACAACTATTAAAAAATACGCCCTGCAAAATTAATTTGATCCCATTTAACCCTTTCCCGGGGAATGATTATGAAAAACCAAGTAATAGTCGTGTTGATCGTTTTAATAAGGTATTGATGGAATACGGTTTTACAGTCATTGTCCGTAAAACGCGAGGTGATGATATCGATGCTGCATGTGGGCAATTGGTTGGAGATGTAATCGACAGAACTAAGCGTGTTATCAAAAAACGTCAAAAAGGTGAAAATATCAGCATTTCTGAAGGGTAAAAAATAAAATTTTCATCCTGATGCTGATCGAAGTAGGATAACCGTATTAAATAACATGAAAAATAGTGTTAATTAGGACACAATGTTGGACTAATTAATTCTGTTTTTTTAAGGCAAATATGCGCTTATTTATTGTTGTCCTTTTATCCTCCCTATTTTTAGGTGGATGTGTTTCTAGTGAATCGACAGTCACAACTAAAAACAGTGGTTCAGGGGCCGCGACTCAGTTTGATCCTAAAGGTGCTTCAGAAACACGTGTCAAACTCGCACTGGTATATCTGCGTAATGATAATATGCAGGCCGCTAAAGAAAATCTAGAAAAAGCACTTGAGTATCAACCTAATGATGCAAATGTATTTCGTATTTTTGCTTATTATTACCAACGCGTAAACGAAAATGATACGGCAGAAAGTTATTATAAAAAGTCATTGAAGGTTGATCCTAAAAACGCAGACACCTATAATAACTATGGGACTTTTCTTTGTAAATTAGAGCGTTACGAGGAGGCTGAAGCTGCATTTTTAAAAGCTGTGGAACAAACCACTTATACAAGTGTTGCTAATACCTATGAGAATGCTGCTGTTTGTGCAGAGCAAGCGAATGCAACGGAGAAAGCACTCTTCTACTATCAATATGCCATCTCTCATAACCCTAATAAATCCTATATTAATCTATCGTTAGCAAAATTAAATATTGATAGAAAGGACTTTAAAGCCGCTCGTTTAAACCTCTTCAATTATCAAAAACAAAGTCAAACCAGTGCTGAAAGCTTATGGCAATGGATTCGTCTTAGTTACGCTACTGAAAAAGGAGCAAGTTTGAGTAAATACGCAGGGCAGCTTTTAGAACAGTTCCCTGATTCTCAGCGTGCGCTAGACTATTTAAATCACGAGTACTATTAACAATGAAAACCGACAGCAATAAACCAACTGAAATTATTGTGCCATTAGGGCAAGCATTAAAAGATGCCCGTTTAGCGGCATCATTAACCCTTGAGGAGGTCGCTGAAAAACTTAATTTTGCTCCCTCAACAGTACGTGACTTTGAAGATAATTTAGAGCAGATACTGTTAACGAAAAAATACCCTGTTATTTATCTGCGCGGATATCTTGCTAATTACGCCAAGTTGGTAGGGCTCAATACGTTGGAACTATTTGTTGAGTATCAACAGCTTGCGACAACCCAGAAAACAGCAAAAAAACTACCCGTGTCAGATTTGATTATCCCTCAGAAAAAGAAACGCTCAAAAAAATTACCACTATTTTTATTGTTGATCGCTATTATTGGTGCAGCTATCTATCTCTTTCAAACACAATTTTTTACGCCGATTGAGCAAACATCAGCGGATCCTGAGTCTAGCGTCGAAGTCGATGCAAAAACTACACCACGAAATAACAATGTGTTAATTGCTAAAGGTGATTTGGTGAGTGAAGGCACTCTCCCTGAATCAACCAATGAGGAGTTTATTGAACCTGTAGTAGAGCAGGAAACAAAACTTCCTTCAATAGAGCAAAAAACGGAGATTCAAACGGAGCCTACTGACGAAAATATTGATGAACAGTCTAAAATAGAGATACAAAGTCCAGATGTGAATGTATCACCTAGCGTAGAAAGTAGTGCTCACGTTATTGTTGAAAACAGCGCAACAGAGCTTGCTAAATTATCGTTGGTCTATAGTGCAGAATGTTGGACAGAGGTTTTTGACGCAACAGGTAAACGCATTGCCTTTGGGTTATATAAAGATGGCCGTGTATTATCTTTAGCCGGTGTTGCTCCTTTTCAGCTAAAATTAGGCGATCCAAGTGTTGTCGAGATACAATATCAAGATCAAATTATCGAAGGTGAATTTACACCCGGACGCAGCGCGCAATTTAGCGTGCCACTCTCTTAATTTTTACAACGAGTCGCTTTTATATGAGTCATACCTCTTCAATTATTCGCCGTGTTTCTAAACAGATCATGGTGGGTAATGTACCCGTTGGTGGTGGTGCACCTATCACAGTGCAATCGATGACCAATACTTTAACTACTGATGTTGCTGCAACTGTTGCGCAGATTAAACGCTTAGAAGCGGTTGGTGCTGATATCGTACGTGTTTCAGTTCCAACGATGAATGCTGCTGAAGCGTTCAGAGAAATTAAACAACAAACTAATATTCCATTAATAGCCGATATTCATTTTGATTACCGTATTGCCTTAAAAGTGGCAGAGTATGGCGTTGACTGTTTGCGCATTAATCCTGGTAATATTGGTAATGAACAACGTATTCGAAGTGTTGTTGACTGTGCTCGTCATAATAATATTCCCATTCGAATTGGTGTAAACGGTGGTTCACTTGAAACTGATATTCAAGAAAAATATGGTGAGCCAACGGCACAAGCGTTAGTTGACTCTGCGCTTCGTCATGTTGATATTTTAGACCGACTTAACTTCGAACAATTCAAAGTGAGCGTTAAAGCCTCCGATGCACTACTTGCTGTTGAGTCATATCAACTACTCGCAAAACAGATCATTCAGCCCTTACATCTGGGTATCACTGAAGCCGGTGGGCTCCGTAGTGGTAGCGTTAAATCTGCTGTTGGCATGGGCATGCTGCTTTCACAGGGTATTGGTGATACCTTAAGAGTTTCACTCGCGGCGGATCCTGTTGAAGAGATAAAAGTGGGTTTTGATATCTTAAAATCACTGCGTATCCGAAGCCGTGGGATTAATTTCATCGCTTGCCCTACCTGCTCTCGTCAAGAGTTTGATGTGATTGCAACGGTAAATGCCCTTGAAGAGCGTTTGGAAGATATCATTACACCAATTGATGTATCTATCATTGGTTGCGTGGTTAATGGACCTGGAGAAGCGTTAATTTCTGATATTGGTATTACCGGTGGTAAAACCAAAAGTGGGTTCTATGAAGATGGTAAACGTCAGAAAGAGCGCTTTGATAATGATAATGTCATTGATCAACTTGAAGCGAAAATACGTGCACGTGTAAGTCGTGATGATCCAAACAATATTATTATTAAAGCATAAATAATTGCTTATCACTTTAGAAAGCCCGTAATGGTACACATCGCGGGCTTTTTAAGTATAATAGTTACTTATTTTTTATTACCATACCAATCCCATTAATATAGTGTTCAAATCTTGCGCAGGAAAAAGGAGTTAATTCAAGGCAAAAGTTGATGTAAATGGTTGTTCTCTTTACGAAACTTTTAACGCTGAAATAGCTTATTTTAACAAGCAAGATTGACCAGTTATTTATTGGTTTGGTATTAACAGCATTGAGAATTTATCGTGGCAAAAAAGATCCAAGCTATTCGAGGCATGAACGATACCCTTCCTGAGCAAACCCCTGTTTGGCAAAAACTAGAATCCCTTTTAAGGGACGTAGTCAGTGGCTACGGTTACTCTGAGATTCGTATGCCAATCGTGGAAAGTACTGCGTTATTTAAACGTTCAATCGGTGAAGTAACAGATATCGTTGAAAAAGAGATGTACACCTTTGATGATAATGGTGACAGCTTAACACTCCGTCCTGAAGGCACGGCGTCCTGTGTGCGTGCGGGCAATGAGCACGGTTTATTGTATAACCAAGAACGTCGTATGTGGTATATGGGGCCCATGTTCCGCCATGAACGTCCTCAAAAAGGGCGCTACCGCCAATTCAATCAATTTGCGATTGAAACATTTGGTATTGCAACACCCGATATCGATGCTGAAGTTATCCTATTATCTGCGCGTTTATGGAAAGCCCTTGGCATCGACTCTCATGTTGAGCTGCAATTAAACTCATTAGGTTCGAATGAAGCTCGTGCTTTATATAAAGAAGCATTAGTAAGTTACTTAGAATTGCATGAAGATAAGTTAGATGCTGACAGCAAACGTCGTATGAAAACTAATCCATTACGCGTGTTAGATAGCAAAAATCCCGATGTACAAGCTGTTTTAGTTGACGCACCGAAACTTTCTGAACATCTTGATGACGAATCAGTTGCCCATTTCGAAAAACTACAACAGTACCTTGATGCTGCCGGTATTAAATTTGTGATTAACGAGCGCTTAGTACGTGGTCTTGATTATTATAACCGCACTGTTTTTGAATGGGTTACATCAAGTTTAGGTGCACAAGGCACAATCTGTGCTGGTGGTCGTTACGATGGTTTAGTTGAGCAACTCGGTGGTAAAGCAACACCTGCAGTAGGATTTGCAATGGGCATGGAGCGTATTGTATTAATGCTGAATGAACTTGGACTTAATGATGACGTGAAAGCTGATGTTGATGTTTATAGTGTATTAGTTGGCGAGGATACTGATATTGCAGGCTTTAAAATGGCTGAACTTATTCGCAATGAACTACCTACGGTTAAAATGATGCATCATTGTGGCGCGGGTAATTTTAAGAAACAGATGAAACGTGCTGATAAGAGCGGTGCAAAAGTTGCGTTAATTATCGGTGAAACAGAGCTTCAAGATAACTGTGTCACAATTAAAGATTTACAAGGTAAAACTGAGCAACAAACGGTTGCAATGGATCAGTTGATTACTGTATTACCTACTTATTTATAAGAAAAACAATTTATTAAGGAACTATTTGTGGTTGATATTATTGAAGGTTACGAAACAGAAGAGCAACAAGTTGATGCCATTAAACAGTGGTGGAAAGATAACGGCAATACATTAGTAATTGGCGCCGTCGTGGGGCTAGCTGGTTTATGGGGATGGCGTTTTTATAATGACTCAGTCGTTGAAGGACAAGAAAAAGCCTCGGCAGCATACAGTGACATGTTAGTGCAATTTGAAGCACAGGGATCTGACGCTGACTTAACTAATGTACAAACTTTTATCACTGAAAATAGTGGTAATAACTATGCAGTTTTAGCCTCACTGTTATTAGCAAAAGAAGCCGTAGCAAAGGAAGACTTTGAGCTTGCTAAATCACAATTAGTGCAGCTACAAAATGAAAATAAATATGCGCCACTTAATCCATTAATCAACCTGCGTCTAGCGCGTGTTGAATTGGAATTAGGCCAATACAGTGAAGCATTAACAACATTAACCATGATCACTGAAGAAGGCTTTATTGCTAAAGCGGAGCAAGTTAAAGGTAATGTTTATCTGAAACAGGGTGATGTTAATAATGCACGAGTTGCATTCCAAAGCGCGATTGATGCTAGCCAAGGACGTGTTGATCCGGTTCTTCAACTGCAATTTGATGATCTTGCATTAGCGGTTGAAAACGAAGCAACTGAGCCAGTTTTAGACGTTAATTAATAGTTGAGATAATAATGAAGAAAAGCATTAAACAGCTCGTTTTACTAACCACCACCACTCTTTTTTTAACCGGGTGCTCACTGTTTTCAAGTGAAGAAGATGTTGTGACAATGGCCGAGCTTCCTGTATTTGAAGCTACCTATCAGCCTCAAATTGCTTGGCAACAGAGTATCGGTGATGGTGTAGATAAGTATTACTCACAATTACAGCCTACTGCCGATAACGATGCTGTTTATGTTGCTTCACGTGAAGGCCAAGTAAAAGCGTTTGCTGTAAAAGGTGGAAACCTGCTTTGGTCTAACGATTTCAGTGGACATAAGAGCAATGCGCTTAATCGCTCAGCTCGTTTCTCTGGTGGTATCCATTTAGCACTTGATACGCTTTATATTGGTACTGAAAATGCGCAGGTATTAGCAATTGATAAAAGCAACGGTAAATTACGTTGGTTATCTAAAGTGTCTGGCGAGGTGATCGCTAGCCCGACCTATTCAACTGGATTAATTGTTGTTCATACGAGTCGTGGAGATTTGATTGCACTTGATAGTGATACGGGTGAACAGAAGTGGGTGCTTAATAATAAGCAACCTAACTTAACCCTTCGTGGAAGCGCAACACCTTCGATTTCTCAAGGTGGTATTGTTTATGGCCGCGCTGATGGTTTTGTCTCTGCAGCCTTGCTAGAGTCAGGACAACCTTTATGGCAACTCCCTGTTGCACGCCCCTATGGTGCGACTGAACTTGACCGCATTGTTGATGCTGATATGCAGCCTATAATACATAATGGCATTATCTATGTTATAGCTTATAACGGCAACTTAGTCGCCATTGATCTCTTAAAAGGCCAGCAGCTCTGGGAACGTAAATATTCTGGTTATAATGATATTGCATTGTCCGGTAGTACACTCTATTTAAGTGATTATCGTGGCTACCTCTATGCCGTGGATAGAAGTGATGGTGAGGAAATTTGGTCAAATAAGCAACTTGCTTATCGAAATCTGACCGGCGTATCTGTTGCCAATCAGTATATTGTTGTAGGTGATGGCGAAGGTTATCTGCATTGGGTAGATCGTGATACAGGGCAATTTGTTGCACAGCAAGAACTCGACTCAGATGGTCTATATATGCAACCTTTTGAAGCGCGACAATACCTGTACTTACAAACACGCAGTGGTAAATTGATCGCGATAGAAAAACCATCGATTAATAAGCAATAGTAATATTGCTCATAGCACGTATAATAGCTCCTCGCCTTTTTTGACGAGGGGCTTTTTTAGTTTTATAGGATACACAATTTATGTTACCAGTGATCGCCTTAGTGGGTCGCCCAAATGTGGGTAAATCCACTCTATTTAACCGTTTAACACGCACACGAGATGCGTTAGTTGCGGATTTTCCAGGTCTAACTCGTGACCGTAAATATGGACAAGCAAAAATCGATGAAGATGAGTTCATTGTTATCGATACAGGTGGTATCACTGGTGATGAAGAGGGCTTAGACGCTGTCATGGCAGGGCAATCACTGCTCGCTATTGATGAAGCGGATGCAGTTCTGTTTATGGTTGATGCACGTGTAGGTATGATGGTTGCGGACCAAGCAATTGCTGAACATCTGCGCAAACAAGAGAAAAAAGTATTTCTTGTTGCTAATAAAACCGATGGTATTGATGCAGATAGTGCTTGTGCCGAGTTTTACGGTTTAGGGTTAGGTGAAGTTTACCATATCGCCGCTGCACACGGTAAAGGTGTGCGTCAGATGATAGATACCGCACTCGATGGGTTCTTTGAACCAACGGTTGAAAGTGATGAAGATGATGAGTTTGAAATACCTCAAGAATACGTAGAAGATGACGAAGAAAAATTATTAAAAGAGCAACAGCGTCTAGCTGCGTTGCCTATTAAATTAGCTATTATCGGTAAACCAAATGTTGGTAAATCAACACTAACAAACCGTATTTTAGGTGAAGAGCGTGTGGTAGTTTACGATCAGCCTGGAACAACACGTGACAGTATCTATATCCCAATGACACGTGATGATAGAGAATACGTGTTAATCGATACTGCTGGTGTGCGTAAGCGTAAAAAAGTAAACGAAACCGTTGAAAAATTCTCAGTAATTAAAACACTGAAGGCGATCGAAGACAGTAATACTGTTTTATTAGTTATCGATGCGCGTGATGGTATTGCTGAGCAAGATCTTTGTTTATTAGGTTATACCCTAAATGCAGGTCGTTCATTAGTGATTGCTGTGAATAAATGGGATGGCATGAGCGATTACGATAAAGAGCGTGTAAAAAGCGAGCTAGATCGTCGTCTTGGTTTCATCGATTTTGCTAAAATTCACTTTATCTCGGCATTGCACGGTACAGGTGTTGGCCACTTATATGAATCGGTTGAAGAAGCATACGACTCATCAACTAAGCGTATCTCGACATCTATGCTAACGCGTATTATGAACATGGCAACGGATGATCATAATCCACCAATGGTGCAAAACCGTCGAGTTAAATTACGTTACGCTCATGCGGGTGGTTATAATCCGCCGTTAATCGTAATTCATGGTAACCAAGTTAAAAAATTACCGGATTCATACAAGCGTTACTTAATGAACTACTTCCGTCGTTCATTACAAATCATGGGGACACCGATTCGCATCGAGTTCCGTGAAGGTGATAACCCGTTTGAAGGACAAGGGAAGCGCCAGAAGTTAACTCGAAATCAGCTATATAAGCGTCAACGTATGGTAGACCGACACAACAAGAAAAAATAGAGGTTTAGTATGGAATTGCAATGTCCAAAATGTGAACATGAATTAGTGCGTAGTGGCGAATTACAACGTCATTGTGAAAGCTGTAAAAGTGATTTTAAATTACATATTACATGCAGCACATGCGGTGATGAGATTGAACGTCTTAAAGCCTGTGGCGCAGTCAGTTTTTGGTGTAATGAATGTAATGAGATGAAAAGTAAGTCATCTGCCGTTTATACATTGCAAAATGATGGCTAATTTCAGTTCCTATTAAACTTTAAGTCAGTTTTACTAAGCGCAACGAGGCAACTCGTTGCGCTTTTTTGTTGCACTTGCTAGGATCTGTTTTTTGATTCTTGCTAGGTAACTATTTTGACGCTCTCCGTAAACGCCCTTAAAAAACATCTTCCCGAAGTACTCATTAAAGATCAATTTAAGTTTTCACGTCGCTTAGCAAATAACAGCAAAATCAAAGATGCTGAAAAAGCAGAATTAAATTTAGTTAAAATCGCCTGCGATATCCAAGCCTCAATGGATAAACGTCAGTGGCGCTTTGATAACCGACCTGACATTGAATATCCAGATCTACCCGTTAGCCAAAAGAAAGATGAGATAGCCAAAGCGATTTTAGAAAATCAAGTGATCATTATTGCGGGTGAAACAGGCTCCGGTAAAACTACTCAGATCCCTAAAATCTGTTTAGAACTTGGACGTGGTGTCAGTGGTTTGATCGGTCATACACAACCAAGACGTATCGCCGCGAGTACGGTTGCGAATCGTATCGCGGAAGAGCTTGATTCTGAACTCGGTGGTATCGTTGGTTATCGCGTCCGTTTTACCGATAAAGTGAGCGACAACTCTTATATCAAATTGATGACCGATGGCATTTTATTAGCGGAAATTCAGAACGATCGCTTTTTAACAAAGTATGACACCATTATTATCGATGAAGCGCATGAGCGTAGTCTGAATATCGATTTCCTTTTAGGTTATTTAAAGCGCCTGTTACCACGTCGTCCTGATTTAAAAGTCATTATCACCTCAGCAACCATTGATCCTGAACGTTTTGCTACCCACTTTGCCGATAGAAACGGTAAAAATGCACCGATAATTGAAGTGTCGGGGCGTACTTTCCCCGTTGAAACATTGTATCGCCCGTTAGAGGAGTATGCTGGCGGGGATCAAATTGAGGGGATATTTAACGCTGTTGATGAACTGCAGCGAATAGGTCGTGGTGATATTCTTATCTTTATGAATGGTGAACGTGAAATCCGCGATACCGCGGAGGCGTTAACTAAACGTAATTTACGTGATACCGAAGTATTACCGTTATTTGCACGCCTAAGTGGCGCAGAGCAAAATCGTATTTTCCAGTCCCATCGTGGGCAACGTATTGTACTGGCGACCAATGTCGCAGAAACGTCGCTGACGATTCCTGGTATCAAATATGT
>Ga0316197_10002564_pt1 | contig 12995 bp, 12 predicted proteins | sample OudBiesiAoxic_MG_FD_204939 | JGI IMG/M metagenome (GOLD analysis project Ga0316197, IMG submission 204939) | Coastal sediment microbial communities from Oude Bieten Haven, Netherlands - site A oxic | ecosystem: Environmental > Aquatic > Marine > Coastal > Sediment | place: Netherlands...
TGATGGATGGACCATCCTAACGGCCGATGGCAAGCCAAGTGCTCATTTTGAGCATAATGTGGCCCTTATACAGGGTAAACCGGAATTACTTTCCACCTTCCAATATATCTATGAAGCGCTTGGTATAAAAAATAATGAGGAAGAAGAATTTAGGACTAAGAAGCTTCAACTCTAATCTGCAAAAAGATTTTGAAAAAACTATTCAAATATGTCCTAAATAAAATACCCAGGCCTTTATTAATTCAATTGAGCTACCTGGCAAGACCCATCCTCTCAATGACACTTAAAGGGGATAAGTATACAGATCCAATTGATGGTAAAAAATTTAAAAGCTTCCTTCCATATGGATATGAAAACCCCAGGGAAAATGTTCTTTCGCCTTCTACGTTATCTCTGGAAAGACATCGCCTTTTGTGGTTATACCTGAAGAACGAAACCGATTTTTTTACAGCACCTCACAAGGTCTTACATTTTGCGCCGGAGCAGGCTTTCTATAGAAAATTTAAGAAGTTAAAAAAACTGGAGTATACCACTACAGATCTAAACTCTCCACTTGCCGATGTGAAAGCCGATATTTGTGCGCTTCCCTTTAAGGATAATTCATTTGATATAATTTTATGCAATCATGTATTGGAGCATATCCCAGACGACAAAAAAGCAATAAGCGAGCTCTATCGTGTTCTTAAACCTTCGGGCTGGGGTATTTTTCAAATACCTCAGGATCTTAAAAGAGAAGTCACTTATGAAGATGATACAATTACCGATAAGAAAGAACGGGCTAAAATTTTTGGACAATACGATCATGTTCGTATTTATGGGCGTGATTATTTCGACAGATTAAAAGAAGCCGGATTTAAAGTTAATGAGGTAGATTACACATCGGGAATGTCTGTTTCCGAGATTGAAAAATATAGATTGGCAAAAGGGGAAATTATTCCCGTTGTTACTAAGTGATCAGTAAACTAAAAGCTTTTTAAACTCCGAAGTCATAAATTCTTTTACCTCTCCAATTTCATCAATATAAATGATATATGCATCTAGTTCTTCGTGAGAGTTCAAATATTTTATGGATTCTGATAACTCCATTGCCATAAATGCCGTTGCATAAGCATCTGCCTTTGCACAATTTTTTGCAATTACGCTGACAGCAAGAACATTAGAATTTTTAGTGTAACCGGTTATAGGATTAATTGTATGTACAAATTTTTTACCCGTGGTAGAATCTATCCTGAATTTTCTATAATTACCGGATGACGCCATAGCATTATTCCTAAGCTGAAGTGTGAGTTTTAGTCTTCTGCCCTCCTCAATTTGAGGATCATCAATACCAACAATCCAGGACTTTTGTTTTAATTTATTCTCTCCTTTAGCAACGATCTCACCTCCCACTTCAATTAAATAATTTTCAATATCTTTTTGATCCAAAAGCTCAGCCAAGCGATCTATTGCATATCCTTTAGCTATTGCATTGAAGTCGATGTAAATTCTGGGATCATTCTTAATTACAGTTCCCTCTTCGGTTAATCGAACTTTATGGAAGCCCACGAATTGAAGAATACTATCCACTTTGGTACTATCTAATACCAGCTGTTTCCCCGGGCCAAATCCCCAGGCGTTTACAAGAGCGCCCACAGTCGGATCAAAATAACCATTAGTATTAGAATAAACTTCTTTAGAAAGCTCAAATACATCCCGAAACATCTTATCTACAACGATCATTGAATCGCCCAGATTAATTTTAGAAATATCTGAATCGGGCAAATAGGTAGACATGGAATGATTTACAACTCTGAATACAGAATCTATTTCCGTTTCTAGATTGAGTTCTTCCGGGTATAGGAGTGTAATACTATATGAGGTGCCCAGAGCACCTCCAAAGTGTGTGCTTTTAACATATGTGGAAGAATCAAGCCCACAGGAAGACATTAATGCCCCTAAAAGGAAAAGATAAAGTACCTTAATTCTAAATTTCGAGAAGACCATCATAATGTACAATATAAGCTTCATTAAGATAAACAGGAAGATTTTGATCCTCTGCGTTAGACAAACCAACTCCGGCATAGTAGGTTTTAGCCTCAAATTTGGATGCTTGTTCTTTAATTTTTATCATAAGGCCCTTGTCATATAGTATAGGATCATTGGGATAAACAACATTACGAACAACAATAAAATACAATTTTTTTTCCTTGAGGCAGACAAATTGAGGGTTCTTTAGTGGTTTACTATTGACGCCCATGAATTCATATCCTTCAGATTCTAACTGTCTCCCTACAATATTCATTGCCAGGTTATGCAATTCTTGTTCTGTTAGTGCCTGCAACTTATTATTTATTTATAAAAAAACCGATATTGATCAATATCGGTTTTAAATTATATAAAGTTAAAATTATTAACCTCCAAAGTCATCAAAACGTATGTGTTCATCTGGAATACCAAAATCTTCTCCCATTTTTTGAACAGCCTTGTTCATAAGTGGGGGTCCACAAAAATAGAGTTCAATATCTTCGGGGGATTCATGATTATTCAAGTAATTGTCTATAACACAATTATGAATAAATCCAACAAATCCGTCCCCGGGGGCATCAAGGTCCTCCTTAACTTTCCAATTATCTTCTTCCAAAGGTTCAGACAATGCCATATAAAATTTGAAATTCGGGAACTCTTTTTCTAATTCTTTAAAATGTTCTATATAAAATAATTCCCTTTTTGAGCGACCTCCATACCAGTAAGTAACCTTACGATTAGTTTTCAAGGTTTTAAAAAGGTGGTATAAATGAGATCTCATTGGGGCCATTCCTGCACCTCCCCCAACATATAGCATTTCCGAATCGGACTCATTGATAAAAAATTCACCATACGGTCCGGATATGGTCACTTTATCTCCTGGCTTTTGAGCAAAAATGTAAGAAGAAGCTACACCTGGATTTACTTCCATCCAACCATTCTTAGACCTATCCCATGGCGGAGTGGCAATTCGAACATTTAGCATTATTTCTCTACCTTCTGCAGGGTAAGACGCCATGGAATATGCTCGCTCAACCACCTCGTTATTTCTCATTGTCAAAGGCCAAAGGTTAAATTTATCCCACTCATTTTGAAACTTATCTGGTGTCTCATGTTCTTCAGGGTGAGCTGTAATGTCTATATCGGAATACTTTATTTCGCAGGGTGGAATCTCAATTTGAATATATCCTCCTGCTTTATATCCCATATCTTCCGGTATTTCAATCACAAATTCTTTAATGAATGATGCAACATTATAATTACGTACAACAGTCCCTTCCCATTTTTTAATTCCAAACACTTCTTCAGGAATAGTTATATCCATATCCTGTTTTACCTTAACCTGGCAAGCCAATCTTGCGCCTTCAGTCAGTTCCCTTTTTGAAAAATGTGGTGTTTCTGTAGGTAGAGCTTCACCACCACCTGACAACACATGGCATTCACACTGAATGCAGGTACCCCCACCACCGCAAGCTGAGGGCAGAAATACTTTTTGATTACTTAAAGTAGAAAGCAAAGAACTCCCTGAGGCAACCTGTATCTTTTTTTCTCCATTTATGGTTATGGTTACAGGACCTGATGGAGAAAGCTTTTCTTTTGTAAAAAGCAAAAGTGTCACCAGTAGTAACAACAATATCATAAAAGCAATAACCGTAATGGTTATGGTACCAAGGGTGCTTGTAGCTAAAATCATTCCTCTTCTTTTATTAGGTCATTATAAGAAATCTCTTTCTCATCTAATTCTTCTTCAACTTTTACTTTGCTCTCTTCAATCTTTTCGGCTGTAGTTTCTTCTACGGCCGCGGGTGCTTCATCTCCGCCAGTAAGCATCCCCCCAAAACTTTGAAATCCTATTCCCATTAAACCTGTAATAATAAAGGTAATCCCAAGCCCTCTTAAAGGTGCCGGGACATTTGAGTATCTTATCTTTTCACGAATAGCAGCTATTGCCAAAATGGCCAAAAACCAACCTATTCCGGAGCTAACCCCATAATTAAAAGCCAATCCTAATGTCTCAATCTCCCTCGATTGCATAAACAACGACCCTCCTAAAATAGCACAGTTTACTGCAATTAATGGTAAAAATATACCTAGGGAATTGTATAGGGCAGGTGAAAATTTTTCAACCACAATTTCTACCAACTGTACCATAGTGGCTATAGTTGCAATAAAAAGAATGAATGACAAAAAACTTAAATTGTAATCCGCGTATTCAGGTCCAAGCCATACTAGCGCGCCATCTCTAAGGAGATATTGGTCTAATAACCAATTTAGAGGAACCGTTACGGCAAGAACAAAAATAACTGCAGCTCCCAATCCAACAGCAGTGGCCACTTTTTTGGATACAGCCAAATAAGAACACATCCCTAAAAACACGGCAAAGACCATGTTGTCTATAAAGATGGATTTAAAAAATAATTCAATATGTTCTAACATAATCTTCTCTTAAAAAGTAAATTAGTTTTCCTCTATAAGTGCCCTATTTCTGGAACGTTGTACCCAGATTATTATGCCAACAACTATTAATGCTGCCGGAGGAATAATCATAAATCCGTTGTTTTCATAACCTGTTGCATATAATCCTGTCCTATTTACAGGATCTCCCAATACCTTAATTCCATACAATGTTCCAGATCCCAATAATTCTCTAAAAAATCCTACGATAATCAAAATTACTCCATATCCCATTGAGTTACCGATCCCATCCAAAAAAGCTTTCCAGGGTCCGTTGCCTAAAGCAAAAGCCTCAAACCTTCCCATTATGATACAATTCGTGATTATCAACCCCACAAAAACCGATAGTGTCTTACTTAATTCATAAGCAAAAGCCTTCAGAACCTGGTCAACAATAATTACCAGTGTTGCCACAACGATCAACTGAACAATAATCCTGATCTTGGTAGGAATAACATTTCGTAAAAGGGAAATAACAACATTCCCTACACCTAAAACAAAAAGTACGGAAATGGCCATAACTACTGACGCCTCCAATTCTGCGGTAATCGCCAGGGCTGAGCATATACCAAGAACCTGAATTGTAATAGGGTTATTATCTGCCAGTGGATCTAAAATAAGGTTTGTGTCTTTCTTTGAAAGTAATGCCATTTTATTTAACTCTAATAGTTTCTAAATAGTCCTTATATAAATTTACGCTTTCCCTAATCATTGCAGAAACACCATTCCCAGTAATCGTGGCTCCTGCCAAGGCATCTACTTCATTATCATCCTTTATTTTGTTCACAGGGTCATTATTTCCTTTTGCTACCGCAATTCCTTTAAACTGATCATTACTTAAAATAGATTCCCCCACAAAATCATCCATAAAATAACGCTGTTTGATATTTGCTCCGAGTCCTGGTGTTTCTGCTTTATGATCGAAATAAACTCCCTGGACTTCCATATTTTCATTCAGGGCAATAAAACCCCAAATGGCATCCCAAAGTCCTTTACCATACATGGGAATTATAAAAAATTTCGTCTCCTCTTTTTCACCTATAAAAAGCGGGAGCTTCGCAGTTTCACCTTTCTTTATGGCTGCAATTTGCTTCTTAAGGTCAATCAGATATGCCTCGTCATTTTGTGTTATTTTATCTCCACTGATGACTAATTGTTCTGTAATAAACCTTGAAAACTCAGCTTCTACTTTGTCCGTAGGCACAAAATTCACACTGCCCTCGTCTTTATTTTCATTAATACCCATAGCATAGAGAATATTCTGCTGTTTTTCAAATCTCTCATTCTCCTTAATTTTACCGCTCAATGCTGAGGCAAGATATGCCAGTATTGACCCTACAACAATAACCATTATAGCGGCAAAGATTACAGTATAACCATTATTTTCCTTATTAAATGCCATAATTATATTGTTTCTATCTTCAGTTCCTTTGCTTTGTCGTCAGTGCTTTTTGGAAAAATTGTTGCTTGTTTCAAACGCTTCATCCTTCGTCTGATATTACCCCTAACTACATAATGATCAATGGTTGGCGCAAAGACATTCATTAAGAGAATTGCAAGGAATACACCTTCAGGATAAGCCGGGTTAAATACACGTATCATAACCGAAATAAACCCTATCAGGAATCCATAAATCCATTTCCCTCTATTGGTTTGTGATCCTGTTACAGGATCTGTGGCCATATATACAATACCAAATGCCAGGCCACCTACTATTAGGTGTTTCCAAAAATCAAAGCTCATTAATCCATAAAACGTACTTCCCTCACCAATCCAACCTGCTTCAACTATTCCATTAAATATAAGGCCCATAACCAGCGAACCAGCTACCGCACTTACCATGATTCTCCAGCTAGCTATTTTACTGAATATCAGGAAAATACCTCCAAGTAATATTAAAAAAGCAGAGGTCTCCCCTACTGAACCGGGAATAAAACCAAAAAACATATCAGATACTGAATAAGAAAATTCACTCCCGTTGTTCTGAGCTAAATAACCCAGGATAGTTTCTCCTGAAATGGCATCGGCAGTACCCGTACGTTCAACCGCACCATGCACCCATACTTTATCTCCGCTCATCCAGGTAGGGTAAGCAAAAAACAAAAATGCCCTAATGGTAAGCGCAGGATTCAAAATGTTCATTCCTGTACCACCGAAAACTTCTTTACCTATAATAACACCAAATACAACCGCAACGGCTAACATCCAAAGAGGAGTATCAATAGGGACAATTAAGGGAACTAACATACCGGTTACAAGATATCCTTCTTCTACTTCATGACCTTTTATGACCGCAAAAATGAATTCAACCAACAATCCTACACCGTACGAGACAATAACAAGGGGCATAACCTGCACAAATCCTAACCAAAAATTATCCCAGGTCAGAAAATGTTCGATAACCGAAAAATTCTCCGGGAAGCCTCCGATGGCTGAATAATGCTGATAGCCTGTATTGAAAAATGAAAATAATAGAACGGGAATGAGAGCCATTATTACCGTATTCATCGTCCGCTTTAAATCGTCCGTTGCTCTCACATGAGAACCATTATGTGTGGTTTCATCAGGAGAGAACAAAAATGTATGAAAGGCATTAAAAGCTGGGGCCATCTTTTTACCCCTATACCTATGTTTCAAAATATGCAATCTTTTCTTAAAGGTCAATCGTTTATTGCTCATTTTTATCCTATTTCTTTTTGTAATAAATCCAATCCTTCGCGAATTATCTGTTGATGTGGTTGTTTGGAAATACAAATAAATTCAGTCAATGAAAAGTCCTCAGGAATAACCTCATACAAACCAAGTTGTTCCATTTCATCCAAATCTTTAACCATACATGCCTTTAAAAGCTGAAGTGGATAAATGTCGAACGGGAATACTTCTTCATACATCCCGGTAACTACAAATGCCCTGTGTTCTCCATTTGTATTTGTATCGAGATCATATTTCTTGTTGGGCTGCAGCCATGAAAATGTTAGCGCTCTTGTAGCAGATAATTTATCAAATACCGGTTTGTTCCAACCAAAAAATTCGTAATCATCTCCTTCAGGAATAACACTTACTGTATTGTTATAAAAACCGAGAAAACCATCCGGGCTTGTTTTCTTTCCAGTAAGTACATCTCCATTAATCACACGAAATCTTTCATCTTTAACGCCACTGGCATATAAAAATGTAGCTATCTCTGCACCTATTTTTGTTGAAAAATATTTTGGAGATTTCACGGTAGAACCAGCAAGGGCAATGGTACGCTGGGCATTAAATCTACCGGTTAAAAGTAACTCACCAATTATAACAAGGTCTTGAGGAGTAATGGTCCAAACTACTTCACCTTTATTTATTGGATTTATCTTATTTATTTGAGTGCCTACTAATCCTGCAGGATGGGGTCCGGAGACTTTATGTAATTCGATATCCTGGAGTTTAGCAAAGGGAGAACTGGAACCCTTGCCTACGGAAACATGAACCTTACCTGGGGTAAGTTTTCCAAGAGCGGTTAATGCTGTTTGTAGTTCTTCTTCTTTCCCCTTCAGAGTATAATCCAAATCTGCTGCCAAAGGAGCAGTAACATAAGCCGATATAAAAATTCCCTTTGGAGTAGCCAACGGATCTGCAATATGATCATAAGGACGTTGTCTGATAAAAGGCCAACAACCCGATTTAAGAAGTAGCGACTTGATTTCCTCAGAATCAGCACCTGGTCGCATTTTGGAATGCTCCAGATAGTCCTGAGACTTATCTGCAAGAATTTTTATAGTCAGAATTTTTCTGCGAGCTCCTCTGTTTATTTCAATTAATTCTCCACTAACCGGAGAAACAAAAAGCATGTCCTTACAATCTTTACTGTAAAACAAAGGTTCACCTGCCTTAACCTCTGCCCCTTGTTTAACTAACAATTTGGGCATTATATCACGAAAATCTAAGAGATTGATGGCGTAAACATTGCTTAATGCTGCTTTAGATGTATTTTGTTCGGCCGCACCAACAAGATTAATGTCAAAGCCTTTCTTGATCCTAATGTCTTTAGACATAAATTGTAAACATTTAGTTTATCAAAATTTGGTCCAAAAATAGTACTTATGACACTGTTTTCATAATTATTGACTATAATTTTGGGCATTACGTCGATATCACTTTTTTGGGTATACTTTTTGTTTACCTTTATCACAAAAACAGGCTAAATATGCGTTTATTTCTTAAACAGCTATTCTTCTTTTTCCTTACGACACAATTGTATTCGCAGATTCAGGAAGAGGTAAACCCGCCTGAAAATATAAAGACTATTATTTTTAAGGGACCAACTGAAGATCAGTTTCCTGTCATCAAATTGGGAGATCCGATTTATCTTGAATTTGATGATTTGACCGCAAGTGAGCAAGACTTCTATTATAAAATTGTTCATTGCGATTATGATTGGTCGCCATCCGAACTACTAAAGTCACAATACCTTAGGGGAACAGACAACCAAAGGATTATTAATTATAGGAACAGTTTTAATACTCTGGAATCTTATTCCAATTATCACTTGACTATTCCCAATAAAGCGGTGAGTTTAAAAGTTAGCGGCAATTATGTACTTGAAATTTATAATTCTAACTACGAACTTCAATTTTCAAGACGATTTGTAGTTTACAAGGATTTGGCTAAAGTTGTAGCAACAACCCGGAACTCCAGGAATTTTGATTTTATCAATCAAAAGCAATCTGTTCAATTCACAATTAACCCATTTAATTTTCAACTTGTTAATCCTTTAAAAGAAGTAAAAGTTATTATAATTCAAAATTATCAGTGGTCAAATGCCATTACCAATGTACCACCTCAATATTCTGTGGGTAATTCCTTGGCTTATAAATATGATATTGAAACTAGTTTTTTTGGAGGAAATGAATTCCTCAACTTTGATACCAGTGATTTGCGCGCTCCTTCTTCTGCCATTTCCCGCATTGACTATCAAGAACTTTACCATCACTATCTTTTTACAGATAACTATAGATTTGATAAAGCATACACTTATTTTCCCGACATTAATGGCGATTTTGTTGTTCGCACTTTGCAAGGTGAAGATTCATCCAGAGAATCAGAATATACCATAATTCATTTCAGCCTTCCATATACCATAGATATTGGATTAAATGAGATTTATGTCTATGGCAAATTCAATAACTATGCTCTGGAGGAAGGGAACAAAATGAATTACAATTCCGAGACAGGAAATATGGAAGCCGCAATAAAATTTAAACAGGGGTTTTACAACTATAAATATGTCCTTAAAAGTGAGGATGGTGAAATTGACCTGAATAAAGTTAGTGGCAATTTTAATTTTACAGAAAATAATTATTTAATACTGGTTTATTACAGAAATTTTGGGGATTTATATGATAGCATAATTGGTATTGGCTCAACAAATTCTGAAAACATTACCAACTAAATACTCTTTATTATTATAGCACATTTGAGTTTTATAAGCTCAAAATTTATATAATGTAATATCTCCTAATTGTTAAAAAGTATTTTTTGTAAAGGCAGAATAAGTGGTTATAATTTAATTTCTGGATCCTGCTTTAATAGCGAGAAATATTTTTGTAAGATGTTGTATTTTAATTACTTAGTTAGATTAAATATTAATAATTCTTAATATAAATGTCGGGTTATTACAATAATTTTCATAACATTGGGTTTAATTCTATACACTTATAATTCTGAGGTTTGGGATATATGATTCTTCGCAACAAAAATTCATATCCAAAAATATGTTTTGAGATTATTGAGCAGTTGAACGAAAAACTTCCCAATTATCTTTCATACCATTCTTTAGATCATATAATAGATGTTGCCAACGTTTGTAACGACTATATTGAATATTACAATATTCCCGAAGAAATGGCTATTCTTATACGAATTGCCGCAATCTGCCATGATTATGGTTTTGTAGTATCTCCTTTAAATCATGAAGAACGCAGTATTATTGAAATTCAACCACTTTTAACTCCTATTCTTACAAGCGAGGAAATAAATATAATAAATGGGATGATTAGGGCAACAAAAGTACCTCAAGAACCTAAGACTTTTTATGAACAAATTTTGGCGGATGCCGATCTAGACTACCTTGGAAGAAAGGACTATAATAACATTAGCGCTAAACTATTCAAAGAATATCTGCATTTCGACATCGTTTCTAATAGAATTGAGTGGTTAGACCTGCAAATTTCGTTTTTGGAAAAGCATAAATTTCATACCGATTTTGCTAAGAAGAATCGTGAGAAATTAAAATTTGAAAAAATAAAGGAACTCAAATCCCTTAGATTAGCAGCCAATTATAAATGATTTTGGATATTAACACCTGTAATCTAGATTAGTAAGCTTTATGGCAAAATATTTTATTCTTAGAGCTGGAGTGTTTCATGATTCATAAGCTCCTTTCATAATTTCCAACATGATCTAATAACGGGTATTCTTCAAAATCAAGGTCATTATAAAGCAGAGAAATCTGTCAATTCCCCATATTTATGGGATTATTAGACAGAAATACACCAGAAAAAAATATACATACACCGATAATTCAATCTGAAGCTTTCATAATCAGTTGCTATTATCTATCTTGGCCCCCTAGGATTGGTTTTAATATTAATTATAATTATAAAATGATTTTAGGACTCATTTGAATTTGAGCCCCATTATCTCAAACTAATGTTAAATTAAAAGGGCCTAATACGATTTTTTTTATTTTAGCAGATATAACGGATATGCTACTCATATTGAGAAATACCGTTATTTATTAGCATGAAAAAGATGATTACACAAGTTACCAAAGGCATAAAAATTTCAGTGAATACTAGTTTTGAAGGCACCTTCTTTAAAAACTATAAAATGCATTTTGCTTTTGGGTATACCATTACTATAGAAAATCAAAGTAAAGATTCTGTTCAATTAACTTCAAGGCACTGGCAGATATATGATGCTTTAAATGACTTTGAAATTTTAGATGGTGAAGGTGTTATCGGAAAAAAACCCGTTATTAGACCAGGGGAATCCCATACTTACAGCTCCGGATGCCTGCTTGCATCTCCTATTGGAGCAATGAAAGGCCACTATAATATGGTCAATTTCACCACTAATGAAAAATTCAGAGTCTACATTCCTTCTTTTAAATTCAGTGCACCATTCGCACTGAATTAATGATTCCTTTTACTTTGTTTAAATTTTATAAACGTTTGGGGTTTTAGTACCTTTGACATGAAAATTTAACTAATAAAATTAATTATGGGTAAAGGTTTTTTTGAAGTCCCGCTGGCTATTAATGAACCAATAAAAAGTTATGCTCCTGGCACTCCGGAAAGAGACGAGGTTTTAAAGCAATATAAAGAATATTTCAATGGAAGTCTTGAAGTTCCTTTATATATTGGAAGTGATGAAATAACAACATCGAATACCCGAACAATGTCACCTCCCCATGATCATAAACACATTTTGGGCAAGTATCATCTTGCCGAAAAAAGTCATGTTAGCTTGGCCATAGATAATGCACTCAAATCCAGAGCGGCATGGGCCTCTTTACCTTGGGAACAAAGAGCCAGTATTTTCTTAAAAGCTGCAGATCTTATTGCCGGGCCCTACAGGGCTAAAATTAATGCGGCGACTATGTTGGCGCAGTCAAAAACCATACATCAGGCCGAAATAGATGCCGCCTGTGAATTAATAGACTTCCTCAGGTTTAATGTATCTTATATGTCTCAGATATATGCGGAACAACCTGAATCATCTGAAGGCATCTGGAATCGGGTGGAATACAGACCTCTAGAAGGTTTTATTTATGCAATTACCCCTTTTAACTTTACAGCGATAGCGGGCAATCTTCCTGCAAGCGCAGCTATGATGGGTAATGTTGTAGTATGGAAACCCAGTGATAGTCAAATTTTTTCAGCCAAGGTTATTGTGGATATTTTTAAGGAAGCTGGACTGCCAGATGGCGTAATCAATGTGGTTTACGGTGATCCTGTAATGATTACAGAAACCATTTTAGCCAGTGCCCACTTTTCGGGAATTCATTTTACCGGAAGCACCCATGTTTTTAAATCCTTGTGGAAACAGATTGGGAATAATATTGACCGTTATAAAACCTATCCAAGAATTGTTGGTGAAACTGGTGGTAAGGACTTTATAATTGCTCATCCAACAGCAAAACCTCAGCAGGTAGCTACGGCAATTACGCGTGGCGCCTTTGAATTCCAGGGCCAAAAATGTAGTGCTGCCTCTCGTGTTTATTTACCAAAATCTACATCTGCCGAAATCCTGGATTTGGTAAAGCAGGACGTGGAATCATTCAACCCTCCAGGATCTCCTGAAAATATGAGCAACTATATTACAGCTGTAATACATGAAGGATCATTTGACAAATTAGCTTCCTATATTGATCAGGCTAATAAAGATAAGGATGCTAGTATAATTGTTGGTGGTAATTATGATAAATCCAAAGGTTATTTTATAGAACCAACGGTTATACTAACCACAGATCCTCATTATTCTACTATGGAAACCGA
>Ga0316197_10002565_pt1 | contig 12994 bp, 10 predicted proteins | sample OudBiesiAoxic_MG_FD_204939 | JGI IMG/M metagenome (GOLD analysis project Ga0316197, IMG submission 204939) | Coastal sediment microbial communities from Oude Bieten Haven, Netherlands - site A oxic | ecosystem: Environmental > Aquatic > Marine > Coastal > Sediment | place: Netherlands...
ATGGCGGTGACCTCAAGTACCGGTCGCGATGGGGCATCCAGACGGGAACGCCATCGGTCGTGCTCGCGCTGGATAGTGGCAACGTGCGCGAGGCAGTTTCGGATGCACGGCACGTGATTGCCGGCGGCGGTAAGCCATGGCTCATCGGCGCGACAAGCGCTCCGATAACGGTGCCGCACGAGGAGCTTCGCTCCATCTTCGTCGACGGTATCGACCCGTTGTGGGCGCCGTTCGCACTGTCGATTCCGCTCCAGCTCGTCGCATGTCACGCGGCTCGCGCCATTGAGTCGAGCCTCCAATTGACCCAGACTGTTCGTGAGCCAGATAACAAAGCGGCGAACAGCCAAGCGGACTCGTAGCCCCGAAGGTCTAAGCGGCAGCCCTTCGCTTGTTTCGTCCGCGTTGCAAATCGGAACAATGCAACATTCTTCGTTGCAATTCGGAACATCCCGGTGGAGCCTGTCAGGCCGCGGATGAACCCGGTACTGAGTTCGGCACCGCTTGATGAGGAGTGTTCACAGATGGAGTCGTTTCGAGATGGGCCGCTGGTCGTATTGGTGGAGGACAACCCCGAGCAATCGGCCCTGGTGGTGCAATGGCTCCACGACGCGGGGATGCGCACACTCGTGTGCCCCGATGCGGAGACCTTTGTCGACAATCTAGAGGTGCGGCTGCCTAGTGTGGTGTGCATGGATCTCGGCCTGCCGGGCTTGGGTGGGCGCCAAGCGCTCGACGCGGTTCGGCGACGACATCCCCACGTGCCGGTCATAGTGCTCACTAGTGATACGTGCGCCGAGACCGTGGTTGATGCCATGCGCGGGGGGGCTTTCGACTACCTGACCAAGCCGGTCACGCACGATCGGCTGCTCGCGGCGATCCGCAGCGCCGTCCGCACGTCGGCGGAACGGCTGTTCGAGCCGATCGACGACTCGCCCGAGGAGGAGTCATACGCCGGTATCATCGGCCAATCTCCGCAGATGCGAGAGGTGTTTCGTCATGTCGATCGCATCGCGGGCCGTGACATCAGTGTCTTGATCCGCGGAGAAAGTGGCACCGGCAAAGAGCTGATCGCTCGGGCGATCCACGAGAATAGCCGGCGCGCAGGCGGACCGTATATCGCGATCAACTGCGCCGCGATTCCCGAGTCGCTGCAGGACTCTGAGCTTTTCGGGCACGAGCGGGGCTCGTTCACCGGAGCGCACAAAGCTCGCGCCGGTTGCTTTGAACGTGCTGATGGCGGAACGCTGTTTCTGGACGAGGTCGCGGAGCTTTCGCTCGGTGTCCAAGCAAAGTTGCTCAGGGTGCTGCAGGAACGGCGCTTCGAGCGCTTGGGCGGCATGCGGACGATCAAGAGCGACTTCCGTTTGATTACCGCGACGCATCGCAAGCTCCGCGAGTTGGTGGAGGCCAAGCAGTTCCGGGAGGACCTGTATTTCCGCATCGTGGTCTTTGAGATCGAGATGTCTCCTTTGCGAGCGCGCTCCGGCGACATCCGTCTGTTGGTTCCGCGGTTGCTGGAGGATGTTACAGCCGGTCTGGGGTCGGGCCCGGTGCGCGTCAGCGGGCCGGCAATGAGTGCCCTTGAGCGCTACCCGTTTCCCGGGAACGTCCGCGAGCTCCAAAACATCCTGCAGTCTGGTGCAGTGTTGGCGGTTGGCGACGAGATCCGCTTGCAAGACTTGGCGCCCAGGGTTCGCGAGTACGCCCTGTATGATGCGGGGAACGCCGAGCCCGGCGAAATTGGTGAAGAGCTGCTGGGTCCACATACGAACGGTTCGCGTCCGGCACGACGCCCGCCGGCGTTGAGGGAGCAACCGACTCCCCAGTCGCTCGATGAGCTGCCATTGGGCCTCGAAGACCTCGAACGCTGGGCAGTGAAGCGCGCCCTTCAAGGCACGGATGGGCGAGTCACCGAGGCGGCCAAGGCCCTCGGCATCGGTCGGACCACGCTCTACCGGAAGCTCGAGAAGTACGGGCTCCGCTGAGCCATCATCGAGCGCCTTTTCCATAGATGACGACGGCAAGTGTGAGTGCAACCACTCGTAACTCCATCGACAGGTAGCTGCGCAGCCCGTAAAGGTGGGCGCTGTACGCGAAGTCGTAGAGCAGCTTCTCTCTAACGCTCTCGACCGAAGTATCGTAGCCCGTGTGTACCTGGGCCCAGCCGGTGATCCCCGGCTTACACGCCGCCAGTCGATCGTGGTAGCCGGGAAGCTGCCTGGCGAGCAAGTCGGAGATGGATGGGCGTTCCGGCCTCGGACCGACCAACGTCATCTGACCGGACACCACCTGGAAGAGTTGAGGGATCTCGTCGAGCCGGGTCTTGCGCAAGAATGCGCCGACGGTGGTCACGCGCGGGTCCTGCTCCAAAGCCCAGACGGGCTTTCCGTCCGCCTCCGCGTCCACGCGCATGGTGCGGAACTTCCACATCAAGAAGTGATAGACCGTCCCGGTGTGATCCTTGGCGACGCGTTGCTGGCGATAGAAGACCGGCCCGGGGGAGTTCAGCCGAATCGCCAACGCGATGATCGGAATGAGCGGGAGCGCGACCACGATGGCGATCGAGCTGCCGATGATGTCGACGCAGCGCTTGGCGATTCGTACGGAGCGCGGCGGAAGAGCCGGTCGATGCAAGGGCAGCACCTCGTGCTCGGGGGCGCGGCGCCAGCGCGTTCCACTGGCACCGAAGAAGAAGCGAAAGGCCCCCAAGCCGCAAGCCGCCTGCGCGACCAGCGCGTGCACGGCGATGCCAGGGACCCGACCGAGGGGACGACCAGAGGCGCGCCAGGCCGTGGCGCCGACGACGAGGAGAAGCACGAGATCGCCACCAAGGGCGAGCGGTCGAAAGATTGGGGCGCTCCAGGCGCGGTAGTTGACCCAAAGTACGAGTCCCAGGATCCAGAAGGGGCCGAGCGTCTTCATGAGCTTGTGCCCGATGAGACTCATCGCGATTCTTCCTTGTCGGGGGCTCAGCAGGGTTCGATTCCGCCAAAGGATCTGGAGATTTCCTTGCGCCATGCGCGAGGTCCTCTCCACGATGGTCGAGAGGTGCCGCGGCGGCTCGTCGGCGATCACGATGTCGCTCCGGTACGCGATCCGTCCGCCGGCCGCGCGCGCGCGCAGCGGCCAGAGGAAGTCATCGTGGATGGTATCGTCTGGAATCGGGGTGATCGCATTTCGAGCCATCAGGTAGCAAGCACCGTGGGCGGCGAGCAGCATGTCGCGCTGAGCCTCGAGCTCTTTTAATCGTGTTTCGCGATTCCAATACGCGCTCTCCGCCGCAGCCGGTCCACCATTGTCGATGCTCGCATAGCGCGGCATGGCCGCGACGACAGTCGGGTCCGCAAGCTCGGTCACGAGCTCCGTAAGCGCATGTTCCGGCAAGTCTGTGCCAACATCGGTGAACAGGACCAGCTGACCCTGCGCTTGTGCGAGCAGGTGGCGAAGCGCAGCGAGCTTCCCGCCTCGCTCCTCGAGCTCGAACACGCGCACGCCGTCGTTCTCGAAGGCGCGTGCAACCTCTGCCGTGTCGTCGTCCGAGCCGTCCGAAGCGACGAGGATCTCGAGCCGATCGCGCGGGTACTGGAGCGCGAGGGTGTTTCGCAGCTTGTTGCTCAGGTGTGCGGCTTCGTTGTGTGCCGGGATGAGCACACTGACGAATGGCGAGGTGCTTGGCGTTTGCACCGGGTCGCGCTTCACGGGCCGGACGACGTGCCGTACGAGGAGCGGATAGATCACGTACGGGGTGATCAGCGCGAGCGACAGCAGAGTGATGACGAGTACGTCGATTTCGGTGATTTCGGTGATGGTCATCCTGCAACCTCGCAGTAGTATTGACTGGTCAACTCGGCCCAGCGCTTGGGGGCATGTCGCGCGCGAACCTCAGGCGCTCTTCGGCGAGCCGCCTTTTGAAGTTGATCGGTTTGCCCGGGCAAGGCCTCGAGCGCCTTCGACCAGGCTTCGATATCGCCGGGCGCGAGTAGCACGGCAGTCTCGCCTTCCCAGACCGCCTCGGGCACCCCGCCGACTCGACTTGCCAACACGGGCACGCCGCACGACGCCGCCTCCAATACCGCGAGCGGGAGCCCTTCACGAAGAGATGGCAGGACGAGCACCTGCGCGCCGGCGAGCAGATCGGCGACGTCGTCGCGCATGCCGAGCCAGCGGACTTTGCCATTGAGCCCGAGCTTGGTGCCCAGCGCCTTCCAGCGATCCGCGCAGGGCCCGTCGCCCGCGACATTTAGGGTGAGTTGCTCGGGAGCGCGGGAGGATGCGAGCGCCCGAAGCAGAATGTCGAGGCCCTTCTCTTCGCTGAGTCGACCGACGAACAGAAGGGTGCCGTCCGGATGGTCGTGTGTGACACGGTCACTCGGCGGTGGGAGCGAAACGGGGTTGGGTACCGTCTTGAGCTTCGCGCGCGGCACCCCTGCACCGACGAGGGCGTCGGTGGTCGCATTGGACACTGTGAACACGCAGTCGACCCGTCGATAGAGGACTCGAGCGAGCGCCTCGTAGAAGCGGGCGAGGGAATCGTGCCCGGTCTCGCCATGATGGGTGACCGCGAGCCGTGTGCTGCGCGGTCGAGCCAGCATCGCGTAGACGAGCGCTTTGTAGCCGTGGGCGTGGACGACTTCGGCGTCCGCTGCCTTCAGGGTCGCCCGCAATGCGGCGAGAGCTCGAAGGTCGAGACGACCGTCGACTGTGACGCTCTGAACCGGAACGCCGCGTGCGCGCGCAGCGGCCGCGAACTGCTCCCCGTGCCGCGGGCAACGCGCCTCGGTCAAGATGATCAACGAAAGCACATGGCCCTGGTCGAGAAGGGCGGCGCACCCCTGCAGGACGACGTTCTCCGCGCCAGCGATCGGTCCGGGTGACATGACGTGGCTTACGCGCACGGCGCCGACTCCATGTTGGAGGGCGGTACAGGACGGGGCACGAGATTGCGGTAGAGCGCCACGTAGCGATCGACCATGTAGTCGACGCTATAACTCGCGCGAACGCGCGCCTGCCCGCTCGTGCCTAGGCTCTTCGCGAGTGCGTTGTCCGCGGCCAGCGAAGCAAGAGCCGCTGCGAGACGAGCGGGATCGCCAGACGGCACGAGCATTCCCGCATCACCGGCCAATAGCTCCCCGACTCCGCCGACGTTCGTTGCGACGACGGGAACACCGCAAGCCATCGCCTCGAGGAGACTCAGAGGCAAGCCCTCTCGGGTGCTATTGAGGACGCAGACGTCGAGCGCCGAGTAGAACGGTTGCATGTCCTCCAAGTTGCCCAGCCACAGCACTTGGTCGTTGAGACCCGCATCCTCTGCCCGGGCACGAAGCTCGCCACGCAACGGGCCGTCGCCCGCACAGACCAGGAGTGCCTTCGGCTCTCGTCGAAGCAGCCGCGCGAACGCATCGAGGAGACCGAGGTGATCCTTCTCGGAGGATAGGCGGGCCGCACACCCGACCACGAAGCGATCCTCGCCGACGCCGAGTTCCAGCCGTCCTCGGGCTCGCATCGATGCGTCGTCGGGCGGCAGAGCAACGCCGTTCGGGATGACTTGGCAGGCGCCCGGAAAGCGCTTCCGGTACTCGGAGACCTCCGGTGTGACGGCCACTACTTCGGCGAGCGGCGACATCAGCGCTCCGAGAAGCTGCCTCCGCCGAGTGTCGTAGAGCTCGTGCGAGTGCTCGGTGTGGACGTGACGACATCCAGCGAGCGTGGCCGCGGGAGCACCGTAGATGAAGGGGCCGAGGTGATGAGTGTGCAGGATGTCTATGCGCTCCCGACGAAGGATCGAACGCAGACGGAGCACCAGGCTCGGGCGTAGGCCGGGGCCGCCGTCCAGCAGCATCGTACGGATACCCTGCGCCTGGAGTGCCGCCCGGACCGGTCCATCACCCAAATAGGCGATGACCAGGCTCTCCACGCCACGGGTCGCGGAGGCTGTGCTCAGCAGTTCGACCGTGCGCTCGAGGCCCCCGATCGCGAAGTACTGCATGAGGTGAGCGACGCGCAGGGTCCTGCGCCCCGCTGTTGGCTGTTCCAAGGGGGGTCTCCGGTGACAACGAGAGTGGAAGCCTGGGGTATAGAGCAAGTATCGAGCCATGACCATGGCCACGCAGAGCGTGCCGAACCGATACAGATAGCCTGTGCAGTGTTTCGGAATGGGACTAGGCTGTATCCTTCCGGAGCGATGGATCTGAGCGTTCCAGGCCCTAGGTGGCTCGGTCCTGATCTTGCGTATGTCCGAGTTGTTACGTACGGAAGCTAGAGTGAAACCTAAATTCGAAACACTGCGCGAGGAGCACCGGCTCGTCGCACGGGCCTTTCAAACCGCGAAGGCGGCCCAGGCGCGCCGCATCCTGCTGGCCTCGGCCCGCACGGGCGATGGCAAGAGCCACCTGGCCGGGTGCATCGAGAGATACGCCAGTGTGGTGACAGACGAGCCCTTCGAGGTCGAGACCCTCAACTCGCGGTCGCCCCGAGCGGAGCAAACCAAGGGGTATGTCTGGGTCGACGGCGTGGCGCTGCTCGAAGGGGAGGGCGCAGCGGTGCTGACTCCCTCGATTCGTGCGTCGCTCGACGGCGCGCTGCTCGTTGCGCGCGGCATGGTGACGACCCGAGCTGAGCTACGCGAGTGTGCGGACCGACTCCGCGTGCTTGGCATGCCCGTGCTTGGTGGTGTTTGGAACGACGTTGCCTGCCCACCGCCCAGGGAGACGGTGCGCGCTTTCGCCGACGGCTTGCGGAGCTGGCCGCCCCGATTGCCTCCCGGTGTCTTCATTCGACACCTTCGGGGTCCGTCATGAACAAGCAGCTTCGAGAGCTCAACCCCGAGGCGCTGTTTCACCTAATCGTCCAGCGTTGGGACCTCGTGGTGCTGCTCCCCGTTCTCGCGGTCTTGGCGGCCGGCCTGACCTACAAGATCATGCCGGCTCGTTACGAGTCATCCGCACGGCTGCTCATCCAAGACCAGCAGACGGTCAATCCGTTTATGGAAGACATGGTCGAAGAATGGTCCGCGCAGCAAAGTATGCCGCTCGTAGAAAGCATTTTTCGCAGTCACGACACCTCGGAGCAGGTGCTTCGTAGGCTTGGACGCCTGGACGCGGCCGCCAGCCCGGCAGAGGTCAACGAGACCGTGGCCGAGTTCCAGCGATCGTTTGAGGTCATCGGTCTCGGCGGAGAACTCGTTCTCCTCAAGGTGCGTGGACAGACGCCGACCGAGGCGCACGAGGGCGCAGTGGCGCTCGTCGAAACCTTCACGGAACGGATTCTTTACCCGCAGCGTGAGACGCTCCGCGCCTCTGCGATACTTTTTCAGGAGCAGCTCGAACAGCTGCGCGGCGGAACCGACCTGCCTCGCGTCGTCCCGCCGCCCGACGTTGGCGAGACGCAGGTCATCGGGACGATCAATGTCCGCAAAGCGTTGGCTGCGGCCGAGGCGCGCATGGCCGGGATCGAGCAAGAGGTCGAGCGCTCGGAAGACCAGCTCCGAAGGGTCAGTCCAGAGCGGAATCAACTCGAGAAATCCTTGGCGTCTGCGCGCCGTCGGCTGTCCTCACTGAGCCGCCGTTACGGGAGTCGTCATCCAGAGCTCGCCGCTGCGAAGCGGCGTGTCGAACGCCTTGAAGAAGCGAGCGAACGGGAACGCAAGGCCGAAGAGGACGACGGGAAGACTCGCGCCCAGAAGCTCGAGGCAAGTGAAGCCGACGAGCACCAGGCGCTTCTGCTCCAGCTCAAGGAAGCTGGAGCCGAGGTCGAGGTTCTTCGCAACCGGCTCCTGGCGGAGGAGCTTTCCAAGTTTGCGAAGGGCAGCCAAGTTTGGCCGGTGGAGGCGCCGGTCATGCCGACGCTTCCCGAGGGTCCGTCTCTGTGGGTCGTGGTCGCGGGCGCGTTCTTTGCGGGGCTCGTTCTCGCCCTGCTCGCGGTAGCCGTTCTGGCGGCGCTCGATGACTCCCTCCGTGGTCAGAGGGAACTCGCCGAGGCAATCGACGCGCCTTGCCTCGGAAGGATGCCGCGGGGAGGGGTCTAAGTGCGCGGCGCTGCCTTGCTCGGAGGCGTCGCTGTGGCGCTCGGGGCGTCCGCGGTCGCCCTGCATCCAATGGCCGCGCTCGGGATCGCGCTAGGCATTGCCGCGGTCGCCTGGGTCCTGTCGAACGCGCTCAATGCGACGCTTGCATTCATCGTGGTGCTCGTTCTGCGGCCTGCCGATCACTTTCCCGTGCTCGAGTCGATGCAGCCAGCGAAACTCGTGGGGCTGGTCGCGATCTTCTCTTGGCTGATCACGAGACTCCTCCGAGGGGACGCGCGCGTGTCGCGCGCGCCGCAAGGCAAGTGGATGTTGGCGCTCACCGTCGGGCTGGCGCTCTCCTCGACGATGAGTACGAACCCGGCGGCGAGTTGGAAGCTCTTCACGGAGGTGTTCGTCAAGATGCTGATCATGTACGGGCTCGTCGTCCACCTGGTCAGCGCGAAGCCGCAGGCCGTCCGACTCCACGTCAGCCTGGCCTTGTGTACCGTCGGGCTTGCGCTCGCCGCAATTGACGTGCGTCTCTCGGGTCTCGCGACCGTCGAGGGCAACCGGGCGGGCCTCGTAGGCCTGCTCGGTGACCCCAATGATCTGGCGTTGGTGTTGCTGATTTACGTGCCGCTTTTTGTCGAGCTCGCGCTCGACGCCCGGGGGCTCCTCCGGCTGTTCGGGATCACCATGTTCGGGATCTTGGTGATGGGATTGCTCGCGACGGTGTCTCGCGGGGGCGCGCTCGGGCTGGTCGTGGCGCTCGGGTGTACTCTCTACGACCGCGGTCGCCTCAGCATCCGGCTCCTGGCTGCGCCTACGGTGGCGGCCGTCATCGTGGGCATGCTGGTGCTCGCCGGCGTCAACGACCGATCGAGTGGAGCACTCACGCCCGGCCAACTGGACGACTCGGCGTTAGGTCGACTCGACATGTGGCAATCGGGAATTCGTATGTTAGCTCACAATCCGGTCTTCGGCGTGGGCTTTGGCCAGTTCCCCGACAACTACCAGACGTACGCGCGAAACCCGGTGCACTGGGAGGCCCGCGACGCACATAACTCGTTCGTGAAGGCTGCCGCGGAGACAGGACTCGTCGGCTTCATTCCGTTCATGGCTCTCGTGCTGTTGACGATTCGTACCGCATATCGCGGCCGAAAGGCTGTTGTTCCCGACGACACTCCGATGGAGCGAGCCGTGCGCAGGTCGTTATTTCCATCGATGATTGGGTTCTGCGTCGCGGCGTTCTTTCTATCGCAGTGCTGGAGTTGGTTTCTCTTCATCTTGTTCGCCGAAGGGGCCGTGGCCCAGGAGATCTGGCGGCCGCCCGCCGCGCAATCTAAAGAGCCGGGAGATCTTGGCACAGTGCCTGCTTGTCCCTAGGGACTATGGATGATGCAGGCGAGACTATGAGTCGACTTAGAATCGAGCTTCAAGATGATCTGCGCGGACTCAGCGCGCTGTCCTTGCCAGACCGGCTCCCCCTGACGGACTTGGCCGTCGCCAAGGGGGTGGTGCTTTCCATGGGCAACGTTCGTCATGTGGATCAAGCCGGGGTAGCCATGCTGGTTCGGCTCTACTCGCAGCTTCGTGTGCGCGGCTGCGATCTGGTGCTCACGGACGTGCGGGTCGGCGTACGTCAGACGCTCGAACGCGTAGGCCTTGCAGGCTTGGTATCGTGCGCCGGACGGATCGAACGCGAGCGCAAGCCTACCCCTGAAGCGGTCGTACGCGGCACCCAGGCCGAGACCTGAGCCTAGCGCGGCGCATCGCCGGGAGCGGGCGCCCCCCCCACAATGATGGAAACCCCAGTGCAGAACCTGACGGCAAGGCAACAGCGAGAACGCGACTTCTACAGCCAGTACTCCGAGAAGTACCGAGATGAAGAGGTCGTATTCGACCCGGTGCTCGGCCGCGAGCGACGCCCCTGGAACTCGTACTGGCGGCTCTATGAGATCGTCCAGAACGCATTTCGCGATCCTTCCCAACGCCTCTTGGATTTTGGATGTGGCATGGGGAACGCGTCGATGTGCTACGCGCACATCGGCTACCAGGTGTCGGGCTTCGACGTGTGCGAGGAGAATCTCGAGGAGTGCCGACGCAAGGCGGAGCGGTACGGCTTCTCGGGCCGTACGGACTTCTCGGTGCAGGCCGCCGAAGACCTGAGCTACCCGGACGAGTCCTTTGACGTTGTGGCGGGCCTGGACATCTTGCATCACGTCGAGGTCGACGCAGCGCTGCGCCAAGCCCGCCGCGTCCTCAAGCCTGGCGGGATGGCGGTGTTCCGCGAGTTCGTCGAAGTGCCCGTGTTCGATGTCCTCCGAAACTCGCCTCTCGGAACGCGGTTGGTCTCGAACGAACCCTCGTTGGATGACCACCGAACCGAGGACGAACACAAGCTCAACCCCGAACAGATGCGCATGGTGACTTCGGTGTTCCCGAACGCCGAGTTGATACCCTACAACCTGTTGTCCCGGGTGCGGAGGTTCATTCCGAACAAGCACCCCGAACGCCCGAGCCGGATCGAGCGTCTCGATCAGCTCGTCTTCCGCGCGCTGCCGTTCACTAGGCGGTTTGGCGGTGACGTAATTATGGTTCTCCACAAATGACTCCAGCCGGGAGGGCACCCGACCGACTTGGCAGTGGAACTTCCGCTCCCGGCGAACCAATCGCCCGCGTCGCCCGCGGTGCGGTGCCCGCGCCCGCGAAGCGGCTGCTGTGGATCACCCCAAAATGGCCGTTGCCGGCCAACGACGGGGCACGGCAGGCGACCACCCAACTCGTCGCCGGTCTGTGCTCGCGAGGCGCGATCATCGACCTGTTGGCGATCGTCCCGGAAGGTGAACCGGCATCGGAACGGGAAGCGATTGAGGTGCTTGGGGTGGCCAGAGCGAGCCTGATCCGGCGTCCGAAGTCGGGGCGCGCCCGTCATCTTCGCAACCTCGGCCGGCATCCTCTGCGAGCCGTCACGTTGGCGCAATACTCCAACAAGGCGCTGAGCCAGCGGCTGAACGAGGTCGTGTGTGAACCGGAGACGGTCGCCGTGTTCGATGGTCTGCACGCTGCGGCCTGGCTGTACGAGATGGACACGTGGCCGGACGTCCCGTTCATCTATAGAGCCCACAACGTCGAATCAGATCTTTGGGTCCGTGCGGCAGCTCGCAAGAGGGGGCCAGCGGCGTGGCTGCTCAACTGGCAGGGACACGTCGTTCGAAAGTTCGAGACCCGGCTCTGTCAGTCGGCACAGCGCGTGCTGACCGTATCGGACGAGGATGCCGCCCGCTTTCGGAGCCTCGCCGAGACGGCTCACGTCGATACCCTCCGGATCGGCATGGATCCCAAGCCTCAGCGCGAGCATCCGGCCGATGGCACCCAGATTCTCTTCATCGGTCGACTCGACTGGCCACCCAATCGCGATGGACTCAAGTGGTTCCTCGATCGAGTCTGGCCAAAGGTCAAGGGACCCTTCACCTTGAACATCGTTGGCTCGGGCGACGGAAGCTGGCTAACTCCGCATCTTCGCGACTCCAGGATCAAATTTCACGGCATGGTGGACAGCGTGACACCGTACTACCACGCGGCGATCGTCAACATCGTTCCAATTTTCTATGGAAGTGGAACGCGAGTGAAGGCGATCGAAAGCAGCTTGTTCGCTACCGCGTGCGTCGGAACCGAGCAAGGTTTGGAAGGGCTGGGATTCGATCCCAAGCGCCACTACTTCCGAGCCGAATCTGAGGCCGAGTGGGTCGAGGCTCTCAACGCGCTCGACCCCGAGGCCGCGCGAGAGCGAGGCCGGAACGCGCTCGAACTCGCCGCGGAGGGCTACGACCGGGACCGAATCGCTGACCAATTCCTTCAGACGATGGGCGAACTCTAGGGCGCCCCGTCGCGACAGAGCCTGAACACGGCGTCGTACAGGTCCCGATAGAGCCGCTCTTCGCCGCCGAGCGACGATGCATAGGCGAAGCCGCGGTCCGCCGTGCTCCTTCGGAGCTCGGAGTCCTCCCACGTCGCCGTGATCGCGTGACGAAGCGCAGCCGCATCCCCAGCGGGCACGATGATGGCTTGACCGTCATCGATCAGCCCATTGGTGACCGGGCCTGCGCTGACAATCACGCACTTGCGCAGGGCCATGGCAACGAGGCACACACCGATGCCCGAGGGCGTGATGTTCTGCTCGATGATGGGGAGTACCACGAGCCGCGCTCCCGCGACCTGAGGCAAGAACGTGTCGGGCGTACGTGCGTTTTGCACGAACTCGACGTGCGCCGGCCAGTCGTCGGTGTGGAGCGACGAACCGTGCTCGGACAACACGTCTTGCGGCGGCGCGACGATTCGAACCGGAATCGCCATTTCTTCGATGGCGCGCAAGAGTGTTGGAAAGTCTCGGCGGGTCTGGCCAGCGACCAGAACGTAGCCCTCGTCTCTGGTCTCCATGGTGGTGATCCGCTCCCAGTCGTTCACTTTGAACGGAACGTACAGAAAGCTCGACTCGGGAATTCGGTAGATCTCTTGGATGCCCTGCGTGTCGCGAGCGTAACTAATGAAGAGATCGACCGAGGCCATCAGCTTCCGGCGCATCGATACGATGCGCCAATCTCGGCGAGTGGTCGGCACGGACAGCACCATGTCGACCACGACCAATTTGCGCCGCCGACTCGGGAACAGGAGCTTGAGCATCGCCAGCACCCAAACCTCCTGGGACAGCCCGTTGAACACGAAGCATCGCTGCTCCGGGCTGCGTGAGAGATACGCCTTCACCAACTCCGCGCGGGACGCACCGGAGATAGAAACGTGCTTCACGCCGGGAGGCGGCGGGATGCGTTCGATCCGGGGGAACGTCGACAGGACCGTGAGAGTTTCTTCGAGTGCACCCATGATTCGTGAGGTATGCCACGTTTTTGTGCGACTTGGGGCCGAAGCACGAGGCCCCATTGAGCTGAAAGCTTGCGAGTCCAGAAGTCTTGAGGCTAGATGAATCGCATGAGG
>Ga0316197_10002566_pt1 | contig 12989 bp, 11 predicted proteins | sample OudBiesiAoxic_MG_FD_204939 | JGI IMG/M metagenome (GOLD analysis project Ga0316197, IMG submission 204939) | Coastal sediment microbial communities from Oude Bieten Haven, Netherlands - site A oxic | ecosystem: Environmental > Aquatic > Marine > Coastal > Sediment | place: Netherlands...
TCGACCCTCACCCCCCCACCCTCCCGCCGCGAATTTCTGAGGCAAGAGGGTGTTTAACCTGGCGCCAGAGTTTCTACCGTTACTTCCAAGCCCGAGGTCAAAATAGATCTTTGTGATGGTCTTTGAGCTCTTTGCGTCTTTGCGTTTACAGCGCCGTCGCGGCCGGGAGATGCATCTCCTCAGTATCGTCAGGCATCAAACCACATCCTGCATCTTGGATCTTGCATCTTGTATCTGGAGGGACGGGCGGGTGGGTGGTCCCCAAGCCTCAAGCCTCAAGCCTCAAGCCCCAAGCCTTGCGCTACCCAAATACCAACATCATCCCCGTCGCGACGGAGAAATACATCGCCAGCGCGAGCGAGTCGTTTATGGTTGAGACCAGTGGACCGGAGGCGATCGCGGGATCGACACCGGCGACGTCGAGGACGATTGGCATGGCCGCGCCGAGCAGACTCGCGGCAGACATTCCGATGGCCATTGCCGGACCGAGGGCGAGCCCGATGAGTGGATCGCGATGAAAGACCAGTGCGAGGGCCGATGCGAGGACCCCGCAAACGATGCCCATCAAAAGGGCGACCAGGATTTCGCGCGCAATGTGGCGCAGGAATCGGGAGCGGGGGAGGGTGTCGAGAGCGAGCCGTCTGACGGTGGTGGTGGATGACTGCAACGAGGTGTTTCCGGCCATCGCCATGATCGCTGCTGTGAACACGGACATCTGCTCGTAGAGTATGACCTCTCGCGAAGCAAAAACGAGGACCATCGATGACAGCTGAGTTCCGGCGAGGCAGACGAGCAGCCAAGGCAGTCGGTAGCGTGCAACGTGGAATATTGACTCGGACTCCTCCTCCTCGATCGAGGAGCCGGCCATTTTGTAAATATCTTCGGTTGCTTCCTCTTCGATGACATCGAGAATGTCGTCAACCGTGACGACACCCGCCAGCCGGTTGCCCTTGTCCACCACGGGTATGGCCGTGAAGTCGTACTTTTCTACGATGTCAGCGACCTCTTCCTGGTCGGTTTCGACAGGTACCGAAATGACATCGGTGGACATAATGTCGCCGAGCAGGGCCGCTGGACGGGCCGTGACCATCCGCCGCAATCGAACGAATCCCAGGAGCCGGCGTTCTTCGTCAACCACGTAGACCGCGGCAATCGGGGTGTCCTCGGCCACTGAACGCAGATAGCGGATGGCATCATCGACAGTCTCGCCCGGCTGGAGGGCGACCACATCCGGATTCATGATGCCGCCGGCGGTATCCTCCGGGTAGGTCAGGAGCTGCCGAATGACCTCCTCGTCCTCGGTCGAGATGTGGTGCAGGACGTCTTCGGTTTCCTCCACCTCGAGCTCGCCGATGAGGTCCGCCGCCTCGTCTGCCGGCAGGGCCTCAGCGATACGCGCGAGGCGTTGGGGTTCGATTTCGTCCACCAGCCCAGCGCGGATCGAAGCGGTAGTGTCAGTGAGAACGGTGCCCGCCGATTCGTGGTCGAGGGCCGAAACAATGATCTGACGATCGTCTGCCGATAAGAGATTGAGCCACTCGGCGACGTCCTCCGGACGCACCAGACGCAGGAAGATCTTGAGCGCCTCCTCTTCGCCTTCACGAAGGAGCGCGTGGAGTTCTTCCAGGAGCGCGTTGTCGGCGGTGATGTCAGGCACAATGCCTCCAGGAAGGATCTTAGCGCAACGGAGATCAAGGGTTAAGAGTTAAGAAAATGGAGAAGGGAGGAGATTTTCGTCCGGGAGACAGTGTTCGTTATCCAACAAAATCCAACGCTGATTTCCCAGCGGGACAAAAATTCTCTTCTCTTAAATCTTAACTCTTAACGTCGATCGTGAAGCGGCCGAACTCAACGCTTGAAGAAGCCCGACGACCCCTTGCCACTTCCGCCGCCGTTGCCCCCAATCTGCTGATTGAGTTCGCGGATCCGCTCGTTGAGAGCGTTGATCTTCTGTTGGGCTTCCTCGCGAGCGCGCTGGACTTCGGAGCGGGCGATCTCGGCCTCACGGCGCAGGTCGTCAGTGCCGCCTGTGGTCTCCTGAACCTGTTCCCGGAGAGCGGTGAGATCGGCCTCGAGGGCCTCGATTTGCTCGTCCTTTTCCTGCATCTTCGATCGGTGGCGCTCTTCCATTTCTTCGTAGAGACGCTTGGTCTCCAGAAGCTCGGTGATCTGAGAGAAATCTGCGGGCGACGGTGCCATCTCACCCTCCCTGAAACGGTCCTCAATGGACGGAAACATCTCCCGCAGCTTGAGCGAGAGATCGTCGGGTTCGCTCGACGAATCGACAGCTTGTTCGTAGGTGATTTTGTTGTGGGCGAGGAGGGAGATCAGCGACTGGTTCATGCTCTGCATGTGATAGAAGTTGACCGAGTTTTCCATCTCCTCGATGATTTCTTTGATTTCGCCGTTCTCGACGTGCTTGGAAATCTTTGGAGAGTTGACCAGAATCTCGCAAGCCGGCAACCGGTGTTTGCCCTCGTGATCCTGCACCAACTGCATCGAGACGATTGCCTTCAACACCAAAGCAAGCTGACCCCTGATCTGCAACTGTTGGTCTGCGGGGTACGAGTCGATGATCCGATCCACCGTCTGCGCAGCGTTGTTGGTGTGCAGGGTCGAAAAGACGAGGTGACCGGTTTCGGCAGCAGTGATCGCCGTGGCCATGGTTTCCAGGTCGCGCATCTCACCAACCATGATCACGTCCGGATCCTGCCGCATGCAGTTTCGGAGGGCTTCATGGAAAGTCGGCGTGTCGGTGCCGACCTCGCGCTGGGAAATGGTCGCCTTGTCGTCCTGGAAGAGGAACTCGATTGGATCCTCGATCGTCACGACATGACACTGTCGGGCGCGAGCAATGAGATTGATCATCGCGGCAAGAGTTGTCGACTTGCCGGATCCGGTCGGACCGGTGACCAGGACGAGGCCACTGGGGTATTCGGTGAACGATGAGATCACATCGGGAAGATTGAGTTCTTCGATGCCCTGGATTTCGAAGGGTACGCGACGGAAGACCGCCGCCATGGTGCCCCTCTGAAGGAAGATGTTGCACCGGAAGCGAGCAACTCCCGGCACGCCGTAGCCCATGTCGACCGCCTGCTTCTCGTCAAAGCGCGCACGTTGGCCGGGTTTCAAGATGTCGCCGAGCATCTGCTCGACCTCTTCCGGCTGCAGCGGGTTTGCCTTAATCGGGATCAGCCTCCCCTGAATGCGGAGCAGAGGCGGCCGCATCGGCTTGAGGTGGAGGTCCGACGCCCCCTTCTTTGTCATGAACATCAACAGTTCGTTGAGCTCCACCAGGCCTCCAAAAGAACTCTCGCGAGCTCTTTCGAGATTAACACAAGGGGGTGTGGCGCGATGTGATTCGGGTGCACTTGGAGTCAAAAAACGACGAGTAGATACTCGATACTCGATCCTCGATCCTCGAAACTCGACCCACCCGATTCTGCCCGCTGATGACGCAGATAGACGCAGATACAAGAAGATAGGCCTATCTGTGTGAATCTGCGTGATCTGCGGGAAAATGAACTGGTTGTCCCAGAGAGGTGCTCGATTTCGAGCGAGTTGATCATTCATCGGGCAACATCCGGTGTCGAGCTTCCAGCATCGAGAATCGAGCATAGGGTGGTGGATGACTGGCGCCGAAACCAGTAAGATGCCCGAATGAAGGTCTACACACGAAAAGGAGATACGGGAGAGACCTCCCTGCTCTCGGGTGGCCGGGTCCGCAAGGCCGATGCTCGGGTCGAGGCTTACGGTACGGTTGACGAGCTGGTGTCGCTGCTCGGGCTTCTGCGCTGTGAACCTCTGCCGGCTGATGTTGAGGGGCGGCTGGTGGCGATCCAGGAGTCGCTCTTTTCGGTCGGCGCTGCGCTTGCCGATCCGGAAGGCCGAGTGGTCCACGATCCCTGTAACTGGAAGGCGGAGTCACTCGAAGAATGGATCGACGCCATGGATGGTGAGATCGAACCGTTGACGGCGTTTATTCTCCCCGGCGGCAGCCGGGCTGCCGCCATCTCTCATATCGCCCGGACGGTGTGTCGAAGGGCGGAAAGGCGTGTGAGCGAGCTGGTCGAGGACACCGGCGGTGTACCGGAAGGTCTCCTGGCTTACCTGAACCGCCTGTCTGATGCGCTCTTCACGCTCGCCCGCTTTCTCAACGCCTACTCCGGCATTTCGGAGACCAAGTGGCAGCCCAAACGATCGATTTGAGGTCAACTTGGTACAATCGACCTCTCGTGGATGGGATGGAGGAGAGCCGTGTCTCGGTTGCACCGTCCGTAGAGCATGAACCCATGGAAAACGACGACCCACTATTTCCCATAAGAACGGTGATCCGAGTCTGTGGCCGGCAGATTGTGCGGGCTGCATACTCCCCGGCGCAATTGCGCTCGTGTTCGGCCGTCGTCTCATCGCTTCTGCGGGGTACGACCTTAGTCGCGAAACACGAGCAGGGCCGTGCTTCGGCGCCCTCAATTCCTGACCCCAGTGACGCCGGGGAGCGGTAAGGAATGCAGCGTCTGACCGTCAGCGAGGGCCATATCGAGCAACTCTTCGGCACCCGCGATGAGAATCTTCGATACCTCGAGGAGCGCCTCGGTGTCACAGTCAGCGCGCGCGGACCAGAGGTCCAGGTGTCGGGCGGGGGGAATGGAGAGCTGATTGCCTCTCGGGTCATCGAGTCCTTCGATCGCATGCTTGCGTCGGGAGGCTCGGTCAGCAAGGAGGAATACCGGACCGGAGTGCGGGTGCTGGAAGAAGATCTCGAGGTCGATCTCGTAGAGTTTTTCCTCGATGCGTCGATTGCGAATACCTTGAGGCGTTTCGTGACTCCGCGAAATCTCAACCAGCGTCTCTTCATTCGTACGGTTTCCACTCACGACTATGTCTTTGTCACCGGTCCGGCTGGGACGGGCAAGACCTATCTCGCGGTGGCGCTGGCGGCGGCCGCGCTGATGGATAAACAGGTAAGACGCATCGTCCTCGTTCGGCCAGCGGTAGAGGCCGGCGAACGGCTCGGATTCCTACCCGGTGATCTGGTAGAGAAGATCAACCCCTACCTGCGTCCAGTCTACGACGCTCTCTACGACATTCTGGGCTACGAAAAGGTCTCGAAACTGCTAGACCGCCAGGTGATTGAAATCGCGCCGTTGGCTTTTATGCGGGGGCGCACATTAAATGACGCGTTCATCATTCTCGACGAGGCGCAGAACACGACCCATGAGCAGATGAAGATGTTCCTGACTCGCATGGGTTTTCACTCAAAGACGGTGATCACTGGCGACATCACGCAGATTGATTTGCCGGGCGCTCGGGCTTCGGGTCTCGTCGAAGCCCTCGATATTTTCGACGGTACCAAGGGGTTCGCCTTCATTCAATTCAACCAAAGAGATGTGGTGCGCCACCCATTGGTACAGGACGTTGTCGACCGATACGCGCATTGGGAAAAGAAGGCGCGGGCGCGAGACGATGGGCAGTCATGAAGGTAAACGGCCAACCACAGGCGGAGGGTAGATCGTCCGCGACCAGAATCGAGCGCGGCCTCGAAGAGGGTGCGAGCTGGTGGGATGGATTGCTCGGTTCTCCTGTCCTGTGGGCGGTGATCGCGATTATCGGCTGTACGTGGTTGGTTCTCCCCCGCGTCGGCAGTGGTCCACCCGACTGGCAGCCCGGAGAGGTGGCCAGCTTTGACCTTGTGATTCCGGTCGACACGACGCTCCCAGACGAAGCGGCTACGAGGGCCGCGCGTGAGGAGGCCGCGGCCTCAGTACTCCCGGTGTACGACCTCGAGCCACGATTGCGCTTGGAGCTCGAGGACGAGCTGCACATCCTCTTTGGGGGTTGTAGAGAGCGCCAGGAGGCGGGTGATGAGGAGGTCGCGAACCTCGAGGCGATTACTGACCTCAGGGCCACCGAGGCGATGCTCCGCATTCTCGACTCCGCGTCATGCTCCGAGCCTCTGGAAAACGCGCTGGTTGGTGTTGTCGGTCAGGTGTTTCGGGACCACATAGTCGATGATCGAAGAGCGATGGAACGGCGCGGGTCGAGAGGCATCACGATCAGAAATATCGCCTCGGGTGGCGAGAGGACGGCTGGGCTTGACGAGCTAGGCGCCGCGGTCGACGTTCGTACGGGCCTTGAACAGGCGTTAAATGCCAGGCTTCTCGAACGTCCCGCCGTGGCGCGGCGCTGGATCAAGCCGGTGGGCGATTTTCTCGAGGCGAACATCGGCCCGGATCTGGTGTTCAACCGGGCGGATTCGTTGCAGAGAGGCCGTGCGGCCGCGGCAGCGGTCCTACCGAGGTCACGAGAGCTTCGCCGGGGACAGGTCCTCGTGCGGCGTGGGGACTCGGTGACCGAAGAAGTTGCCGATACGCTTCTGGTCTTCCAGCGCCAACGTCAGGATGTTACGTCCTGGGCTCGAATTGCCGGGATCGGCCTGCTGGTCGCCCTAATGGTCATCGGTTGGTGGCCGGTGATGGGTCAATCTGGCGGTCCTTCCGAAAAACGGCGCCAGCTTTCGAGCATTTTCATCCTGGTGCTGCTCTTTGCAGCCGCGGATCGGCTTGGGCTCTTCATTGCCAATGCCGTTGCCTTCAACGCGCAGGGAGAGGCCCTGTCAACAGTGGAAGCGTATCTGTGGGGACTGCCGTTCGCCGCCGGGCCGGTGACCGTGCTCGTTCTTTTCGGGCTGCAACCGGCTCTCATCTTCGCTCTCTGCGGTGCCGGATTGGCCGGAGTGATGCTGGGAGGAGATTTCTCCCTGGCCGTGTTTGCGCTCGCCTCGGGTGCCATTGGAGCCATTGCGGCTCAGCGATCGCGTGACCGCGCGTCTTTGAGCAGAGTTGGCGCGATCATCGGGCTTGCGAACATCGTCGTGGTGCTGATCCTGCAGCTCTACCGTGGAATGCCAGACTCGCTGCCTACGATCGGTCTCTCTGCGGCCTGCGCCCTGGTTGGGGGAGCGGTATCGGTCGGCGTCGTGTCTTTTCTTTTGCCCGTGTTGGAGGGTTTGTTCGGCATCACTACCAACAGCCGTCTTCTCGAGCTCTCCAACCAAAACCTTCCTCTCCTCAAGCGCCTCTCGCTCGAAGCGCCGGGGACCTACCAGCATTCTCTGTCAGTCAGCAACCTTGCCGAGGCCGGGGCTGATGCGGTCGGTGCCAACGCTCTTCTTCTTCGTGTTTGCGCTTACTACCACGACGTGGGCAAGTTGGTGAAACCTGATTATTTTGTTGAAAACCAGCGCAATGGAAACCCGCATGACGCGCTGCTGCCGTCGATGTCGGCCCTGGTCATTCAGAGCCACGTCAAAGAGGGTCTGGAGATTGCGCGCGAAGCAAAGCTGCCGCTTCCGATCCGCCAGGGTATCGCGACCCACCACGGCACGAAGGTGATCCGGTATTTCTTCAATCGGGCCCAGGAGCGGAGCGCGAAAGACAAGACTGAGGTGCGTGAGAGTGACTACCGTTACGCTGGACCGAAACCGCCGACCAAGGAGCTGGGCATCCTCCTGCTCGCGGACGCGGTCGAAGCGGCCGCGCGGACTCTTGAAAACCCGAGCCCGGCCAAAATTCAGGCGATGATCGACAAGATCTTCAACAATGCTCTCGAGGATGGTCAGCTTGATGATTGCGATCTCACGTTCTCGGAGCTCGACAAGGTGGCGTCAGCATTTCTGTGGGTGCTCACCAATATGTACCACCATCGGATCGACTATCCTGGATTTGATTTCAATAGGAGGCAGCAAGCAGGTGATAAGAGTCCACATCAGGTGGGATCGAAGGCCGGCTCAACCAGCAGCTGAAGCGTTGCGCAAGGTGATCTTCGGCTGTCTGGAACGATTGGGTATAGAGAATGCCGAGGTCCACCTCGTTCTCACTGACGACCAGACGATACGAGAGCTCAATCAGCGGTTCCGCGATATCGACAAAGCGACCGACGTGCTCTCATTTCCTGATGGTGACGAGCTTCCGTCGGGAAGACAGTTTCTCGGTGAGATTGTCATCTCCCTCGACAGCGCCCGGCATCAGGCCGGGGTGCTTGGGCACAGTGAAATTCGCGAGCTGTGTGAACTTGCGTTGCACGGAACCCTGCATCTGCTGGGATATGATCATGTTCGAGACCATGGAAACATGAACGAAATTGAACTGAAGCTGCGGCGGAACCTTTTGACATGAGCGAGGGTCTAGCCACCTGGTTGAATCACCCGGTTACGGTAGCGCTTGTCGTCACCGTCGTGGCCGTGCTGTTTGCCGCTTCCGAGCTCCTTTTGCGATCGCTCGCCGAGCTCGGTAACGTTCGCTTTCAGGGCATTCTCGAAGAGTACCCGAATCTCTTCGGAAGCGGTACGGGCATACAGGTTTCGCACATCATCGATGTCGGCCGCTGGCTACAGCTTGCCCTGCTCGGTGTTCTGTGGCTGGTGATAGCGAGGTTCCCGGGTGTTGCTGGTGGCGAGAAATTGGCGGCAGCAGTTGTCCTACCGTTGGTGCTCATCGTCGCTGCGCATTTCATTTTTAGGCCCCTGTCAGAGGACATGATCACCGTCCTCTTGCGGTTTGTAGGACCGCTCGCCAAACCACTCGTGTCGATGCTTGTCAGACGAGGTCCTTCGGTCGCGCCGCCGCCGCCCGAGGACGAAGAGGAAGAGGCGAGCGAGGCCGAGATTCAGGCCTATCTTGAAGCCGGTGAAGAGGCAGGAATATTCGAGGGCGAGGAGGGGGAGTTCGTCGAGTCGCTGGTGGACTTCTTCGACACTGTTGTGCGCGAAGTCATGACCCCCCGCACCGATATGGTGGCGGTGTCCGATGAAACCAGTTTTCGGGATTTGCTGAGCGTTTTCGCCGAAAGTCACAAGAGCCGGATTCCTGTCTATCAAGAAACCATCGATCGGATTCTCGGTGTGGTTCATGTCAAGAACCTCGTCGTCCATCGCCTCGAGGCAAGCGAGCCGGCGGCGGCCGAGCTCGCCCGGGAGTGTCTGGTGGTACCGGAGAGCAAACCGCTCGGTGAGCTCCTGCGCGATTTTCAGAAGGAGTTCCAACAGATGGCGATCGTCGTCGACGAGTATGGTGGGACCTCCGGGCTGGTGACTCTCGAAGATATCCTTGAAGAAATTGTCGGCGAAATAGAGGATGAGCACGATCCGAAAACGCCGCCCGAGTGGCAGGAGATAGGTCCCGACGTCTACCGGCTGCAGGGCAGAGCATCATTGGAGGTGCTCCAGGAACTCCTCGGAGAAGAGGTCGATGAGGACGATGTGGACACGGTCGGCGGGCTGGTCTTCGCGCGTCACGGAACAGTGCCCGAGGCCGGCGCCGAGGTTGTCGATGAGGCCCATGGTCTGGTATTCACCGTCGATGAGATGGATGAGCGTCGCATCGTGAGCGTGACGATGCGGCGAATGGAAGCGGCCGAAGACGAGGCAACGGAATGAGAAATACGGACTCTGGGCAGGGAAATCAACACCCCACACCGAGTCTGGATGATCGAGACCTGTGCTCGGGAACCGTGGCGTTGGTCGGGAGACCGAATGCCGGCAAGAGTACGCTCCTCAACGCATTCATCGGCGACAAGGTTGCAATCGTCTCTGACAAACCTCAGACGACCCGCAATCGAATTATCGGCATTCTTACCGAGGAACGGGGTCAGGCGGTCTTCTTCGATCTGCCGGGAGTTCACAAGCCTCTTCATAAGATGAACACCCGCATGATGAAAGAGGTCCAGTCGGCGCTCGAAGAGGTCGACGTGGTGCTGCATCTTGTGGATTCTTCGGAGCCGTGGGGCGGCGGCGAGGAGTTTCTCTTCAAGCTCCTGGAGTCGATTCGTCCGCGGGTTGTGGGTGTGTTGACGAAGATCGACCTCCTGCGCGCCAAAACCGATCTCCTGCCGCTGATGGAACGATATGTCGCGCGCCGGCCTGATACACCCCTGGTTCCGGTCTCGGCGATCAAAGGGGACGGGCTGGATGAGCTGTTGGGTGAGTTGTTCAGCGATCTGCCCGCGGGACCGTCTTTCTACCCGGCTGACCTCACCACGACCCAAACCGAGCGTTTCTTCGTGGCCGAGGTCGTTCGGGAGAAGCTCCTCGAACGGACCCGAAACGAGCTGCCCTACACGACCGGCGTGATCACTGACCTCTTTGATGAGAGCGGACGCGTTCTTCATCTCGAGGCTGTGGTCTATGTCGAACGCAAGAGCCAAAAGGGCATCGTCATCGGCAAGGGTGGACGCATGATTCGCGACATCGGTAAGGCGGCCCGCGAGGAACTCGAGCGGGTTCTTGGAACCGACATCTACCTCGGATTACGGGTCAAGGTCCATCCCCGTTGGCGGGACGATCCCCGTGTCCTGCGCGAGATGGAACCGGGTACCGCGGATCTTGGTGATATTCAAGGGCTCGTCACAGAAAATGAGGAATGAAGAAATAAAGAAAATTCGGAATTGCTGTCGGCCTCCAGCCGACGCGTCGCACCGTCGCCTGCGGGCGGCTCATGGCCTCCTCCTTCAGATGAGGCCTGACCCGCCTCAGCAGCCGCCGGCGGGTTCGGAATTCGGAATTCGGAATTTCCCTACAGCGCCTTTCGCGAATACCGTGCGGGTAGGCGCCACTCAAAACTCAAAACTCAAAATTCAAAACTGGGCATAGAATGACCGCGCTCGATACGATACTGGTATTCACCGCAGACGGTTGCCCGCACTGTAGGGCGCTGTGTGAGGATTTCGACAGGCGAGGTGTCGTCTACCGCGAAATCAACCTCAGCGCAGACCCGCACGAAATGGCCCGCCTGCAGGACCTGATCTGGGAGCACCGGCTTCCGGTCGTCGCCGACCACGAACGCGTCTCTATCGGGTTCCGCGGTCAGTCCTCGACGTTCAGCGAACTGGGTCTCGAATAAAACCGTGCCCGTCTCCGTGCCCTGATACCGATTGTCAGGGGCGCTTTACTGCGTCGTCGACACAGGTGCCCACCGCCCATGAGCAGCGCCAACCCGCTTCGACGACACTGGTGCCACCCTTCACATTGTTTGCCCTGAAGGCGTTACTCGATTGGGATGCGACGAACTCAAACAATGTGAAGAGTGGCACCTACCTCGCCGAAGCGAGAGGCGCGAAGAAGCTTCGAATTCATGAGTCCTCGTCCGGTCGTGCCCGCATCGCTTTCTTCTGCGACCGTTTTCGTTTTGATTCCAGCCGCCGCTTCCGGGCCTTCTTCGGGACCCTGGTCCGAACTCGTGGCTCGTCTTCTTCGAGGGCTTCGGCGAGCAGGTCGACGAATCTTTCGATGGTCGCCTTTCGGTTGGCTTCGCGAGTGCGGTGGCGTTGCGATGAAATCTGCAGCACCCCGGCCTTGGTGATGCGAGTCGACAGTTGCTCTTCTATTCGGCGGCGCTGCTCCGAGTTCACCGAGCGGGAATCCCGGAGATCGAAGAGCAAGCGGACCTTGGTCTCGACCTTGTTGACGTTCTGTCCCCCCGGGCCCGAGCTGCGGGCGAATTCGAATCGAAGGTCGTCCTCGTCAATCCAAAGGTCATCGTTGATACGGAGCATTGGGTGATTATCTCTTGAAAAAGACCATACGGCTATACGGGTAACGGCCTTACGGCTGTGAGAGTCTCGAGGTGTTCGTGCCCCACGGAGAAGTTTCCCGAGCCGAAGTCGCGTTGGAACCGCGAAGACGCGAAGAGCGCGAAGCTCGGCAAAAAGAATAACTTTGCGCCGTCTTTGCGACTTTGCGTTATCAAAGTCATTGCATAGGGTGTGACCACCTCATCGAGCGGAGGGACATTACGGGCACGGAGGCGAACGAAAAATCCCCCGCCCACGGTGGGCAGGGGCAAATTCGAAATCTGAAATCCGAAATCCGAAATCTGTTACAGCAGAGTCTTGATCTCTTCCTCGAGATGCTCTTCGTCGCCGGCTTCGAAGCCGAGGTGGTAGTACATCACCTTGCCGTCGCGGTTGATGAGGAAGGACGATGGGTGGTAAATCACGTTGAAGGTCGTGCTCGCCACTTCCGATTCTCCTTCGCCATTCTTGAGCATCGTGTAGGTGAGCCCGTTGTCCTCGATGAACTTGGTCGCACGCTCGGTCTGGCCTTTGGTCTCGATCGCGATGACCTCGAACCCCTGGTCCCGATACTTCTCATACAACGGTTGCAGGCGTGGCAACTCCACGCGGCAGCCGCCTCAAGTGGGGAACCAGAACGCGAGCAATGTCACCTTGCCGGCGCTGGCGTCCGCCATGCCGACCTCGTTTCCTTCGTAGTCGAGGAGTGTGAAGTCGTCGACGGATTTGGCGAGCTCGTTGCGGGTCGCCCAGAGGAACTCGTCCAAACCCTCGTCGTCACCGTTCTTGGCCACGAAGGCCTCACGGAGGTAGACCTCGGCGCCCGGGCCGTTCTGGCCGAAAAGGGCTTCGGCACCGAGGAGCTTGACAGCCTGATCTATGTCGCCCTCGGCCAGGGCCGCCCGTCCCCAGAATGTGTAGAGAGGATTGTTAGGCACGTTGAGGTAGGTGACACTACCGACTGCATCAGCCTCGGCAAAGCGTTCGAACGCGAGTTCAGTGTTGCCTTGGTTGTAGAGCGCCCACGCGTCGTAGGCGAGAGAGAGCGCCTTGCGATGTTGGACGCGCGAGGCGACATTCTCGTCGGTGAACTCGCGGTCCGGGTATTCAGCGCGGAAGGATTCCGGCGTCGCCAATTCGAACGCGGCATACGCGTATTGGTCCGCCGCTGCCCACTCCTCGAGATCGGTCGCGGTGTCGAACACCCACTCATGCTCGTCGAAGGTAAGCGGCCGCACCGCACCGAGGGCATCCGCGACCTCAGCGATGTCGAGCGGCACCTCCACCGAATCGGCCATGCCGAGCAAGCTCATGCTGACTACGAAGCGTTGTTCTGGATCCTCGATTTGACCGAGAGCAGGGTAGACGGCATCGAAGGCCCCCTGCGGATCTTCCATCTCGTGTCCTCTGTAGTAGGCGAT
>Ga0316197_10002567_pt1 | contig 12987 bp, 12 predicted proteins | sample OudBiesiAoxic_MG_FD_204939 | JGI IMG/M metagenome (GOLD analysis project Ga0316197, IMG submission 204939) | Coastal sediment microbial communities from Oude Bieten Haven, Netherlands - site A oxic | ecosystem: Environmental > Aquatic > Marine > Coastal > Sediment | place: Netherlands...
GCCAGAGGGGTCCCTTTTCGAAGCCGATATGGAGTGCGCCCCTCGAGTTGGACAGATCGAGCGGCTTGCGATTGACCGGGGGCGGGCTTTCTGAGGAAAGAAGGCTCATGCCCAGACACCGCAGCCACAGCATCGACTTCAAGCGTCAGGTCGTCGCCGAGTACCACGCCGGGGAGACGCTTCACGCGCTCGGCCGACGCCATGACCTGTCTCGCAACCTGATCCGGATCTGGATCGAGAAGGCGGAGGCCGGCGCGCTCGACCTGGACATGGCGTCGGCCGAGCTGCTGACGGAGTACGAGACCCGGATCTCGGCGCTCGAGCGACTGGTCGGTCGGCAGGCGCTCGAGATCGAGTATCTAAAGGGGGCTCAGAAAAACGCACGATCGCCGAGAAGCGGGCCTACATCCGTGGTCACCGGCCCCGCGGCTTCTCCATCGAACGGGGGTGCGCGCTGATGGGACTGGCCCGCTCCACTTTTTACGCCACGCCGAAGGAGAAGCCGTCCGATGGCGAACTCGTCGCGGAGATCCGTGCCATCACCGACGTATTCGAGTGCTACGGCTACCGTCGCGTCGGCGCCGAACTCCGCCACCGCGGCCTCGTCGTCAATGCAAAGAAGGTCCGCCGGCTGATGCGCGAGCACGACCTCAACCCGCGGAGAAGACGACGTTTCACCCGCACCACCGACAGCGACCACGACGGGCCGATCTTCCCGTTCGTCGCGCGCGACTTCGAGGTCCACGGACCCGACCAGCTCTGGGTGGCGGACCTGACCTACGTCGCCATCACCACCGGCTTCGTCTACGTCGCAGTCATCCTGGACGTCTGGTCGCGCCGCATCGTCGGCTACGCGATCGGCCGCACGCTCGACGCCCGGCACGCCGTCGCCGCGCTCGAGCGGGCGGTGGCGCTGCGGCGACCGCTGCCCGGCTGCGTCGTCCACACCGACCGCGGGTCGCAATACGCCTCGGAAAAGCATCGCGCCCTCCTCGCCGCTCACGGTCTTGTCGGCTCCATGAGCCGCCGCGGCAATCCCTACGACATCGCCAAGGCGGAGACCTTCATGAAAACCCTCAAGGTCGAGGCCGTCTACCTCGCCGAGTACGAAACTTACGACGACGTCGCCACCGACCTTCCCCGTTTCATCGACGAGGTCTACAACGCGAAGAGACTACATTCCGCCTTGGGCTATCTCAGCCCCATCCAGTTCGAGGACCGCAACACCCGCGCCCCTGTCAAAACCGTCGCCTGATCCTGTCCAACGACAGGGGCGCACTCCAAAAAGGGGTCACGATTGGATGCCGATTGACACTCCGGCCGTTTCCAGCGGAGCGGATGCGGATCGTCGCGGAGGGCGTGGGTCTGAGATCGGATGCGGGCGCGTAGATTTTGCGCGACTGGAAGCCGGCCGGCTCTCAGCGTGCGGCGATGGCCGCCGCAGCCACCAGCAGGACGCCGTAGAGGCCCGCGAAGCACCATGGAACGAGCCTCTCCACGCTGGACAGGGAGCGTCGGCCGGCGGCCCTGTAGACCTCCTGCTCGCGCCGGAAGACCGGAAACGGCAGGCCCTCCTCGATCTCCTGCAAGACCTTGAACTTGGCCCCGTTCAGCTTGGAGTAGGAGGCGAGCAGCGCCGCCCACGCCAGGCACACAAGGATGCCCGCGGCCGGGATCGCCAGCAGCCAGATGCCACCGCCGGGCTCGCCCAGCGGCGTCTTCCCGGCTGCGAGGTATCCGTAGAACCCGACGATGGCGCTGTTGACGCTCAGCATCCAGGTGTTCGCCAAGGCGCGCCTGTCGGAGACCTTCTCGGCGGTCGCGAGATAGAGCCTGTAGAGGTCCATCCGGGAGGTGGGGTCTTCGCTCATGGTTCAGGCTCTTCTCTCAAGCTGGTTTCACCAAGATCACGGATGCATCAGCCACCAAGGCGCTCACCGATAACAGATGCGTCGCCTTGGAAAGACGGTTCTACAAGAAGGCCATAGATTGCCAGTGTCACCGCCGCCTCGACGTCGATCTCCCAGCCGCGCCCGCTCAGAATCGCGACGAACCCTCCGCCCGGCCGCTGGTGGATCAGAAGCACGCGGCTCCATTCGAGGCCGCGGAGCGCGGCAATGGCGGGGTGCCGCTCCAGAATCGAAAGGAGATGTGCGGCGCACGCCGCTTGATTGCGGGCGTGCCCGGCGCGACACCGTCGCGGCCGCATTGTAAATGTACGGGCGCGGCCCGCCGGAGGAAGGATCACGATCGTCCGGTCGAGATGCCCCTCGCGCACGATCTGTTCAATTTCCCACCGGACACCGCGGCTGGGGCCGAGCCCGATCGCTATTATTCGCGCCTTCCTTATGAGATCGAGGACCCCTTCGTGCCAAGTTCCCGGATCGAAGTACTCCTTGGCCGCGCCGACCGACGGCACTGTCTCGCCGGGCTGCCCGACTGCGATCAAAGGCCCGACCCGAGCGAGTGGCAGTGCGATCGCCTCCTCGAAGTTGAGCGAACCTGGATTGGCCGTTATGCGACCCTCAAGTTGTCGGAGCGACCGGATCTCCCGCACGTCGTCGGAGAAGGAGCGGAGGTAGAGGATTGGAGGGCGAACGTCGTCCCGCAGCCGTTCGTCGGCGAGAGCCTGCTCAATCCCGCGGGCGGCACGCATCCATCTGTAGGCGGCGTGCGGAGCCACGACTATCACTGGACCGCCGACGAAAACTATCGCGCCCGAGATGAACGCGATGTTGCGGATCACGATCCCGCCAAGAGGCGGATAGTAGTTTGCACAAAGCAGAACTGCAGCGAAGAATGTCACGACGACAGCGGGAGCCGCGCGGAAGACGAAGGCGAGACGCCGATATGAAGCCGCCTGATCGCGGCGGCGGCGAACGTCCCGCGGGGCCTCGCCGAACCGCGACCAGACCTGTCGTCTGATTGCGTAGTAGCGTCGGCCATAGGCCGGGACATTGGTGCGGTACTTGGCCCTCCCGTAGCCACCGTTCAATCGCAATAGAAACTGCTGCAGCGCGAAAGCCATCGCGAGCCAGAGAATGACAATGAATGCGCCGAAGATTTCATCCGGATCGTCCGGGCCGAGCCATTGCGCGAGGTTCCTGATCCGACCCTCGAAGTGCAGCGCGATGACCGCAGCTGCAAAGAAGGTGACGATGATCAGCAGAAACATGCGCATGATGAGCACTAGCGGGCGAAACCTGCCGAACGGGTCGAGACGGTCGAGGTCGATGATGGCGACCTCGTCGGACGTGTCTTTCTGATTGAGCGGCACAACTCTTCCCGACAACTCGCCCTCGCCCCGCATCGGCCTGCCTTCCCCCATTCAGTCGAGCGTGGCGTAGCGAATCTCCCTCCTGCTCCGCGCGAGTATCGCTTCCGCGGGACGGATGATGGCTTCCTGCAGGTGCTCGCACAGGCTCTCCGGCTTCGAGAAGACGACGACTTCGTCATGCATCCAGTCGAACTTGCCGAAGTCGGCAAAGAGCGATGGCGGGTTCCGGCCCTTCTCGATGATCGGGATGATCGGGAGCCTGATCTCCTTCGCGATCACCTCAAGCTCCTTCATCACGGACCGCCCGCTGACATCCGCGATCACGAACTTCGCGAGCCCTGCCATCACGAGAGCCGTCTCGGTCTTGTCCCGGTTTTCTGGCCCTTCACTGTCAAAAAGGAGTGGGACATAGCCGCGCTTCCGAAGCTCGGCGGCGATCGCCCTGAGAACATCCAGGCCGCCCTCGCCAAAGCGCCCGAGAAGCAATACGCCGCGGCGGGTGATGGCCTGAATGATGTTCCGGAGCTTTCTGCGATTGAGCAGCAGATAGACGAACTGCGCGATCTCCAGGTCGTCCACTCTGATTTCCGGCTCGCCCGCCGGCGTGACGACGAGGTCCCTCCGCAACGTCTCGTCGTCGCAGACCGTGATGTCCCATGCCGAGATTCCGTGGACGCGGCTGTCCGAGATCGCCGCACCCCGGATGTCCGCTCCGACGAGACTGGCCCGGCCGAGGTCGCAGTGGCGCAGTTTGGCTCCCCGCAACGTGGCGCCGTTCAGATTGACGCCCGAAAGATCGGCGCATGAGAGGTCCGCCCCGGTCAGATCGGCGTTCGACAGGTCCGAATTGAGAAGCCGCGAATACCCCGTGTAGGCTTCCTCCCCGTCCAGCTCGCGTGGCTCGAAGCGCGCGTTCCGAAGGCTCGCGTGCTCCATCTCAGCGCTCTTGAGCCATGTCCGTCGCAGCGAGGCTCCGTCAAGCCGGACGCCACGCAGGTCGACGAACCCGATGATCGCTCCGTCGAGATTGATCCCGCCCAGATCGATGAGCCGCTGCCGCATGGCCAGCATGTTCCAGCCCTTAGCGACGAGATACGGACCGCCATGCCCTTCCTGCTCCGCCTGCAGCTTTTCGTAACGTGCATACATCGCTTCGGCTTTGTATCGCCGCCACGCCTCAAGTGCCTTCGTTCGATCCGGATGCCGGATAGGCGATGTGGCGACCTTTAGGAAGGCATCGAGGTCGTCGCGATTGCCGGTGAAGGAGTCCTGGTTTTCCATCGCGTCGTCCCCGTTCGCCGTACACCACCGGTCCGTCAGGCGCTTGGCGGATCAAACGCCCTCTGCTCCAAACCATGTCCGACCCGTTTCTCTGACAAAAACCCGCATTCACAGGTTCGGCAGGTACTTCGAACCGTCGCCCATGACCGTCCCGGCATTCGCCGGGCCGCAACCTGAGCCTGTCGAACTGACGAACTCTAAGCTGACAAAAATCGAAATGCGATCACGGTCGCATTGACATGTGTCATTGCGGATCGAGAGGACGCCTTCAAGTGGCCGGGAGCCGTTCTGCTCCAGCGCATACTGCTCCGCCGTCCAGGCGGTAAGCACGGTCACGCCCTCGGCGATCTCGGCGACGCCCTGCTGCAGAGGCTGACCTCCCGCGACACCGCCGTGACAGCTGTCGAGAAATATGATCCGCTTTCAGAAGCGCGAGGTGTTGGCGAACGTCATCACCTCGGCCAGCGGCACCCCGTCGGAGCCGCTCCGGGTATCGCCGGCGCAGAGATAGCCGCCCGTCGACTCGACGTGGCCGTGTCCCGAGAAGTGTCAACGCCGGAGCAAAAACCGACCATGTGGCGGCGCAAAACCAGGCCGGTGGCAGGGTGCCGAGTGCCATGGCGCGCGCGCTCACCACATAGCTGGCGCGTGCCATAGCGCGTTGGCCCGCAAGGCCAATCCTGTGACGGATGATCAGGTGCCGGCTTCGGCCTTTCGGGCGCGGCTTTGGCCGAGCCGATAGCTGTCGCCGTTCATCTCGAGGATGTTGACGTGGTGTGTCCCTGCTCGCGCTCGATGATCTCGGCGACGGCGAGCAGGCGTTCCCTTGCATCCTCCGGCAGAGCCGGTGAGCGGGCCAGACGGCCGAGCCGCAACCCGGCCTCAGGCCCGAGCGCCTCGAGGATCTCTTCGGCAAGCGCACGCAACTGTCGCTCCCGCGCGCTGACGAACTCCACGATCTCGGCCAAAGCCGCATCCCCCCAGATCCACCCGACCCCGAAAGTGCATATTGGTCCGTGAGGTCGCAAGGCTGAGGCCGATGGTGGGTTAATCGCCTTCCTGGCCTTGGCCCTGGTCCGCTCGAGCCGCCGGCCATCGCGAAACCAACCCCGAAACCCGCCAAATGATGGACGAGCCCGCTCTGGATGTGACCCCCGGCCGCGTGTACCTGTACACCGCGCTCGGCGGCCGCATTCTGGACACCCTCGTCTACGACGGCGTACGCGCCACACGGCTTCTCATGGAGCCGCCTGAGCCCGGCGGCTTCGGTTTCATCCGGTGCTCGCAGACCCGGGGAGACGAAACGGTGAAATTCTCGATTCCGGTCCAGTGGCTGGACGTCACCCAGAACGGCGGGTACTCGCCCTGGTGCGCCGGCGATCTGCTGCTCCGGGACACGCCGAGCGGCGTGCGGGTCGTCGCCGAGCCGGCTCACGTCGAAGTGCCGTCACACTGACGTCCCCCTGACGTCCCCCGGCGGCAGGTGCAGGGGGACGGCCTTCGAAGGAGCCGCCGCAACCTGCTGTTTTATCTGGGGATTTTGGCTCCGGCGGTAGGATTCGAACCTACGACCAATTGATTAACAGTCAACTGCTCTACCACTGAGCTACGCCGGAAAGATCCTCTAAGTGGAGGCTGTCTAGCAAACGGGATTCAGGGCGTCCAGCGGTTTCATCCGGCCGGGAGCGGGGGCCCCGGGCCCGTGCCGACCCGCCCTTGACCCGCGCCCTCCCCGGCCACAGACTCCCCCACACCCTGCCGGTACCCGCACCGCCTGAAAGGTCCGTTCATGCCCGTCATCAACAGCTTCGCCGATCTGCAACCCGACGTCGTCGCCTGGCGCCACGATCTGCATGAGAATCCGGAGCTCCAGTTCGACACGCACCGGACCAGCGCCTCCGTCGCGGACAGACTGCGCGGCTTCGGCTGCGACGAGGTTGTAGAGGGCATCGGCCGGACCGGCGTGGTCGGCGTCATCCGCGGCCGCGCGACCGGCTCGGGCCGGGTGATCGGGCTTCGCGCCGACATGGACGCGCTGCCCCTGACCGAGGTGACGGGCCTGCCGCACGCCTCGAAGACGCCTGGCGCGATGCACGCATGCGGCCATGACGGGCACACCTCGATGCTGCTCGGCGCCGCGCGCCATCTGGCCCAGACGCGCGGCTTCGACGGGACCGCGATCGTCATATTCCAGCCCGCCGAGGAGGGCGGCGGCGGCGGGCGTGAGATGGTCCGCGATGGCCTGATGGAGCGCTTCGGCATCCAAGAGGTCTACGGCATGCACAACCGGCCCGGCCTCGCCGTCGGCGCCTTCGGCATCCGGCCGGGACCGCTGATGGCCGCGACCGACATCTTCCGGATCGAGGTCCGCGGCCGGGGCGGGCACGCCGCCTTTCCGCATCTCTGCGTCGACACCACGCTGGCGGCGAGCCAGATCGTCGTGGCGCTGCAATCGGTCGCGTCACGCAGTGTCGACCCGCTCAAATCCGTCGTGCTGTCCGTCACCGGGTTCCGCACGGACAGCATGGCCGACAACGTCATCCCGGAACACGCCGAACTGGTCGGCACGGTCCGCACGTTCGACCCGGACATCCAGGCGCATGTCGAGACCCGGATGACCGAGATCGTGGCTGGAACGGCGGCGGCGGCGGGCGTCCGGGCCGCTCTGAGCTATGAGCGGAACTATCCGGTGACCGTCAACGATCCGGCGAAGACCGACTTCGCCGCGGCCGTGGCCCGCGACGTGGCCGGAGACGGCCTCGTCGATGCCGACTTCCCTCCGACCATGGGCGCCGAGGATTTCTCCTACATGCTCGAGGCGCGGCCCGGCGCGATGATCTGGGTCGGCAACGGCGACAGCGCCGCGCTGCACAACCCGGCCTACGACTTCAACGACCACGCGATCCCGTTCGGATGCTCCTATTGGGTCCGGCTGGTCGAGACGGCGATGCCCGCCGGCTGAAGCCCCAGGATCGCGCGCGCCTGCGACGCTGTGGCGACCGGCCTGCCGTGCTTTCCGCAAAGCTCCGCCGTGCGCTCCACCAGCGCGGCGTTCGAGGGCGCGAGACGCTCCGCGTCCAGCCGGATGTTGTCCTCGAGCCCGGTGCGGGTGTGCCCGCCCGCCGCGATCGCCCACTCGCTGACCTCGATCTGGCCGCGCCCGACCCCCGCCGCGCACCAGAGCGCGTCCGGGGCCAGCCGCCGCACCGTCCGGACGTAATAGTCGAAGACGTCCCGATCGATCGGCATCGCGTTCCTCACCCCCATCACGAACTGGATGTAGAGCGGTCCGACGATGCGCCCGTCCCGCGCCATCGCCGCCGCCTGGTGGATGTGGCTCAGATCGAACGCCTCGATCTCCGGCTTCACGTCGTATTTCCGCATCTCCGAGGCCAGCCAGTCGACCAGATCCGGCGGGTTCTCGTATACTCGCGTCGGAAAATTGTTTGACCCCACTGCGAGCGAGGCCATGTCGGGCCGGAGCGGCAACATCGTGCCCCTTTCCGCGCCCGATCCCGACCGCCCGCCGGTCGAGAACTGGATGATCATCCCCGGGCAGTGTCTCTCCAGCCCCTCCTTGAGGCGCGCGAATCTCTCCGGGTCCGAGGACGGCGTCTGGTCGTCCTCGCGGACATGCGCGTGGCAGATCGCGGCCCCGGCCTCGAAGGCCGCCTGGGTGCTCTCGATCTGCTCGACGACGCTGATCGGCACCGCCGGATTGTGCTCTTTGCGCGGCACCGATCCGGTGATCGCGACGCAGATGATGCAAGGGGTCGTCTCGGCCATTGGGATCTCCGGGTGAAAGCTCTTCTCCAGAACCTACGCCCACGACCGGCCGCCGGCAACGCGCCGGGTTTTTCCCGCGCCGGCCCTTGATCTTCCGGCGACTCGGGCGCTTGTCTAGGCATTGTCCGACGGAGGAGGCGCGGATCATGTCCGGAACGACGAGCCTGACCTTTCCCGTGAACGGCCTCCATTGCGGGTCCTGCGTCGGGCGCGCCGAAAAGGCGCTCCGGGCGGTCGACGGCGTCCGCGACGTCAACGTCAATCTCGCCGCCGAGACGGCGACCGTGACGCTCGACCGCGCGGACGCGACCGCCGCAATGACCGACGCGCTGGAAACGGCCGGCTACCCGCCCAGGACCGAGACCTTCCGCCTCGCGATAGCCGAGATGAGCTGCGCCTCCTGCCTCGGCCGGGTCGAACGCGCGCTCCGCGCCGTTCCGGGCGTGGTCCGGGCCGAGGTCAACCTCGCTTCCGGCGAGGCGCGGGTCCTCGCACTCTCCGGAATCCCGCTCTCGCGCGTTCTCGAAGCCTGCGCGGCCGCCGGGTACCCGGCGACATTGGCGGACGCGCCTGCCGCCAAGACCGCCGACACGACCAAGGCCGAGGAAGCCGCCCGGCTCCGGCGCCAGACGCTGATCGCCGCCCTGCTGACGCTCCCGGTCTTCATCCTCGAGATGGGCGGACACCTTTTTCCCGCCTTCCACCACTGGATCGCGGCGACCATCGGCATGCGGACCAGCTGGCTCATCCAGTTCGTCCTCACAACCGCCGTTCTTCTCGGACCGGGCCGCATGTTCCTCGCCAAAGGCTTCCCCGCGCTCGCGCGCGGGGCGCCCGACATGAATTCGCTCGTGGCGCTCGGCACCTCGGCCGCGTGGAGCTTCTCTGTCGTCGCCCTCTTCACGCCCGAGCTGCTGCCCGTAGGCGCACGCGCGGTCTATTTCGAGGCGGCGGCGGTGATCGTCACGCTGATTCTGCTCGGCCGTTTTTTGGAGGCCCGCGCCAAGGGCCGCACAGGCGAGGCGATCCGCCGCCTGATGGACCTCAGCCCCGCCACCGCGCGCGTCGAACGGGACGGCGCCGTCATCGAGATCCCCCTCGACCGTATCGTGACCGACGATCTCATCCGCGTCCTGCCGGGCGAGCGCGTCGCCGCGGACGGCGTGGTCACGTCCGGCGCCTCCTGGGTCGACGAGAGCGTGATCACCGGCGAGCCGGTCCCGGTCGAGAAATCCAAGGGCGCGAAAGTCGTCGGCGGCACGATCAACGGCGCCGGCGCCCTGACGGTCCGCGCCACCGCCGTCGGCGAGGACGCCACCCTCGCGCGCATCATCGCGATGGTGCGCGACGCCCAGGGCGCGCGCCTGCCGATCCAGGGCCTGGTGAACCGCGTCACCCTGTGGTTCGTCCCGGCGGTGATGGCCGTCGCCGCGGCGACCGTCGCCGCGTGGCTCGTATTCGGCCCCGCTCCGGCGCTCGGCTTCGCGCTGGTCGCCGGCGTCTCGGTCCTGATCATCGCCTGCCCCTGCGCGATGGGCCTCGCGACGCCCACCTCGATCATGGTCGGCACCGGGCGGGCGGCGGACCTCGGAGTGCTGTTCCGCCAGGGCGACGCGCTCCAGACCCTCCACACTGTCGGAATCGTCGCCTTCGACAAGACCGGGACCCTGACCGAGGGCCGACCCGAACTCACGGACATGCATGTCGCCGACGGCTTCTCCGAGGCCGAGGTGATCGCGCTCGCCGCTTCACTGGAAGCCCGCTCCGAACACCCCGTCGCCCGCGCCCTCCTGCGTCGCGCCCGGCGTGACGGCCTGAGGCTCTTCGAGCCCGAGACCTTCGAATCCTTCACCGGCCACGGCGTCGGCGGTTACGTCGACGGACGGCGGGTCCTAGTCGGCGCTGCCCGCCTCATGGCCCGCGAAGGGATCGAAACGACTTCGTTCGATTGCCAACGGGACCGGCTCGCCGCCGAGGGCAAAACCCCCCTGCATGTCGCCATCAACGGACGGGTCGCCGCCCTGCTCGCGGTCTCGGACCCCGTAAGACCCGGCGCGGCCGAGGCGGTCGCGGCGCTCCGCCGCCTCGGCCTGCGCGTCGCGATGGTGACGGGCGACAACAAAAAAACGGCCGAACTCATCGGGGCACGGCTCGGGATCGACACGGTCGTCGCCGACGTCCTCCCCGAAGGCAAGGTCGCCGCCATCGAAGGCCTGAAACGAGACGGCCTGAGGCTCGCCTTCGTCGGCGACGGAATAAACGACGCGCCCGCGCTTGCCACGGCCGATGTGGGCATCGCCATCGGCACCGGGACTGACGTGGCCATCGAGGCCGCGGACGTCGTGCTGATGTCCGGTGACGTCAAGGGCGTCGTGAACGCCATCGAAATCAGCCGCCGCACCATGCGCAACATCCGAGAGAACCTGTTCTGGGCGTTCGGGTACAACGTGCTGCTGATCCCCGTCGCGGCTGGCGTGCTATATCCGGTCTCCGGGCTTCTGCTCTCGCCGATGCTCGCGGCCGGCGCGATGGCGCTCTCGAGCGTCTTCGTGCTCGGCAACGCGCTCCGCCTGCGGCTCATGCGGAGCGCGCTGGACGAAGCCGGCGCGCCGGCTGACCGACGGCGCGATCTCTCCCCCGCACCGGCGGAGTGACGGCAGGGCGCGCCGCCGATCTGGATCACGCGCCCTGGACATGCGAGCATCGCCCTCGACCGACCCGCCAGACTGGAGCCGATCCATGCCCGACTTCCCCATCATCGACGCCCACGTCCATCTCTACGACCCCTCGGCCGTCGCCTATCCTTGGATGGCCGGCGTCCCGGTCCTGAACGCGCCGCACCTGCCGGACCACTTCGAGGACTCGCTGGACGGCGTCGAGGTCGAGGCGGTCGTCTTCGTCGAGGTCGACGCCGGGCCCGGCGCGCACATGGACGAGGCGCGCTTCATCTCCGATCTGCGCCAAAACACCGCGCTCGTACGCGGCATGGTCGCCTCGATGCCGCTCGAGGAGGGCCCAGATGCGGTCGCCGCCGATCTCGCCGCCTGGGCAGCCACCCCCGGCGCCCGCGGCGTCCGCAGACTCATCCAAAAACACGCCGACGAGCCCGGCTGGTCGCTCCGCGAGCCCTTCGTCGAGGCCGTCCGCGCGCTCGCCGCGCACGACCTGAGCTTCGACCTTTGCCTGTTCCACCCTCAGATGAAGGACGCCATCACCCTCGTCCGCGCCTGCCCGGACGTGCGCTTCGTGCTCGACCATATCGGCAAGCCCGGCATCCGCGACGGCCTGATCGACCCTTGGCGCGACGACACGGCCGCACTCGCCCGCGAGCCGAACGTCTGGTGCAAGATCTCCGGCGTCGTCACCGAGGCCGATCACGACGCCTGGACCATCGACGAGGTCGCGCCCTGCATCGCCCACGCGATCTCGTGCTTCGGGTACGGCCGCGCGATGTTCGGCGGCGACTGGCCGGTCTCGAAACTCGCCACCACGTATCGCGGCTGGGTCGACGTGGTCGATGGCGTCGTCGCGGGCGCCAGCGCCGAGGAACGCGAGCGCCTCTATCGCGGCACGGCGCGCGAGTTCTACCGCCTCGACGACGACTGACCGGCCCCGGATGTCATCCGGCCTCGTCCGGGTGACAGATGTCCTTCACCGATTTCAGCACGGCCTCCGGCGCGAACACCCGCTCCAGCCAGTCCTCGCGGAAGATCTCCGGCCGCGCCTGCGCGATCGCGTGCAACGCCCCATCCGAGAACTTTCCCTCCGGAAACACGCCGAACGCGATGGCGAGCTCGATGTTGAGATGCCCGAGCATGAAATCCACCGCCGCCTGCTCCGGGACGCCTCGCCGCACCGCCTCGTCCGTCGCCTCGCGCAGCGCGAGCGCCAGCGTCGCGCCGACCGTCTCAGACAGCGCCGGCTCCAGGATCGCCAACTGCTCGACCGTCACGCGGTGCGACCGCATCACCGGCTTGTAGATCTCGCGCGCCACCGCCTCGCACAGCGCGTAATGCTCCTCCGGCCCCTGCATCAGCGCGCAGACGATGTGCTGTTTGGCGTGGACCCCTCCGAAATAGTCGGTCCTGCCCGCGGCCTCGGTCTCGTCGTTGAAGATCGGCGGATGGCAGGGATGCGTGACGAAATACGTCACGTCCGCCCGCTCGGGCATCTCGCCGGCATGCGGCGCGGCGGCGTCAAGCACGATCACCGCCGTGCCCGGATCGAGGTCCGGCACGATCTGCCGCGCCACCGCGCCGATGGCCCGGTCCGGCACCGCAAGCAGAACCACGTCCGACCGGCTGAGCGCCTGCCCCTGCTCCACGCACTCCATGCCGGTCGCGGCCTTGAGTCGCGCGCGCCCCGCCTCGGCCACCTCCACCGGCGCCACGTCGTATCCGCCGCCCGCCAGGTTCGTCGCCAGACGCACCCCCATCTTGCCGCCGGCGCCCATCAGCGCGATCTTCGTCATGTCCCGTTCCTCCTCATGTGGCGGCGGCTCCGTCCGCCGCGCTCTGGCCGTCCCTGATCCGGACGAAATACTCAGGCGGTCCCATCTGCCCGCCCTTCAGCGCGATCTCCAGCGAGCCGCCATCCGCCCGGTGCCCGCGCAGCAGCGCCGCGCCCGGGGCCACCGGATGCTC
>Ga0316197_10002568_pt1 | contig 12981 bp, 13 predicted proteins | sample OudBiesiAoxic_MG_FD_204939 | JGI IMG/M metagenome (GOLD analysis project Ga0316197, IMG submission 204939) | Coastal sediment microbial communities from Oude Bieten Haven, Netherlands - site A oxic | ecosystem: Environmental > Aquatic > Marine > Coastal > Sediment | place: Netherlands...
TTCTTGCGCACGGCCACGATCTTGTCGAACAGCTCCTTATCCGCAAGGCACTGCTCGAAGCTCTCCTCCGAAAAACCGGCCTGTTTCGCGATGAGCTTCAGCTTCTCTTTGCCGTCGGCGCCTGGCAAGGCCCAGCTCTCCTGGGTTTCGAACAGCCCGTCCAGCATCGGATAGAATCGATCGTTCCCGGCGCAGCGAGCGAGCATGGACGCGGCGACCGCAAGGCCGTCCAGCGGAAATTCGCGAAAGATGAAGCGAGCTTTTCCGGTATCGATGTACTTCTCTTTCAGCTGCGGAAACACCTTCGTATAGAATTGCGCGCAATGGGGACATGTCATCGAGGCGTATTCCACGATCACTGTGTCGGCCTTCGGATCGCCGAGGACGACGTCCTCCAGCGGACCGGTTTCCATCAGCGCGGCCATTTCCAGGTCGGTCTTCGGCGCTTTGGGATCCGCCGGTGCCTCGGCGCTGAAGAAATACAGACCTACGGCAAGCGCGGCGACAGCCACCGCCCCGATCGCGTAAATTCCGGTCTTGCTCTTCTTGACCTCGGCAGGCGCCTCGGTCGTGTCTTTTTCGCGTTTTGCCACGTCGAATACTCCGGCTTTTTCTGTTACGCGCGGCTTCCTCGCGCCAATCGTGCCCTACAATCGTTGAATGGCACCGATCCGGCAAGCGGGCGTAAAGGCTTTAACTTCAACCTCTCGTGACGGCGACAATTAGACCTGCTCGGGCCAAGACTCAACCGCGCGTCTTGCCGGCGGTTGAGTCTTGGCCCGAGGCGCCGCTTGTGGCGCTCGCGCCCAACCTGCCCAGCGCCCGGGCCAAGGCAGCATGTTGAATGCCTGCAGATTTTGGCAAGGCGTAGGCGGGAAGCGGGGGGTTCGGCGTGCTCTTGGGCCGCGCGACGCGGGCGATAGGGGCCTGCAGAAAACGCATATCGGTGACAGCGCGATAGCCGAAATAGGCGTTGATCCGCTCCAGGATCTGTGTCGCGCGATGTTGAACCTCGATAGCCCGCGGTCCTTCGATGCGGAGGACCAGCGTAGCGCCGTCCCCTTTATGTCCTCGGGCGCGTGGACTGTCGGCCTCGTCGCCATCCCAATCGTCACGGCGCCTCGGCCAGATGATGCGGTCGGGCATGGTATAGCGGGCGAGGTCGGCACCGGCGATTGCGCGCCAGTCGCTGAGAAGCGCGGTCGCGGCGAAGCCGCGCGTCCGCGCGGCCTTGTCGAGCGCCCTTTCGACAAAGGCCCCGATCGCGCGCGGCCCGCCCCTTGGCCTTCGCCTCATCCTGTTCATCCTCGCTCCCGTGATCTTTGGTTGAGTCTACACCATGGCGCCAGGCGATTGCGCATGGCATGAGGACTTATGCAAGACGTTCACATGGACATTCCAAATGGCGATCCGGACGTAAAGATCGTCCCCGCCCTCCGGGCCTGGTACCGGCGCGAGGGGCGGGCGCTTCCGTGGCGCGCGCCGCCGGGTACGCTGCAAGACCCCTACAAGGTGTGGCTGAGCGAGGTTATGCTGCAGCAGACCACCGTCAGAACGGTGATGCCGCGCTTCATCGACTTCATACGCCGCTGGTCCGACGTGGACGCGCTCGGGAGCGCCGGACTGGGCGATGTCCTCGCGGCCTGGGCCGGGCTTGGCTATTACGCTCGCGCCCGCAACCTGCATGCTTGCGCGCGCGTCGTGTCCAATACTCATGGCGGCCACTTTCCCGATACGGAGGAGGGGTTGCGTGAGCTGCCGGGCATCGGGGCTTATACGTCCGCCGCTATCGCCGCCATCGCCTTCGGCAGGCGAGCTTCCCCGGTGGACGGAAACATCGAACGGGTTCTCGCCAGGCTCTTCGCGATTGAAACACCGCTACCGGCGGCCAAGCTGCAAATCAAGGCGCTGGCGGAGCGCCTGACGCCAGCGAAACATGCGGGAGACTTCGCGCAAGCCATGATGGATCTCGGCGCGATGGTGTGCACGCGGCGCCGTCCTGCCTGCGGGCTCTGCCCGGTCCGTCCCAGCTGCTGCGGCTTTGCGGCCGGTTTCGCAGAGCAGCTTCCCTACAAGGCCGCGAAGGCCGAGCGGCCGACCCGGCGCGGGACGGCTTTCGTTGCGGTTCGGGAGGACGGCGCCGTGCTGCTGCGGGAACGGCCGCCGAGAGGGCTCCTCGGCGGCATGTTGGAGGCACCCTCCACGGCCTGGGAAGAGGGCCCGCTACCGGACTCGGCTGAAGCCGCTGCGCCGCTGAGCGCGCGTTGGAGCTGCGTGCCGGGTATCGTCACGCACACCTTCACCCATTTTCGTCTGGAACTGACGGTCTATCGCGCCGAGGTCGGTTGCACCGCCGAACCAAAACCGGCTGCGGACCCTGGGCGCTGCCGCTGGGTGGGGCAACGCGATCTCCCCGAATCCGCTCTGCCATCGGTGATGCGAAAGGTGCTCGCCCATGCGTCGGGCGAGGTTCGGTCGGCGTCGAAGAAGCGGGGTGCTAAGAAGCGAGTTTTTGGCGAGCCTCCGTGCGCAAGGCGTCGATCGGCTTGAGCGTGCCGCCGGCCTCGTAGTGCCAGAAGGTCCAGCCATTGCAGGCCATGGCGCCTTGCACATGGGCGCCGATCTTGTGGATAGAGCCTTGCGCGTCGCCGCAGGCAATCGACCCGTCCGCGCGCACCTTGGCCTCATGGCGCGCCGCCGGATCGTAGAGGGCAGTCCCGGGCGATAAGAGCCCCATCTCCAACAAGGTGCCGAAGGGCACGCGGGTCTCGTCCCGCTTGCCCTTGCAGACCTGTAGCGAGGCCGGGTCGAGCGTTACGATCGACTTGAGCCGCTCGCGCGCGGCTTTCGCATACGCACCCTCGCGCTCGATACCGACGAAGGCGCGGCCCAAGCGTTTGGCGGCAACGGCCGTAGTGCCGGACCCCATGAACGGGTCGAGCACAACATCGCCCACATGGCTGGCTGCGAGGATCACCCGTTGCAGCAGCGCCTCGGGCTTCTGCGTGGGATGGGTCTTGCGCCCATCCTGCTTAAGGCGTTCGGCGCCCGAGCAGATGGGCAACAGCCAATCGGACCGCATTTGCAGGTCTTCGTTCAGCGACTTCATGGACTCGTAGTTGAACGTGTAGCGTGCCTTCTGGCCGGTAGAGGCCCAGATCATGGTCTCATGCGCATTGGTGAAGCGCCTGCCGCGGAAGTTCGGCATCGGGTTCGTCTTGCGCCAGATGACGTCGTTTAGCACCCAGAAGCCGAGGTCCTGCAGCGCCGTGCCCACGCGGAAAATGTTGTGATAGCTGCCGATCACCCAAAGACTGCCATTGGGCTTCAGCACGCGGCGGACGGCGGTCAGCCAATCACGGGTGAAGCGGTCATAGGACTCGAAGCTGGAAAACTTGTCCCAGTCGTCGTCGACGCCGTCGACACGGCTATTGTTCGGCCGGTAGAGCTCGTTTGCGAGCTGCAGATTGTAGGGCGGATCGGCAAAGACCAGATCGATGCTTCTTGCGGGAAGCTTTCGGAGTTCTTCGATGCAATCGCCGACAATGATTTTGTTGCGTGGAAGCCGCCGCTCCCCCGTATCCCCCACACCCATGATGATCCACTCGCGTTACGCAATACACACACGCGCTTGCCATGTTGTACTCGGCAAGACAGGCCCATGCTGGCCGAGCGGGGTAAAGGCCGCCTTAACCCGCTTGAGGGCATCGGCGCGAAGACAATGGCGGGGCGGGAAAACATCGCATGACCATGACAAAGACGATCGTCATAGTCCATGGCGTCAATTGCGGCGGCTGGTGCTTCGAGCCCTTTCGCGCCGTATTCGAGGCGCGGGGGTATGCGTGCCACACACCCGATCTCATAGGGCATGGGGCCGACAAGACCGACGGTATCGAGAAGCTCACCGGCGTCGGCATCGTGGACTATCGCGCTCAAATGCAAGACTTCATCGCTGCGCTCCCCGAAAAACCCATTCTGCTGGGCCATTCCATGGGGGCGGTGGTCGCGCAGCAAATCGCGGCTGCGGGGCTTGCGGAGAAGCTCATCCTGGCGAGCCCGGCGCCGCGGGCGGGGACTTTGCCGTTTTCGGAGCGGGAAAAACAGCTCGGCCAGGATTTGATGTCGCTGGGGCCCTTTTGGACGCGCGCCTTCGATCCGAATTTCGTGATCGCCTGTAACATCAGCCTCAACCGTCTGTCGCCGGCGCGGTAGCGGCAGGTGTTCGAGGCATTCGGGCCTGAATCGGGCCAAGCGCTGTTCGAATTGTTCTTCTGGATGTTTGACCGTGCCGGCGCGACCGCCGTCGATACGCGTGCCGTGAATTGTCCCGTGTTGACGCTATCCGGAACGGATGACCGCGTCGTTCCTCTGGAGACGGCAAAAGACACGGCGGACGCCTATCCGGACTGCCCCTTCTGGGTGCTGGAGGATCACGCTCATATGCTGGTCGTGAAAGACGGGGCGGACAAAATCGCCGGACGCATCGCCGACTGGCTGGGTTAGGGGCCGGCGGGCACCGTTTCAGCGCTGAGTGCCAGGACGCGCCGGATGGGCGCGAAGGAGCGGCGATGGTATGGACAGACACCGTGGCGTTGAATGCCGCTTGCGTGCTCCGGTGTGCCGTAGCCCTTGTTGTTCTCCCAGCCATAGCCGCGATAGCGCTTGGCAAGCCGCACCATGATCCGGTCGCGCGTAACCTTCGCCACGATGGACGCCGCCGCAATTGAGAGCGATCGCCCATCCCCGCCGACTAGGGGGCAGGCTGTGCCGGGAAATCGTTTCGGCACGGCGTTGCCATCGATCAGCGCCACGGCCTGCAGCACGCCCAAAGTCCGGAACGCAGTGCGCATGCCCCAAAAGGTCGCTTGCAGGATATTATCGCGATCGATTCGGGCCACCTGACCGATCACGGCGGCAACGCGCGCCGTCGCCATGATCTCCTCATAGCGGTCCTCGCGAGCCTGCGGGGTTAGCTTCTTCGAGTCGTTCAGGTCTTGGGGAATACGATCGGGGTCGAGAATGACCGCGGCGACGACCACGGGCCCGGCCCATGGCCCGCGCCCGGCCTCGTCGATTCCCGCCACGGGAGCCCGGTGGAGATCCATCATCTCCGTCTCGAGATCGAAATTCGGATAACCGGAGTCATGCCGGGGTAAGGGTTCCATGGCGGAACTGTCCGACGAACCTCGGCCCTCGCGCAACCGTTCGCGTGCGGAGCCGCAGCACGCGTTGTGGAAAAGCTTCTAAAGCAGGCTGAGCTGCTGGCCGGGCAGGGTGGGCGGCGTGAAGAGATCGGTCCGCAACGTATGGGGTTTGTCGAGGCCGAGCCGTTCAGCGGCCATCTGAAAACGCCGGCCGATCATCCAGGCATAGGGGCCATCGCCCTCCATGCGGCCTTGCCACTGCCCGTCGTAGAGCTTGCCGCCCCGCGTCTGCCGCATCAGGGACAGCACGCGGTCTGCGCGGTCCGGGCAATTGGCTCTGAGCCATTCGACGAAGAGATCGCCGGTCTCCAACGGCAGCCGCAGTAGGATGTAGCCTGCCTCACAGGCGCCGGCGGCGGAGGCGCGCTCCAAAATGCGCTCGATCTCCGCATCCGTGAGGCCCGGCACAACCGGCGCGACCATGACGGAGGCGGGGACGCCGGCACGCGCGAGCGTCTCGACGGCCTCAAGCCTTTTGTCGGGCGTGCTCGCGCGCGGCTCCATGGCCCGGGCCAGCTTGCCGTCGAGCGTGGTGACCGACAGCGCCACCTTCACCAGACCGCGCTCGGCCATGGACTGCAGAATATCGAGGTCGCGCAACACGAGCGCCGACTTGGTGACGATCCCCACCGGGTGGTTGTTGGCGCTCAAGACCTCGAGAATGCGCCGCATGATTCGGTAGCGCCGCTCCACGGGTTGATAGGGATCGGTGTTCGATCCGATCGCGATTATGCGGGGCACATAGCCGGGCGCAGCACTTTCGCGCTCCAGCGCCTGCGCCGCATTGGTCTTTGCGAACAGCTTCGTCTCGAAATCGAGGCCGGGCGACATGCCGAGAAACGCATGGGTCGGGCGGGCAAAACAATAAATGCATCCGTGCTCGCAACCCCGGTAAGGATTGATTGACCGGTCGAAGCCGATATCCGGGGATTCGTTCTTGGTGATGATGCGGCGGGCAGGGACCTCCTGAACCTCGGTCCGGAGTGCCTCCAAGTCACCCTGAGACTCCCAGCCGTCATCCACCGGCTCATAGGTTTTTGGCTCGAAGTGCCCTGAACGGTTGGTTTGGGCGCCCCGGCCATGGCGGCGGCCATACGCGATGCCGCCCGCCTCATGCGGCAGGCTCTCATCGCGGCTCGGTTTTCGAATGGCAATGCTCATGCACGCAATATAGGCAAGGCATAAGAACAAATCAAGAACATGAGGGCGCCGGCATGGCTCGAATCCCTTGCGGCGATTGCCGCGTAGGGGGGAGCCGCTATAGTCCAGCCGATGATTTCAGTCGTAATCCCAACGTTCAATGCCGAGCGTGCCCTCGTTCCGACCTTGTCGGCGCTCGTGCCCGCGGTGGTCGATGGCATCGTCCAGGAGGCTATCATCTCCGATGGCGGCTCGACGGACGATACCTATGTGATCGCCGATGCGGCGGGCACTCATCTGGTCCAGGCACCGCGAGGCCGGGGAATCCAGCTTGAGGCGGGGGCGGCGGTCGCGAAGGGCGATTGGCTGCTCTTTCTTCATGCGGACACGGTTCTTGAGCCCGGCTGGGCCACCGAGGCCGCGAACTTCATCGAGCGCATCGAGACTGGCCGCCGCCCGCTCGCGGCCGCCTATTTCCGATTCGCGCTCGACGACGAAGGCTTCATGCCCCGTCTGATCGAGCTCATGGTCGGCCTGCGCTGCGGGCTGTTCTCGCTCCCCTATGGCGATCAGGGTCTATTGATTTCGCGCACGCACTATCGAAGGCTCGGCGGCTTCCAGCCGCTCCCCTTGATGGAGGACGTGGACCTTGTCCGCAGGCTGAAGCGCCGGGAGCTTTACGGGCTCAAGACGCGGGCGGTGACCAGCGCCAGGCGCTACCACGATGACGGCTATCTGATGCGCAGTAGCCGCAATATCGGACTGATGTTTCTGTATCTTTTGCGCGTCCCGCCGCGCGTGCTTGCCCGCCTCTATGATTGACGCCGGACATGCCTAGCGTGCCACCCACGCGTCGCGTCGCGTTTGCGCCGCGTCTCATCGTCATGGCCAAGCAGCCACGCGCGGGCGCCGTAAAGAGGCGTCTTGCGCGGGGGATCGGCACCGTTGCGGCCACGCGGTTCTACCGGACCACGCTGCGCCATACGCTCATGAGACTTGGCGCCGATCCGCGCTGGCAGACCTATCTGGCGGTCTCGCCCGATCGCGCGCTGCGCGAGCCCTTTTGGCCACGTGTGACGCGGATTCCGCAAGGTGAGGGCGATCTCGGTGCGCGCATGCAGCGCCTGTTCGATGCGATGCCTCCCGGGCCCGCTGTCCTTGTCGGCAGCGACATTCCCGCTATTTGCCCTACCCATATCGCCGAGGCCTTCCGGTGTCTCGGCCGCGCTGACGCTGTGTTCGGCCCGGCGGAGGATGGCGGTTACTGGCTGGTCGGGTTCAGACGAAGCCCCGGGCGGCTGTCGCCGTTTGATGGCGTGCCCTGGTCGACCGACCATGCCCTTACCGCCACATGCGACAACCTCAAAGGCAGAACGGTCGCGTTGACAGACACGCTGAGCGACGTCGACACGGCGGAAGACTTCGGCCACCTCAAGCGCGGGTTCGGCAATGCGGTGTGGGCGACGGCTCCAAGAGGGTAAATTACTTTTTTTTCTTCTTTTTTTTGCCCTCGGTGAAGCGGGGCAGCAGCTCGACGAAGGAGCAGGGGCGGTGGCGGTTGTCGAGTTGAAGTTTGAGGATGCCGTTCCAGGCATCTTCGCAAGCACCGGGCGATCCGGGTACGGAGAAGATCAGCGATTTCTTGGCGAGTCCGCCGCAGGCGCGTGATTGCACCGTGGACGTGCCAACGGTCTGGTAGCTCAGCATATGGAACAGCACGGAGAATCCGTCGATCTCTTTGTCGAAGAGCGGGCGTACGGCCTCGGGCGTTACGTCGCGCTCGGTGAAGCCCGTTCCGCCCGTGGTGATGACCACGTCGACGCCGCCCGCCTTCACCCATCTCTTCACGGCCTTGCGGATAGACCTCCGGTCGTCCGGCACGACCATGCGATCGGCGACGATGTGGCCGGCCTCTTCGATCATCTGCACCAGTAGCGGTCCGGATTTGTCCGTCTTGGGCGTGCGCGTGTCGGAGATGGTGAGCACGGCCAGGCGCAACGGGATGAACGGGCGGGTGGGGTCGATGCGGGCACTCATAGTACGATTTCCTCTAGCCTCTGAGCGGCGTTCTCCAGACTTATGGGAGCTTGTCCAGTCTTGCCTTCAGCACGAGCAAGTCGCGCCAGGCATGGCGCTTCGCCTCTGGGGAGCGAAGCAGATAGGCCGGATGTAACGTCGCAAGCATCGGGATGTCGCGTTCTTTCGCGTGATATAGTTTCCACTTGCCGCGCAGGCGCATGATGCCTTCGGTGGTTTCGAGCATGGACTTCGCGGCCGCGCCGCCCAGGAGCACAATCACCTCCGGCTCCAGCAATTCGATCTGCCGGGCGAGAAACGGTGCGCAGGATCCTATTTCCTGCGGGGTCGGCGTGCGGTTGCCGGGCGGGCGCCAATAGATCGTATTGGTGATGTAGACCGAAGTTTCGTCCAGCCCGATCGCAGCCAGCATCTTGTCCAGAAGCTTGCCGGCACGGCCCACGAAGGGTTTGCCTTGCAGGTCTTCGTCGCGGCCGGGGGCCTCGCCGATCAGCATCAGCTTGGCCTCCTCGCTCCCGCGCGCAAAGCAAGTGGTCTTCGCTGTCCGCTTCAGCGGGCAGCCCTCGAAGACCGCCACGGCTTCTGCGAGTTCGGCAAGCGTCTTGATCCCGTCGAGCGCTGGCGCCGCCGCATTTGCCGGAGCCGGAGCCGGAGCCGCGTGCCGCGCCTTTGGAGGGGTCTTGGGCGGCGTCTTGGGTGCGTTTCTGGGCGCGTTTCTGGGAGCGCTCTTGGCCGAATTCTTCGGTGGTGGCGGGGCGGCGGATTGCGCGAAGCGGTCCACCGGCGCATCGCCGATGGCCTCGTCCACGCCCATGGCTGCGTACCAGGCAAGCAGGCCAGAAGCTTGATTTGCGGCGCTTTCACTCATTTGCGTGGGCAGGGCCGATCCGATATTTGTCAGTTCAAGGCAACAAAAATAACTTTAGCACCAATTTCGTCGTGGGCGCGGCACGGTGCGGCATCAGAACAGAAAGGGCTGAGATGAGCGATCAGGTCGAACGGGACGTGATGGAGTTCGATGTGGTGATCGTCGGCGGCGGGCCCGCGGGGCTCTCGGCCTCGATCCGGCTCAAGCAGCTTGCGGCCGAAAAGAACACAGAGATCTCCGTCGTCGTCCTGGAAAAGGGTTCTGAGATCGGCGCCCATATCCTGTCGGGCGCGGTGATCGATCCCGTGGGGCTCGACGCGCTCATCCCCGATTGGCGCGAGCAAGGCGCGCCGCTCACAGACGTGGTCTCCAAGGACTTGTTCTACTATCTCGGTGAAGCGGGCGAGATCCGGATGCCCAACCTGTTCATGCCGCCGCTCATGAGCAATCACGGTTGCTATGCAGGCAGCCTCAGCAATCTCACCAAATGGCTTGGGCAGAAGGCGGAGGGGCTTGGGGTCGAGGTCTATGCGGGCATCGCAGTGGCCGACGCGATCATCGGTGCGGACGGCGCGGTCGAGGGTGTGATCACCGGCGATCTTGGTGTCGCACGCGACGGTAGCCACAAGGATAGCTATACGCCGGGCATGGCGCTCCTCGGGAAATACACGTTCTTCGCCGAAGGCGCGCGCGGTTCGGTGACCAAGCAGCTCATCGAGAAATACGGCCTGGACGAAGATAGCGGCACGCAGAAATTCGGCATCGGCCTGAAAGAGCTCTGGGAGATACCGGCCGAAAACCATAGGCCCGGTCTCGTGCAGCACACCATGGGCTGGCCACTCAATAACAATACCGGCGGTGGGTCCTTCATCTACCATTTCGGCGATAACCTGGTTTCGGTTGGCTTCGTCGTCCATCTCGACTATGCCAACCCCTATCTCAACCCGTTCAAAGAATTTCAGCGCTCGAAAACGCATCCAGTCATTGCCAACCATCTCGAAGGCGGCAAGCGCATCGCCTATGGCGCGCGTGCGTTGACTGAAGGCGGGTGGCAGGCTGTTCCGCAGCTTGCATTCCCCGGCGGCGCGCTTGTGGGCTGCGGCGCGGGCTTCATGAACGTGCCGCGCATCAAAGGGTCTCACAACGCTATGTTGTCGGGCATGATGGCGGCCGATGCGGCATTCCAGGCCATGGAAGCGGGGCGGTCGCGGGACACGCTTCTGGAGTACATTCATGCCTTCGAAGACAGCGCGATGGCGAAGGAGCTGAAGAAGGTCCGTAACGTGAAGCCGCTCTGGTCGCGTTTCGGCACACGGCTCGGCCTCCTTCTCGGCGGAATCGACATGTGGCTCAATACTATCCTGCCGTTCCTCGGCCACACGCTGAAGCACAATAAGCCCGACTATGCGAGCTTGCGGCCTGCCGCGAAATCGAAGCCAATCGACTATCCGAAGCCCGACAACAAGCTGACCTTCGACATTCTCTCCTCGGTGTTCTTATCCAATACCAACCATGACGAAGACGAGCCCGTGCATCTGACGCTGGCGGACCCCAATGTGCCGGTCGAGCAGAATTTGCCGCATTATGACGAGCCTGCGCAGCGCTATTGCCCCGCGAATGTCTACGAGGTCGTGGAGGAAGGCGGTTCAGTGCGTTTCCAGATCAACGCGCAAAACTGCGTGCACTGTAAGACCTGTGACATCAAGGACCCGGCACAGAACATCACCTGGGTCGTGCCGGAAGGCGGCGACGGACCCAACTACGCCAATATGTAGCGCGGTCAACATTACGGAATGCTCATGTGGTTCAATTGATTGGGCCACAAACGCGCCGCCTTTGAACCCAAATATAGTTTTCATCAAAGGACAAAGCGCTTAGCCTGTCCGATAACTTTGGAACAACAAGCTTGGGGCGGCGAAAGCCGGGCCGACGATATGACGAATGCCGATAGCGGGCGTGTGGGAAAATGGGCCCTGCGCGCGGCCCTCTTGATCGCGATTTTCGCGGCTCCGGCCGCCTATTCGGAGGTCGCGGCGCCAAAGCCTGACGATCCGGGCGCCCGAACCCTTCTCGGCAACTACCTTGCGGGCCGCATGGCACGCCAGAACCGCGACACGGACGCGGCGGCCGATTTTTACACTAAGGCCTTGGAAGGCGATCCGGCCAACGAGGCCATTCTCGAACAGGCCTTTTTGCTGGAAGCACGTGCCGGCCATTGGGATCGTGCGAGCGAGCTTGCCAATGAGCTCATCAAGGTCGAGCCCTCGCACCGCTTCGCGCAATTCCTACTGGGCATCAAAGCGTTCCAGCGCGGAGACTACAAAAAGGCAGATGTGCATTTCGCGGCCGCGCGGCAGGGCCCCATCGCCGATCTCGCCTCCACGCTGGCGCGCGCCTGGGTCCAGGAAGCCGACGGCGAACATTCGAAAGCGTTCGAGGCGCTGGACCGCCTGAGCAACGCGGACTGGGCGCAATACTATCAGCGATACCATCGGGCGCTGATCGCCGACGTAGCCGGGCGGCATCAGCTTGCGAGTAAGTCGTATGACGCTGCCTTCAAGCGAAGCCCCACGACGCTTCGGATTGCCGACGCCTTTGCGCGTCATGCCGTCAACAGTAATCGGAAGGACTTGGCGATCGCGACGCTTAAAATGCACATGGCCAAGACGGCGCCGCATCCCATGACCGAGGCCCTGCTGGAAGAGATCGAGAGCGGCGGCAGACCGGAGCTGATTGCGGATAATCCGACAGACGGCCTCGCCGAGGTCTTCTATGGGATCGGTGACGCCGTGGCCGGCGAGGGCGGTCTTGAGATGGGCGTCATCTATCTGAAATTCGCGCTCCTGCTGCAGCCCGACTTTCCGCTCGCCCAGATCGCGCTTGCCGAGGCACACTCGGCGGCAAAGAAGTACGAGGCCGAGATCGCGGCCTTCGACGCCATTCCCCGATCGTCTCCGCTTTGGGTGAATGTGCAGATTCAGAAGGCGTTTGCACTGACGTCGCTCGAGCGCATCGATGAGGCGAAGGCCCTGCTCAATGACATCATCGCCAAGAACCCGGATGATGTCCGCCCGCTCGATGCGCTCGGAAACATCCTCCGTTCCAAGGAGCATTATGAAGAGGCGCGCGACTACTACACGAAGGCGATCAGCCTGGTCGACAAGCCGTCCAAGCGCAACTGGGCCCTCTTTTACTCGCGCGGCGTCTGTAACGAGCGGCTGAAGGATTGGCCTGCGGCCGAGGCCGACTTCAACAAGGCCCTCCAATTAAATCCCGACGAGTCGCTGGTGCTAAATTATCTCGGTTATTCCTGGGTCGATCAGGGTTTGAATCTGGAACAGGCCATGGATTACATCCGCAAGGCTGTGAGCCTGAAGCCGGACGACGGCTATTACGTCGACAGTCTGGGCTGGGCCCATTACCGGCTGGGCAACATGCCGAAGGCAGTTGAGTATCTGGAGCGGGCGGTCGAATTGCGCCCGGACGATCCGATCATCAATGACCATCTGGGCGATGTCTATTGGCGTGTGGGCCGTCAGGTTGAGGCCAAATATCAGTGGCAGCAGTCGCTGTCGCTGGAGCCGGAAGACGACCTGCGGGAGAAACTGAACACGAAGATCGCGTCGGGACTCGAAGAGGAGACGGCGACCAAGTCCGCGTCGGAATCTGTTGAGCCCAAACAGAACACCTCGCAATAGAGGCCGGTTCGCGATACGTCACATCGCGATATGC
>Ga0316197_10002569_pt1 | contig 12981 bp, 12 predicted proteins | sample OudBiesiAoxic_MG_FD_204939 | JGI IMG/M metagenome (GOLD analysis project Ga0316197, IMG submission 204939) | Coastal sediment microbial communities from Oude Bieten Haven, Netherlands - site A oxic | ecosystem: Environmental > Aquatic > Marine > Coastal > Sediment | place: Netherlands...
ATGGCCTGAAGACACGGCCCGACGACGTGGGACGAGCGGCGCGGACTGCGTTGCGCACACTCGAGGAACTCCGCATCGACCACGGTGGCTCGCTCGCCGACCCGGTCCCGACCGGGAACGGCTCGGCGACGGTCCAGATCGAGATCAACAACATCCGCAAGCATCTGCTGATCGAACACGGGCTCGATCCCACCGTGCCCGACAACCGCATCATCGGGGCAGCGATCGGCCAGTCCGACTTCGGACCGACCACGATGGTGAGCAACGACGCAGCGCTGCGCATCAAGGCCGCTCACCTCGGTGTCTCGGCAGCCGAGCACCGGCTCACCCGTTCCGATCAGCAGCGTCCGACGGTGGGGTGGACCACCCTGGAAGCGCCCTACGAGGCGATCGACTGCCTGTATGCCGCCGGGGCGATCGCGATCGACGCCGTCGTGGGTGACGGCAGTGTCGAGTTCAAGGAGAACGAGTTCGCCGTACTCCGCTGCGGCTCGCAGTCGGCCCTCGCCCGCGCCGTCGGCGACGACTTCGTACTGCTGCCGTCGCACACGCCTGAGCCCTGGGGGCTCCGAGCGCGCAGCAAGGAACAACGTTTCGCGCTCGAACTCCTGCTCGACCCGGAGATCGCAGTGATCGCGCTCGACGGCCGCGCCGGCACCGGCAAGACCATTCTCGCCATCGCGGCCGGGCTCGAGCAGGTCGTCGAGCACGGCCGCTACGAACGGCTGGCCGTCTATCGGCCGTTGGTCCCCGTCGGGCGCGCCGATGTCGGCTTCCTCCCAGGGGGACTCGACGAGAAGCTCGACCCGTGGATGGCGGCCGTGCACGACGCGGTCGTTGCGCTCACCGATCGCGGCAGCATCGAGGACGCCCGAGACCTCGTCGACGAACTCACCTTGCGCGGCAAGCTCTCGCTCGAATCGGTCACGTTCCTTCGCGGCCGATCGCTGCAACGCCAGATCGTCGTCATCGACGAAGCCCAGAACCTCGAACCGACCACATTGCGGACGATTCTCACCCGCGTCGGCGACGGTACGAAGGTGATCTTCACCGGTGACACCAGCCAGATCGATGCGCCGTACCTCGGCGAGTCGAACAATGCCCTCAGCGTGTTGGCGTCGGCGTTCGCCGGGCAGTCGTGCTTCGGCCACATCACGCTGACCGCATGCGAACGCAGCGACGTCGCCAGCCTCGCTGCCGAGCTGCTCTGACGCGGCGGGCGCGAGTCCGCTGACACCGGGTGTGCACGGACGACGCGGCACCGAACGCTGTGACAGCGCGTGTCTAGGGTGAACGACGTGCCGCTACCCCGCTTCGCCGTGATCGACCTGGAGACATCCGGATTCTCCGTGCGCCGGCACCGCATCCTGCAGGTCGGCCTCGTCACCGTCGAGGGCGACGGCCACGTGGTCGACGAATGGTCGAGCCTCGTCAGGCTGCGCTGGCCACTGCAGCGCGTCGGGCCCACCGATGTTCACCACATCTCCCGCTCGACGCTGCGTGGCGCCCCGCGACTCGACGACGTGCTCGACGAGCTCGGCTGCCGCATCGGCGGCGCCATCGTGACCGCTCACAATGCCGGGTTCGATGCCGGATTCCTGCTCCGCGCCGCTCGCCACCGGCCGGCCGACGATGCACTGCGGCGATCCCTCGATCGCCCACTGTGCACGCTGCGGATGTCCCGTCGGCTCGACCCGGATCGTCTCGAGTCTCACCGGCTCGGCGATGTCGCGGCCCGCTACGACGTGGCGCTGGATCGTCCCCACGATGCCCTCGCCGATGCGGGCGCGACCGCAGCCGTGCTCCCCCATCTCCTCGCCGCCCACGGAATCGACGACGTCGCTCAGCTCGAGCCGTTCTACGTGTCGCCGTCGTCGTAGACCGCGAGCATTCGCCGGGCGATGTCGGCAACTGCGGCCCGTGCGATCGTGGGCTCGACCAGTTCGACATCAGACCCCAGCCGGATCACGAGCTTGGCCAACCAGCGGTCGGACGACACCGGGAGGGTCACCTTCACCCAACCGGCGCGATCGACGACGGGCTCGACGGCGTCGACCGGATACTGCTCGATCACCCACGATGCGTCGGGTCCGAGCAGCAACACTGCACGAGGAACCGAGGCGTCGACGAAGAAGCTCTCGGGCGGCTCGACATCGTCATCCAGCAGCGGACGCAGGTTGCCCGTCGGTTCGAGTCGTTCGATGCGGTCGACACGGAATGTCCGTCGCTGGCCCGATCGCCCGTCGTCCGCGTGGACGTACCAGTTGCCACCCTCGACGAACACGTGGCGCGGCACGATCGTTCGCTCACCGACCTCGTCGCGAGCCGGCGTGTAGTAGCGGACGCGGAGTTCCGACCCGGACGTGGCCGCCTCGGCCAAGTCGTCGGTGAGCGGTGGGCGCGCGAGGTCGATCGCCACGCCAGCGGTCTCGTCGGCGGCGTCGTCCTCGCCTGCCGGCGTCGCCTCGATGCCGACGTCGGCAAGCGCCGCGGCAAGCTTGCGCAGGCCTCGGCCGAGCGGCCCACCTCGGTCGGCGCCTGGCAACTCCATCGCTGCTCGGGCCGAGGCAAGGAGCGAGAACGCCTCCGGCGCCGTGAGCCGCAGCGACCGGGTGAACAGTCGAGGGACGCCGACGACCACCATCCCGTCGTCGACGAACACGTCGATCATCTCGTCGACGAACGGTGGAAGCCCGCACATGGCCACCAACTCCAGATCCTTCTGCACCTGCTGTTCGGTGAGCTCGAACCGGCGGGCGACGTCGGCGAGCGGCACCTCGCCGACCTCCATCAGCCACGGGAGCATCACCAGCAGGCGACGCAGACGATCTTCGGCATTGCGCGGCCCGCTCATCGCTCGGTCGCCGCCACGGCGTCACGGAGCCACCCGGTGATGTCGGCGCGCACCGACGCCGGTTCGACCACCTGGGCATGGTCGAGGAGGCCGAGCAGCCACGACCGGAACGCGGGCCCGTTGCCGGCGGGCACCCGGAATCGCACGCTGCCATCGGCGAGGCGTTCGGTCACGCGCTCGGATCCGAGCTCGGCCTCGACCGCCACCGCACGAATCGCGTCGACCTCCACGATCGCGTCGACGTGGTCGTCGGCGACGCCGATCTCCTTGGGGTCGACCGGTAGCGCCGTCCGCGGATCGAAGCTCGCCGGCCGTTGGAACGCGGCGGGTGGGCCGACCTCGATATCGGCGGTGGTGCCGTCGAACCGATCGACCCGGAACGTCCGACGCTCCCCACGATCGTGGTCATGACCGATCACGTACCAGAACCCGCTCCGCAACAACAGCCCCCAGGGGTCGACCATGCGTCGCTCGCCCCGATACCCGAACGTGATGGTGGACTTGGATGCCACCGCCGCACGCAACGTGGGCAGCTCAGGGCGGGCGGGGACGACTGCGGACACTGCGGGACGGGCCGAACCGAGCGCTCCGCCGAGCTTCCAGATCGCGTCCTTGCTGGCCGACGTGCCGGTGCGTACCGCGGCGACCGCGACCTGCAATGCCCGCACCTCGTCGGGATCGAGATCGAGGTCGGTCAACTCGTACGACCTCCGGTCGATCGAGTAGCGGGTCTGCCCCGCGTAGGGGCCGCCGGCGACGATCTCGGTGTCGATCGGGACTCCGATGTCACGCAGCGCCGCCTTGTCGCGTTCGAATGACGCGCGGCGGCTCTGGTCCTTGTCCGGGTACTGCCCGTCGAGCTCGGCTGCGATCTGGACGAGGCTGAGCGGTTCGACGGTTTCGAGCAACAAGGCCAGCAGGTTGGTGAGCCGCTCGACGCGGTCGACGGCCATCGCTCAGTCGGCGTCGACGACGGCGCGTACGGCGTCGACGACCTCGTCGGCGGACGCACCGGGCGTCAGGACTCCGGCGACACCCGCCGCTTTCAGTTCGTCGACGTCGTGGTCGGGGATGATGCCACCGACGATCACCGGGATGTCGACGCCACGTTCGCGGACCTTCTCGACCACCAACGGGGCCAGCGTCATGTGCGCGCCGGACAACATCGACAGCCCGATGGCGTCGACGTCCTCGTCGACCGCCGCCGCGGCCACGGTGTCGGGCGTCTGGAACAGGCCGGTGTACACCACCTCGAAGCCGGCGTCGCGAAGGATACGAGCGACGATCTTGACGCCGCGATCGTGACCGTCGAGCCCGACCTTGGCAACCAGAATGCGCGATCCCGCCATGGCTCGACTGTACCGGTTCACTCGCCCCACCAACGATGTAGCGCTGGTGTCAGACACCAGCGCTACATCGTTGCCGTGATCAGAGCTGGAGCGACTTGGTCTGGAGGAACTCGTCGATGCCGTACGGCCCGTTCTCGCGTCCGTAGCCCGACTGCTTGTAGCCGCCGAACGGCGCCGCGATGTTGAACGAGCCTCCGTTGACGTCGACCGCACCGGTTCGCATCCGGCGGGCGACCGCCATGGCTCGCTCCTGATCGCCCGACCAGACACCACCGCTCAGGCCGTAGAGGCTGTCGTTGGCGATCCGGACGGCGTCGTCGTCATCGTCATAGCCGATCACGACCAGCACCGGGCCGAAGATCTCCTCTTGGGCCACCGTCATGTCGTTGGTGACGTTGGCGAGCACCGTGGGCTTCACGAAGTAGCCGGTCTCCTTGCCCTCGGGCTTGCCGAGGCCGCCGGCGGCGACGACTGCACCCTCGTCGATGCCGGTCTGGATGTACCCCTGCACGCGATCCCACTGGGCCTGCGAGATCAGCGGCCCGAGGTGCATGCCCTCCTTGGTGGGGTCGTCGACCTGCATCGCCTCGGCGGCAGCAGCGGCGATGCCGACTGCCTCGTCGTAGCGGCTGTTCGGTACCAGCATCCGCGTGTGGGCGGTACACGTCTGCCCGGAGTTGAGGTAGCAGGCGAAGATGCCCTTGGGAATCACCGCCGCGAAGTCGGCGTCGTCGAGCACGATGTTGGCCGACTTGCCGCCGAGCTCGAGTGCGACGCGCTTCACGGTGCCGGCTGCCGACGCCGCCACCTGCTTGCCCGCACGGGTGGAGCCTGTGAAGCTGACCATGTCGACACCGGGGTGCTCGGAGATGGCGGCGCCCACGACCGGGCCCGTTCCCGTGACCATGTTGAACACGCCGGCCGGGAGGCCGACCTCGTGCACGATCTCGGCGAGGATGTATGCGTTGAGCGGCGCGACTTCGCTCGGCTTGAGCACGAACGTGCAGCCTGCAGCGAGAGCGCCACCGAGCTTGCAGATGATCTGGTGCAGCGGATAGTTCCACGGTGTGATGGCGCCGACGACGCCGACCGGCTCCTTCACCACGAGGCTGTTGCCGATCGTCTCTTCGAACTCGAAGGTGTCGAGCAGCGTCGCGTAGGTCTGCATGTTGCCGGCGGGGAGGCCTGCCTGGATCATCGTCGCCCACGTGATCGGCATCCCGACCTCACCGGCGATCACTTCGGCGATCTCGGGCGAGCGAGCCTGCAGGGCTTCGTTGAGGCGAATCATGTACTTCTGGCGTTCTTCGACCGGCGTGCCGGCCCAGCTGTCGAACGCCCGGCGAGCCGCAGCCACCGCCTTGTCGACGTCGCTTGCCGTTCCGGCAGGAATCGACCCCATGACCTGTTCGGTACCGGCGTTGACGACCTCGATCGTGTCGGTGCCGTCGGACGGAACCCAGGCACCGTCGATGTAGATGTTGGTGTAGTCGCGCATGGCGCGAGTCTTGCCCATCAGGCGCCGACCCCTGCAACCGAGCGGCACCGAGCCCTGTGCGACGACCTCTCCGGCCGTGGCGATCAGCTGAGCTTCAGGAAGAGGCGTTCGAGCTCGTCGGCATCGACGATCGCTCCGGAGTCGGAATCGGAGTCGGGGGCGCCGGAGTCGTTGACGCAGTACCGCATGCCCGACACGACGAGGCGATAGCCGACTCGGTCGAGCGCGGCCTTGCACGCCGAGAGCTGCGTGATCACGTCACGGCAGTCCTGACCTTCTTCGACCATGCGCTGGACGCCGCGGATCTGCCCTTCGAGCCGGCGCAGCCGGTTGATCACATCGTCGTTGACGTCCTCCGGGAATCGCATGATCACAGTGTACCCCTCCCGGTATCGTCGCCGCCGGAAGCCGACGGGCGATACGCCATCGCGGCACAGAGCAACGTGCGCCGCGACGTACCTGGATTCAGCGGCGCGAGCGGTACCAGGAGATCAATGCGTTCGTCGCGGTGTCGTGTTCCGCCGGCGTCGGTTGGCCGACGAGCTCCGGCGTGATGCGGTTGGCGAGTTCCTTGCCCAGCTCGACGCCCCACTGGTCGTAGCTGTTGACGCCCCAGACCGAGCCCTGCACGTGCACGACGTGCTCGTAGAGGGCGATCAGCTGACCGAGCACCGACGGCGTGAGCTGATCCGCGAGGATGACCGTGCTGGGCCGGTTGCCGTCGAATTGCCGGTACGGCTCGTCGGGAGGTGCGTCGCGTCCGAACGCCAACGCCTCGGACTGTGCGATCAGGTTGGCCATCAGCAGGTCATGATGCTCCCGGTACGGGTGATGCGGGTTCGCGAACCCGATGAAATCGACCGGAACGATTCGGGTGCCCTGGTGCAGCAGTTGGTAGAACGCGTGCTGGCCGTTGGTGCCCGGCTCACCCCACACGATCGGGCCGGTGTCGCCCACCACCGGCGCGCCATCGAGGCGAGTCGACTTGCCGTTCGATTCCATGTCGAGCTGCTGCAGGTAGGCCGGAAAGCGGGCCAGTTCCTCGGCATACGGCAGCACCGCCTTGGTACCGAAGCCCAACGCGTTCGAATACCACACGCCGAGCATCGCGAGGATCACGGGGGCGTTCTCGGCCAGGGGTGCGGTACGGAAGTGCTCGTCGACGATGCGAAATCCCTCGAGGAACTCGGAGAAGGCGGCAGGACCGATGGCGATCATCAGCGAGAGGCCAATGGCCGAGTCGACCGAGTAGCGCCCTCCGACCCAGTCCCAGAAGCCGAACATGTTCTCGGTGTCGATGCCGAAGGCGGCAACCCGCTCGGCATTGGTCGACACCGCGACGAAATGGTCGGCGACCGCATCGTCGCCGAGCGCATCGACCAACCAGGAGCGAGCGGTGTGTGCGTTGGTGAGCGTCTCGATCGTGCCGAACGTCTTCGATGCCACGATGAACAGCGTCGCGGCCGGATCGGAATCGGCGAGCACCCCGTCGATGTCGGCGCCATCGATGTTCGACACGAACGAGCAGCGCAGGCGGGGGTGACGGTACGCGTCGAGCGCCTGGACCGCCATCGCCGGCCCCAGGTCGGACCCACCGATACCGATGTTGACGACGTGCGTGATGCGATCGTCCTCGCGGATGCGGTCGGCGAAGGCGCCCATGCGATCGAGCACCGCGTGGACATCCGGCACGACATCCCTGCCATCGACCTGCATCGTCGCATCGCGAGGCGCCCGGAGCGCGACGTGCATCACGGCTCGGTCCTCGGTGACGTTGATGTGCTCGCCGGCGAACATGGCGTCGCGCCGCTCGGCGACACCGCTGCGTTCGGCCGTCTCGACGAGCGCAGCGAGCACCGAGTCGTCGACGCGATGTTTCGACCAGTCGATGCGGAGCCCACCGACGGTCAGCACGTACCGGTCGGCTCGGCCGGGGTCGTCGGCGAACAGCGTGCGCAGGTGAGGTGGCTCGGCAACCTCGGCCAGAGCATCGAGCGGAGCAGGTGTCGGGTGCACGTTGCCGACGTTACCGGTCGCCTGTGTGCGCCGAACCGATGGCCCCGACCACTGCGTGCGCCCGATCACGCGGTGGGCAATGTTGCTGCCGCCGCCGGGTCGAGGAACGTGATCGTGCCCGACCGACGGACCCGGTCGACCGGCAGGGCCGGATCGCGGAGCATCCAACGGGCGACCACCTCGGCCTTCGACGATCCGAGCGTGAGCATCACCCGGGATCTGGCGGCGTTGACGACGCGTGGTGTGAGCGTCATCCGCAGGAAGCCGTTGAACTCGTCGATCACCTCGCAGGGGCGGTCGCTGTCGACGACGGGATCATCCGGCGGCCACGACGCGGTGTGCCCGTCGTCGCCGAGACCCAGGTGCACGATGTCGAACCGATCGGGCAACCCGGCGCCGTAGCGCCGCGCCGCGGCCCGGAGGTCCTTCGATGTCACCGGCATCAAACGGTGGGTGGCAGGCAGCGAGTCGAGTTGCCCGGCATTTCGCTCGGCATGGCCATCCGGTGCGACCCGCTCGTCGACCTGCCAGACCGTCACCTGCTTCCACGGCACGTCATGGGTCTGCAGCGCGTCGAACATCGGTGGGGCGGTGTTGCCGCCGCTCACCGCCAACGTGGCCTGCCCCCGACGACGTACGGCGTCGCGGAGGCGTCGGGCCATCCACGCAGCGGCAGCCGATGAGGGGTCGTCGCTCACACGGATGTCCATGGTTCTCCTTGTCGGCGCAGCGAGCGAGGCGGTTCGGCAGACGGATCGTGCCGACGATCACGGTAGATGATCGGTGACCGCCTCCTCGGCGACGGCGTCGTCGATCTCGGCCTCACCGAGGTAGCTCGACTCGAGCAGGTGACGGTTCTGCGCCAGGTGGTCGGCGGTTCCGGTCATCGCCAGCTCACCGTGGCTGAGCACGTACCCGCGGTCGGCCACCTCGAGTGCGAGGTTGATGTGCTGTTCGACGAGGAGCACCGCCGTCCCGGTGTCGTCGGCGACCCGTCGCAGCACGGGCAGGATCCGTTCGACGATGATCGGAGCGAGCCCCAGGCTGAGCTCGTCGACCATCAGCAACCTCGGCTCGACGAGCAGGGCACGGGCCAGCGCGAGCATCTGCTGCTCACCTCCGGACAGCAAACCTGCTTTGCGGTCGAGGAGTGGCGCCAGCGCCGGGAACCACTCGAGTGCCCGATCGATACCGCCAGCTCGCCGCGATCTTCCGAGCAGCAGGTTCTCCTGCACGGTGAGATCGAAGAAGAGCGAACGGTCCTCGGGGACGTGGGCGATACCGAGACGTGCGATCGCGTGTGGCCGAGCTCCCGTGATCGATCGGCCGTCGAATCGGATCTCACCCGAGATCGCGGGGAGCAATCGGCTGACGGTGACGAGCGTGGTGGTCTTGCCCGCCCCGTTCGGTCCGAGCAGTGCGACGATCTCGCCCGCGTCGACGTGCAGGTCGAGATCGCGCACCACCGCGACGCCGTCGTACCCGGCACGCAGCCCGACGATCTCGAGCAGGCTCACGAGTCGGCCTCGGCGCGCTCGTCGACGGCCACTGGGCTGTCGTGCGACGAACCGAGGTACGCGTCGATCACCCCGGCGTCGCGCTGGATCTCGGCCGGCGAACCGTGGGCGATGATGCGGCCGAACTCGAGCACGTAGATCTCGTCGCACACGTCGAGCACCAGGCCCATGTCATGGTCGACGAGCAGGATCGAGACGCCCGCGTCGACGATCCGCCGCAGGTCGACCCCGAGCAACTTCGATTCATCGGTGTCGAGGCCGGCCGCCGGTTCGTCCATGCAGACGAGCTTCGGGCGCCCAGCGAGCGCCCGTGCCGCGCTGACGACCTTGCGCTGCCCCTGGCTGATCTCGTCGGGCATGCGTGCGGCGAGGTGTTCGATACCCATCACCTCGATGGCATCGGCCACACCGTCGCCGTCGCGCCGACGTGTGGGATTCACGAGGTCGGCCAGCACGTTGCGCCACGACGGCCGACGTGCTGCGACCTCGAGATTCTCCCGCACGGTGAGATCGTCGAAGAGCTCCAGCGATTGCCACGTGCGGACCAGGCCGGCGTCTGCGCGGCGATGAGGCGCAGCGTTCGACAGGTCGTGCCCGTCGAAGAGGATCGAGCCGTCCGCGTCGACGAAACCGGTGACAGCATCGATGAGCGTGGTCTTGCCGGCACCGTTCGGTCCGATCAATCCCACGAGGCGGCCGGGCCCCACTGCCAGGTCGACGCCGTCGAGCGCGCAGACACCCCCGAATCTGACGGTCAACCCCCGCGTCGACAACAACTCCATCACCCCTGTTCGTACCACATCGGGTCACTCCCCTCCCGCGTCGACCCCGGCTCCCCCGACCCCACACGGTGTGCTGTGAGCGGGTCAGGGCCGCTCACCGCTCACAGCAACGCGGAACGAGACGATGGCGGTGAGCGAAGCGCGGTCGTGAGCCGCTCACCGCTCACAGCGGCGAGATCGGGGGGTCAGATGGTGGGGGTCTCGACGTGGCGGCCGAAGACGTCGGCCATGGCCCCCATCATCTCGCCGAGCGTGGCGTAGGCCTGCGAGGCCTCCACGAGGGTGGGCATCACGTTGACCTCGGGGTCGGCCGCCTCGGCACGGAGCTTGGCGAGCACCGACTCGACGGCGGCCTCGTCACGATCGTGTCGCACCGAGTCGAGGCGCTTGAGCTGACGGGCCTCGTCCTCGTTCGTGATCCGCAACGTTGCGAGATCGTCGTCGTCGTTGCCGTCGGTGAAGTCGTTCACCCCCACCACGATCCGCCGTCCGGAGTTGAACTTCTTCTCCAGCTCGTAGGCCGAATCGCCGATCCGGCCCTGGAACCAGTTCTCGTCGATCGCCGTGATCACACCCTCGAGCATCGAGCCGGAACCGAGCGTGTCGAGGTGATCGAAGAGCTCCTCGGCCTGCCGCTCCATCTCGTCGGTGAGCGCCTCGACGAAGTGCGACCCGCCGAGAGGGTCGGCGACGTGCGCGACGTTGGTCTCGTGTGCGATCACCTGCTGGGTTCGCAACGCAATGCGTGCGGCCTTCTCGGTGGGCAAGGCCAAGGCCTCGTCCATCGAGTTCGTGTGCAGGCTCTGCGTGCCGCCCAACACGCCGGCGAGCGCCTCGATCGCCGTGCGGACGATGTTCACCTCCGGTTGCTGCGCGGTGAGCGACACGCCGGCGGTCTGCGTGTGGAACCGCAGCTGCAGCGAACGCTCGAGCTCCGCCCCGTAGCGGTCACGCATCCAACGAGCCCAGATCCGACGCGCCGCCCGGTACTTGCAGATCTCCTCGAAGAAGTCGATGTGTGCGTTGAAGAAGAACGACAGCCGCGGCGCGAACGAATCGACGGGAAGCCCGGCCTGCATCGCCAACTCGACGTAGGCAAAACCGTTGGCGAGCGTGAACGCCAACTCCTCCACGGCGGTCGAACCCGCCTCGCGGATGTGGTAGCCAGAGATCGAGATCGAGTGCCATCGAGGCATCTCGGCTGCGGTGAACTTGATCGTGTCGCGCACCAGCCTCATCGACTGCCGCGGCGGGAACACGAACTCCTTCTGGGCCTGGTACTCCTTCAGGATGTCGTTCTGCAGCGTGCCGCCGAGCTGCGAGCGATGCACTCCGGCCTTCTCGGCCTGCGCGACGAACATCGCCAGGATCGGCGCGGCCGGACTGTTGATCGTCATCGACGTGGTGATCGAGCCCAGGTCGATGCCTGCGTAGAGATCCTCCATGTCGGCCAAGGAATCGACCGCGACACCACAACGGCCGACCTCGCCCAGCGACATCGGGTCGTCGGAATCGAGCCCGAGCAACGTCGGCATGTCGAATGCCGTCGACAGGCCGTCGCCGCCCGCCTTGATGATCTCCTTGAATCGCCAGTTGGTGTCGTCGGCGGTACCGAATCCGGCGAACATGCGCATCGTCCACAGCTTCGAGCGATACATCGATGCGTACGGCCCACGCGTGTAGGGGTACTGACCGGGGAAGTCGCCGTCATCGGGTCCGTAGACGGCATCGAGCGGGATACCCGACATCGTCTCGAAGTCGGCATCTCGCAGGCGCGACGCCTCGAAGGCTTCGTCCCAGATCCGTCGTGGGTTCGTGTCGGTCATGGCGATCTTCCCGTCAGTCGGCTGCTGGTCCGTATCGTACGGAGCCATGTCGGATCAGTACGGATCGAGCTCGCCCCCCGGCGGTGAGGCTCCCAGCGCTGCCGACGACGACGCCCGAGTCAGGCGGGGCGTCCAGCTCGGCGTGCTGGCCTACCTGCTGTGGGGGTTCCTCACCATCTACTGGAAGCAGCTCAGCGCATTCGACGCCGCCGAACTGATCGCGTGGCGCATGGCGTGCGCCGGCGTCGTGATGGGCATCGTGGTGACGCTGCGACGATCGTGGCCCGCGATCGTCGCTGCCTTCCGCGACCGCCGAACGCTTGTCAGGCTGATCGCCGCCTCGCTGCTCCTCACCGGCAACTGGGGCAGCTACGTGTGGGCCGTCACCAACGATCGTGTGATCGAAACGGCGCTCGGCTACTTCATCGCTCCGCTGGCGACGATGGCGATCGGCGTGTTCGTGCTCCACGAGACGCCGACCCGAGCCCAGCGGATCGCGTTCGCGTTGTCGATCGTCGCGGTCGTCGTGCTCACCGTCTCCTATGGCCGGCCGCCCTGGATCGCTCTGGCGCTCGCCGGCACCTGGAGCCTCTACGGCCTCGCCAAACGGCGTGTGCCGCTCGGCCCGATCGACAGCCTGGCCGGCGAGACGTTCGTGTTGTTCGTGCCCGCGGTGGTCGGCCTGTCGTGGCTGTCGACCCGGGCCACCAGCGTCGTCAATACTGCCGCGGCCGGCGAGTGGGCATACGTACTCGGGACGGGCGTCGTCACTGCCGTGCCGCTGGTGCTCTTCGCCGGTGCGGCACAGTCGATCCCGTTCACACTCCTCGGTCCGCTCAACCTGATCGTGCCGATCATCAACTTCGGGCTCGGCTGGCTCCTCTACGACGAACCGATGCCGATCGATCGAGTCGTCGGGTTCGCCTTCGTCTGGGTGGCGCTCGTCGTCGTGATGATCGATCGAATCAACGGTGCGCGCCGATCGGCGGCGCAGGCGGCCGCAGCCGCTGCAGTGGTCTGAGGTACCGTCGCACCCATGTCGTCCCGACGGGTCCTGTGCGGTGTCGCCGGGTTGGCGCTGCTCACGGGTTGTTTCACCACGGCGGCCGACTTCCGCAGCGACGCCGAGACGTTCATCC
>Ga0316197_10002571_pt1 | contig 12969 bp, 17 predicted proteins | sample OudBiesiAoxic_MG_FD_204939 | JGI IMG/M metagenome (GOLD analysis project Ga0316197, IMG submission 204939) | Coastal sediment microbial communities from Oude Bieten Haven, Netherlands - site A oxic | ecosystem: Environmental > Aquatic > Marine > Coastal > Sediment | place: Netherlands...
TTGGGGTTTGAAAATATGCCGCTTCCACCACACGCCCAATATAGACAACGGAAAGGACCGAGCTTGCGACGATGAGCAAGCCAAGCCACCACCAGCCTTTTTCCATGGCACCTGACACGAGATACCATTTTGAGATGAAGCCAGCAGTGCCTGGTGCGCCGATGATGCTAAGACCTGCGACCACGAATGCTGCCATTGTTAAAGGCATGCGTCGGCCAATTCCGGCCAGATTTGCAATGTTCGCAGAACCGATCCGGTAAAAAATCCCGCCAATGACCATAAACAATGCCGCCTTCATGATGGCATGATTAAACAAGTGCGATATTCCGCCGGTGAGGCCCGTTTTGTTTAAGATCGCAATCCCAAGTGTGATGTAGCCAATCTGGGCAACCGAAGAATAGGCCAGCATGCGTTTAACATTGTCCTGAAAACAGGCAACGATTGACGCCCCGAACATTGCCAGCACAGACAGTACAATGAAGATGTCAGACAGCGGAGTGCCGTCACTCGTCGTGCCAACCCCGTAAACTGTGAAAATGATACGTAGCAGAAGGTAAACTGCAACCTTTGTGGCGGTGCCTGCCAAAAAGATAGTCGCGACAGATGGCGCATAGGTATAAGCGTTTGGCAGCCAGACATGGAGCGGGAACAATGCCAGCTTCAAGCTGATGCCGGTTATCAGGAAGCCCAGGGCAATCAGCACTGGTGCGGTCGCGCCAATTGTTTGCAGTTTCGAGGCGATGTCGACCAGGTTCAACGTGCCGGTGATCGAATACAAGAGACCAATGCCGATGACATACAAGGTCGCGCCAATCGAACCGATCACCAGATACTGATAGGCTGCAAGAAGGCCGCGCCGGTCGCGCCCAAGGGCAATGAGCACGTAGGTTGAGAGTGAAGAAACCTCAAGGAAAACGAACACGTTGAACGCGTCACCGGTAATCGTAATGCCCAGTAAACCTGTCATGCACAACAGATACATACAGTAGAAATACGGCTGGTTTCGTGCGCTGATTTCTTTTGCCACGCTCAACCGGGCATAAGGCATGAGGATTGCCCCCATTACCGACACAAGCATCAAAATAAACGCACTTAGAATATCAACTCGGTATTCGATGCCCATAGGCGGCGGCCATCCGCCGACGTGGTAGGAAATAACGCCAGTTTGAAGAACCTGAGCGAGAAGAAGGCCAGAAATTACCGGCATGATCCAACTTACCGCGAGCGCAATAGCACCTGCCCATGCGCCACGGGGCATGAAAGCACAAAAAACGGCGCCGAGCAGTGGCAAAACCACCTGGAGTGCGGGCAAATGCTGCATCATCAGGCGTGCCCATCCTTGTCCATATCAACGATCTCGTCTTCCTCAATCGTTCCATAGGCTTCATTGATGCGCACAACCAGCGCCAGTCCCAGGGCCAATGTTGCGACCCCAACCACAATTGCAGTCAGAATCAACACATGGGGCAGTGGATTGGAATAAACGCTGAAGGCTTTGTCGAGAATGGGTGGTGTCCCGCCAAGAATTTTACCTGGCGAAAGATAGAGCAAATAAACAGATGTCTGGAACAGCGACAGACCAACAAGAGTTTTAATCATGTTGCCACGGGCAATAACAATATAGAGCCCCGCCACCATGAGAAAAATTGTGACCCATTGATTGTAGTGCTGGATGACTTCGGTCAGAATTGCCATTACCGCCCCCGCCCAGCGAAGGCATAAAAGATAGTTGTCATAGTTCCGGCAACGGTAACAAACACGCCGATTTCCACCAGCAAAATACCCCATTCCTGCGCATGAACCTGATCATGTCCAAGAACGGTATAGTTTAAGAAATTACCACCTTTAAACAGGCTTACCACACCTACGCCCGTAAAGATCAATACTCCGGTAGGCATCATCAACTCGGCAATCCAGGGTGGGGCAGCACGTTGCGCTGGTGCAAGCCCAAAGGTGATGGCGTAGAGAATAACGGCGGCTGCAGTGATTACCCCTGCCTGAAATCCACCACCCGGTCCGTAGTCACCGTGAAATTGCACATAAAGCGCAAACACCAAGATGAAAGGCAGCAGCAGTTTGCTCATGATTTGGAGGATTGCATCGGGCCTCATCGATCAAGCCTCCTTCTTGGGTTCGGCATTGCGCTTGCGTCGTCCGCGCAGCAGCATGAGGACACCAACACCTGCGGTGAAAATCACCGTGGTCTCGCCGAGCGTGTCAAACCCACGGTAGCTGGCCAAAACTGAAGTCACCACATTGGGAACGCCTGTATCGCGGATCGAGTTTTGCAGATAGTAGGTTGAAACCTCAGATTGGTTGACCATGGTGTCTGCCGCGCCAAATGGTGGCAAACCGGACACGCCATAAAACAACATTATCGCCATGCCCAGAGAAAGCACGAGCGGGATAAGTGGGGTGTGTGTAGGAACCGTTTCTCTTGATTTGGTGAGGTACAGAACGCTCAACATCAAAACCGTTGAAATTCCTGCACCAACTGAAGCTTCGGTCATGGCGACGTCAACTGCGTCGAGCACAATCATAACGCTCGCCATCAGGAAGCTATAGGCACTGCCAAGCATAACGACACCAAACAGGTTGCGCGTGCGCACAACCCCGACGGTCACAATCGCCATCAGTGTCAACAAGACCATATTTACCAACGCTTCCGTCATGACTTCGCCTTGCGTTTTGCTGGTTTCGCTTTTGCTTTTGCTTTAGATGGTTTTGCTTTTGTCGTTGAGACTTTCTTCGGTTTTGCGCCATCATTTGCAAGCACCGGTTCTACTTCGGCATAACGTGCCGCGCGGGCCAGCGCGTGGGTTGCTACCGGGCCGGTGAACAGAATGAAAAACAACAGCATCATAAGTTTTGCCAAAACTAACGAAACGCCTGCCTGCAGCATCATGCCAATGAGGAGCAGTGCCGCGCCGGTCGTGTCGCTGGTGCTTGCGGCATGCATGCGGGTGAAAACATCAGGCATACGCAAAAGGCCGATGGCACCTACAACATAAAAGAAACTACCGGCCAGGATGAAACCCCAGCTTAGAACATTAATGATCAATTCCATCACGTGTCACCCCGCTCATCTTCTTCCCCATGAGCAAGGTCGCCATAGCGGAACCATTTAAGCACTGCGAGCGTTCCGATGAGATTGAGGAGCGCATAGGTCAGCCCTATGTCGAGAAATTCAGGGCGTTTTGCCAAAAAACCCATGACCGCGAGCAACATAATAGCAGCCGTGCCAATGGTATTGGCGGCAAGAACACGATCAAAAACCGTAGGTCCTTTTAGTGCACGGATGACAGCGCAGATATGCGCGACAATTATTGCGGCTGCGGCAATTGTAAACATCATGCGCGCCCTTCAAAGGCAGTCGCACGGCGATCCATCTCGCCTTCGTCCAGTTCGTCCAGGCCTTCCTTCGTCACCGCGTGGACAAGGATGCCATCACCCTCGCGCTCAACCGCAATCGTCCCCGGAGTCAACGTGATTGAATTGGCGAAGAGAGTGACGCCAAGCGCCGTCTTCTGGCTGGCCTTCACCGTGCGCATGGTCGGGGATATGGGCAAGCTCGGGCTAAGAATTAGCTTGGCAACTCCAATGCTCGCCTTGCAGATTTCAACCAATAGCCAAGGCCAGTAGATCAATGCGCGGCCAAGCAAATGGAAAGACTGTGCTTCTTCATCAAGCACGTCCATCGATTTCATGAAGTAAGCTACAGCCGTACAACAGATAATGCCTACCGTAATAAGAAATACGGTATAATGCCCCGACAATAACAGCCAGAAAACCATCAAAACACAGACAAGACTGATCGTGCGCAATTTTACCCCCATCCGCCAGACTGTACCGTCTGTTTCATGTCCTTTTTATCAAAGGACTGGTACATTGTATACCACAAACAAGTTTTTCAACTTCGTGTGGATTAAAACGTAACCGCCAACCGCCGCGCGCCTGACTATTGTGAATATAGGTTTGTAAGTGTGTGTTGAAAAGCGCAGAAATGCTTCCTGTGGTTATCTGACGTTTTCGTCAGGGCCGGGGTTGCCAAAGTGCAAGACAGTATACCCAAAAACCGCCGAGATGAACGAACCCGTAAGAACCCCGAGTCGGACTGGAATAACGAATGTTGAGTGCTCAAATGCGAGCGAATCAATAAATATACTCATGGCAAATGCGGGATCAACAGCTTAAGGGAAGGTCGACCCATTTAGATGCTGTCTGACGCCTCCAGGCGGAGAAATTCTTTGATCATATTTCTCATAAAACGCTCCCAGCAACTCAAAATATGCACAACCTATGTATGTTTTATGGTTGTTTGAATGTTTAATCGCTAGTTTTACCTGTGCACGTAACCCGCGCAATATAAGTATCCAACAAGATCTAAAAACGGTAGTTTTTCAGGGTCAATCGCCAAGAAGTTGCTATTTTTACGTGTAGAAAACGCACGTTACGTGCATTTAGGTTTAGCTATTGAATTCTTCCTCTTGAATTAAATTGAATTTAGACTAAAACAAAGAATTGCATGGTCAAATTTTCGAATCATGTAATTTAGAGTGAGTGAAGATGACTTTATTTAAGTTTACATTATTTTTGGTTGTTTAATTTGAAGTCTATCCCTTCCGTAAACGTTCTCTGAATTCGACACAGACGTTTATGGAATCAAAAATTGAATTAGAATAAATTTAGATTGTGAGTGTATTATGGAAAAAAATGAAAATGATACGGTGTCTGATGTCAGGGACCTTACAGCAGATGTCGTTGCTGCCTATGTGAGCAATAATGTTGTTCCTGTGACCGATTTGCCAGGCTTGATTGACAGTGTGTTTACAGCTCTTGCTACTGCTGGAAGCGGCATGGGCGGACGGGGCGAGGCTCCAAAACCGGCCGTGTCAGTGAAAAAATCGATGACACCAGAATATTTGATCTGCCTCGAAGACGGCAAAAAATTCAAATCGCTTAAACGCCACCTGCGGACCCACTATGACTTGTCGCCTGAAGAGTATCGGGAAAAATGGGGCTTGCCGATGGACTATCCAATGGTCGCGCCAAACTATGCTGCAGCCCGTTCAGCGCTCGCCAAAAAAATGGGTCTTGGACAAAAAGGTGGCCGCCGCGCTTCCTAATTCCATTAAGTAATTTACGAGCTTTAAGGCCCGCCATTTTGGCGGGCCTTAATTGATTGCGAAGACGGTTGATAGAAATACGAGAAAAATTTTTTCGACTCTTGCGCTGAAGATCGGCGCGATTCATAGTTCGCAGATTGAAAAAAATCGATTCGAAAAAGCAGGATACCGCCGTGCCTGGTCCAACTCCAGAAGCCTTCAAGGCACAATTAATTATTCCAGAGCAGCGCCAGCTCTATGATTACTGGTTGTCCAAGCGCATCCAGAACAACCTGCCTTGCCGCACGGATATCAGCCCTGCCGATTTTCCGAAGCTCTTGCCATTTATCAGCCTGATTGATTGTGAACGCGACACTGGCCGGTTCCGCGTTCGTCTTGCGGGAACGCGTTTGCGCGAGGTTTATGATTGCGAGATTACCGGGCGATATGTTGATGAGTTCGACCTCGGTGCCCGCCAGAAATATTGGCTCACCGCGTACCGCCAGGTGGCAGATACTGCCGTACCTTCACAAGGTGTTGTACGTGGCCCGAAAGAATCAAAAGACCATCTTGTGCAGTTCTGGTTGCGCCTGCCACTGGCGGCTAAAGATGGCCATGTGGGCATGATACTGGCCATCGATTCCTTTGTTCCAGCACTTGAAATGCCCGACCACCAAGTCGCTAGAGCTTAGCATTTCCGTTAGCTCGCAAGGTTTAGAGATAAGCCACAGACATCACTAGCCTGCCAGCCCATTCCAGGTTTTGATCGTAACGGATTTCACCGCCCGGCTCTAAGGGAACCAGTGTGAAAGCACCATTGCCGCCGCGAATAATCCTGCATAGCAAAACCAATCCCGATTCCAATGCCGCGAAACCATCATGGCCAACCACGTTGTCCATATCCGGGCCGCGCAAACGGCTGGCGATAAGAATGCTCCCGGCTTGATAAGGTCCGCAGTTTTCTTCCAGTCGGAATCCGATTGGATCATCTGCTGGAATATCAAGTGAAATTTCCTCTTCCTCACGGAATGCCTGAGTTTGACCGCGCAGCATTCCGTGTTTTCCAAGCCTGCCGAGAATTGAAATCTGTTGATGCCGGTGACCGGCAATCAGGTCTGCTGGATGCACACCAAACGCTGTTGCGAACTTTTCCAGCCAGTCGGTGGATACGGTCATATTGGCAGTTTCAAGCCGCTGCACGGTTTGTGCTGTGGTGCCAACACGCTCTGCCAGTGCTTGCAGGGTCCATTGCCGTTGCCGCCGCAATTGTCGAATCCGGGTTTCCATTTTCGTCACATTTCCTGCTAAAAAATCTCCTATTACGTTAATTTAGCATAAACTTATCCCCGGTGTACACATATTGCGTAAAAATACACCCATATATAGAAAATTATTCCAACTCGCGGTTGGCGACAAGGCCCTACCGCAACATTACGACAAGGGAGATTATCACCGTGAGTGAGTTTGCGTTCCAAGCCAACCACACGGCAACATGTTTCAAAACCTATGGCCATAGATCCAAAATGCCGGCGGGTGGAACATTGAGCAAAATCGAAACGCGGGCCAAAATGCGTTTTATCGACAACCTCGTTGCGCAGGTGTTTCATGTTCCGCGTTGCGAACTCTGCGCACCAACAAGGCGCGCTGCCCGCACCGCCTTTGCCCGGCAGGTGGCGATGTATCTTGCACATGTCGTGTGTGCGGTGACGCTGACCCATATTGGCAAATATTATGGCCGCGACCGCACAACGGTCGCCCATGCCTGCCGTACGGTTGAAGACCGCCGCGACGACCCCAATCTCGACGTGTTTCTCGATTTTCTCGAAGGCGCATTGCGCGCCTGGGTACAGGCGCAATCGCGCTCGGAGGCAGCATGATCCAGGATGTGAAGGCCACGGTTGCAGCGCTTACCGGTCTGCGCGCACCAGGTGCCAGGCTAAAGCAAGCGGCGGAGGGTGGGTGGGGTATTTTCGTTGCAAAGAACCGCTACCGGAAACCGTTGGTATTTCTGAACGAGACCCAGGTTAAAGCGTTTTGCAGCGCCGATTGGCTTTTCAAAAGCGAGGATGGTTCATTTGTGTTGAGCCCCACCGGGCGTTCCTGGTTGGCGCGCCAGCTCGGCGGGGCGGACGGTTTTCGCCGCCAGCACCAGATGACAAAACGTGAAGCGGTGAAAACTCCAAACGGCATCACTCTGGAGCTGGAGCGTGATTTATCGGAAAGTCCGCTTGCGTGGCTTCGTTCGCGAAAGGATAAAGCTGGCAGATCGCACATAAGTGATGAACAGTTCCGCGCCGGTGAGCGCCTGCGCGCCGACTTCACCCGCGCTCAAATGAACCCGAAGGTTACGGCGACATGGTCTGCCGGGACTGCGTCTGGCGGGCGCAAACGCCATGGCGCGCGTGCCAACGCGGCCATGGAGATGAGCGATACCGCGCTCGCAGCGCGCGAAAAATTCTACCGCGCGCTGGACACCACCGGTCCGGAACTGGCGGGCATTCTGGTAGAAGTCTGTTGCTTCCTGCACGGTATAGAACAAGCCGAAAAAACCCTCAGCTTCCCAAGGCGTTCCGGCAAGCTGGTCCTGCAACTGGCCCTAACGGCCCTGGCAAGGCATTACGGCTACATCAATACCCCAAACCAATATGCCCGAATGGACCACTGGGGAGGGGAGGGATATCGGCCAGAGATTGGCTAAGGGGAATTTTGGGAATTTCAACCAAGTGCTGCGCGTGCATCCGCCTGGATGCGTTCGACCATGGAGGCCAGACCGTTTGAGCGTTGGCGGGAGAGGTTATCTTGTAGCTGGATTTCGCCCAGGGCTTGCATGGCGTCAATCCCTGTGATCTCGCGGGCAGATTTTCCGGAATAAAGACGCAGCAGGATTGCAATGAGGCCTTTGACAATCAGCGCGTCACTGTCGCCCACAAATGTAAGCACCGGGTTTTCGGGTGCGCCGCTCGCAGTTGTTACAAGCCAAACCTGGCTGGCGCAGCCATGGACCTTCGTTTCCGCGTTCTTGTCGGCCTCTGTCATCTCTGGCAGCTCGCGGCCCAGCTCAATGACGTAGCGGTAACGGTCTTCCCAATCATCCAGGAATGTAAAATCGTCGATCAGGTCGTCAATGCCGTGCATGAAATTAGCCGCGCTGTTGGTGCCGTTATCAGAACTCATAGGCGTTCATAGCGCGCTTGTCATCCGTTTGGTACTGGCCGTTCTCAGGAGCGGGATGGTTTTTTAGGTGGCTTCCAGTCAGGAATAAGGTCTTCCAGCTTCAAGGTGTTGCTGGACGCGTTGGATTTGCTGCCAGCGATAAGTTTTACTGCCCTTGCAGGGTCTATTGGAGAGGCGGCTAACGCTGCTTCAGCGCCACTGCTGGCAAGGTCCAGTCCGTTAATTGCGAGTTTAACCGCTGTATTGCCTGCATTGCTGCAGAGCTCAGGCTGGTATGAGCAGAAGTCTGACAATTCACCAGCCTTGGATATGGCGGTCATGGCCATGGTGCTCACCCCTTGCACCGCGCTCGTTTTGTCCAAACCACTGGTGCCTGAATCATTATCATTGCTGGCCGGTAGAAAGATCACCACCGCCGATAACCAAAACGCAAACTTGAAAATACGCATTTGATCAGCCTTTCCCTCTTCTTTTTTTAAACCTTAGCGCGGCGGGCTTTCAAAGGGTTAAAGGGTGGTTTGAAAATTCACCTGAAATTTCATCGAAACTGTCAAAAAGTGAGGAATTCCGGGGCAATCGGGATATTGAGAGGTGATGAAAATCTGCATTCAAGTTGAATCAATTATTAACGGTCTGCATGCAAAACCCGGTGAATTAAGTCTGCATCAACGGTTTATGGTTTAAAATTCGTTAAGACGATTGGGGCATACTCGCCGCTGTTACATATTCGTCAGCGCGGAAAATTTATTTCAATAATGCAAAACCATTTGGCCCAGTTCTCTCAATCTAACGCTCCCGCCCTGCCGGGCGGAGATTTAAGAGCGCGTATTCTGCGCATTGTCAGCCATGAGCTGCGCACGCCGCTCAATGCAATTATCGGGTTTGCTGATCTATTGGCCTCACCGCGCCCGTTAAGCGAGGCCGAGCGCATTGAATATGCCCAATACATTTCGGCTGGCGGGCATGAATTGCTTGCATCGGTGAATGCGCTTCTGGATCTGTCGCGGATCGAAGCGGGAAACTACACCCTGGAACTGGAGCCGCTGGACGGGTTTTCGGTTTTGGAGGCCTGTTGTCGCTCGGTGTGTGAAGATGAGGAGATCGTTATTGAGCCTGATCCGGGCCAAACCGCCCTGTTGATAGCCGACAAAAAGGCACTGACTGTTATTTTGACCAATCTTATTGCCAACGCCTTTAAGTTTACCGGGCCTGATGGTCAGGTTGAACTATCATTGCGTGATACCGGGCGCGGGGTTTTGTTTGAAGTCAGCGATGATGGCTGTGGCATGGCGCCTGAGTTTGTCGAAACTCTTGGCACACCGTTTGTGCAAGAGGAAATGGGCTATCGCCGTAACGCCTCAGGGGCAGGCCTCGGTCTGGCGATTGTTAAGGGGCTTGTTAAGCTTCATGGCGGTAGATTGACCATAGAAAGCAAATTAGGTGCAGGCACTAAAGCATCTGTCTGGCTGCCAGCCAGGGCCAGTGGCCAGTGTGATGATACCATTTTAGGGAATGCGGCCTGAACGGCCGGGGAGAAGGGGAGTTTAACAATGCAGGACATTGTGAATGCCGAAAAACGCAAGGCAAGGCTGCCGCTTTTTGTGTGTGTGTTGAGCCTGGTATCTGCCGGTGCGATTGGCTGGAATGCATTGGTCACCCAATCTGGCACCCAGGTGGCTGCTGGCCAGCCCCTTGGCTTTGAAAGTCAGGCGAGCGTTGAAACGATCCGCCCGGTTGCTGATCCGGTAGTTTTGAAAATTCAAACCGCGCTGAAGGGAATGAACCTGTATGCAGGCGAGCTGGACGGGCTTTCAGGGCCAGCCACGCGAAATGCGGTATCGGGGTATCAAACCCGCTTCGGCCTCGTGTCCAATGGCAAACCTGACCAGAAAGTGCTCGCCCATATTCAGTTTAACGAAAAACTGGAACAGGCTGCCCAATATACCGGCAGCACAACACCGCGCGAATCAGATGCACCTGATCCAGGTGTGAAAGGCCCAAGTTTGATCGACATTCAAAAGGGCCTGGCTGAGCTTGGGTATCAGCCAGGACCAATTGATGGCCAGTTGGGTGCTATGACCCGTAACGCTATCCGTGAATTCCAACGCGACCGCTCGCTGGCGATTACTGGTGATTTGTCCACCGGCTTGGCTGCTGAACTTGCCAAGGTGACGGGTAAATCCAGCCTCGGCGAAATGTGATCGCGGTATTCTCATATGCGGCTTAAATCCAGCCTTTGGGTCAGTGCCTATTTGCGCCGTGCCATGTTGTCTGGCGCGTTCGGTGCCGTAGCGCGCCATGGCGATGATGATGCGGGCGCAGTGTTCGTCAAAATTGTTATCGATAACAATAATGCCTGCCTGTTTGGTCCAGCACCCGTGTATGCTCTGGAGCCGGGCGAAGGCAGAAAATGGCGGCGGCTAACCATGGCCGCCGATGAAATCGACGGGTTCCTCATCCGTGAACATGGGTTTGATCCAGACTTGTGGGTAGTCGAAATCGAAGACCGGGAAGGCCGGGATTTCTTCACTGAAACAGAAATATATGAGGGTGAATAAGCCCATCTGACACACCCTGTGGCTCAGCTTGAAACGTTGCGTTAGGCATTTGTTAACTGTGTTGGCGTTGAAATGGGGGTCTGGGACGCGCCAGCACTGGCAAGCGCCGCTCGGTATGATGAGGAAACAAAATGGCTGACATCATTAAATTCACGCCACCGGCCAACTCGGGTCAGCGCGAAGCGCATGGCATGCCAGCTCAAATCATCATCTTCCCAGGCGTGCGCATAGAACGCCGCGAATTTGCATTGGGTGACAGAACTTCGACCAAGCCAGGTGTCATCGAGACCCGGAAGAACCGGTTGAAATAGGACTGTTTGTTCGAGTTTCAGGACAGATGATCAATAATCGTGTCGAATGCGTTTAGCGTGTAATCGTCGAAATATGTTGAAACTGCAACTGGCTGTGAGCTTTGTTTTATAATCGCCACGTCGCGATCGCGATCAATATAAATCCATTGTCCGTTTATGCCGATCGCACTCATTGCCTCGCGCCCCGGCGTGCGCCGGACCCACCATTTGGCACGATAACTCCAATAGCCATCGGCAATGCGGCCTATCGCATCTGGCCCTTTCATGAAGGCATCGGTTGAGCCGCCGGCGGAGATTTTTTCGATCACAGCTTCCGGGACAAGTTGCTGGCCGGCAAATTCGCCATTGTTCAGGATCATTGTCGCAAAACGAGCCAGATCATTCGGTGTTGCGTTCAATCCGCCACCGGCAACCGGTGTGCCACTACCATCAAGCAGAACATAGGTTTCTCCGTCGGTGCCAAGGCGCTGCCAAAGGAGGTTTTCGAGGTTTTGCAGTAAGGATTTTCCGGTCAGGCGATTGGTCACCCAGTTCGCCATATCCGTCTTTGGAGTCTGATAGTGGAAGACCTCGCCGTGTGGCAGGCCGTCTTCTTTTACCAGCGTGGCCAGATAATCATACAAATTGTCTGCCGGTAAATCCTCTCCCAACCCTGATCCCAGACCAATTATCCTCGCGTAATCGCGGATATGCGCCTTCGGATCGGCATAATCTTCCGAATAATCCATGGAGTTGGTCATATTCAACACCTGACCAAACGTCGCGTCTGAAAACGCTCCGCCATTGTTCACTTCGCGAATATGATCACCAATTATCTCGGTTTCAGTAATGAGACCGTCCTCAACCGCCATCAGGGCGAAAATGCCAACGAAGGACTTGGTGCAGGACATCATTTGATGAGGCTGTTGTCCGGTCATGCCGTTCAGATAACGTTCGCAGACGACATTGCCGTTCTTCACAACAACGAAACTGTCTGTAAATGTCTGGCGCAGGAAGGTGTCGAAATCAGCGGTGCTGCCATCTTCTCGCTTGATCTCCAAGTGTTCTATGCCGCCATCAATTTTGCGCGGCAGATGCGCCGGTGTTTCCGCGTGCGCAATTTTGGCCGTCGGCAACAATGCCCGCATGTTTTGGTAGGCCCAGCGATTATAGGGAGGCTCCCAAAGCCCGTTTTGTGCATTCACCTGCTTTTCCAAAGGGGGCGGAAACCCTTGCATCAGCTTGAGTTCCCCGTGGGTTGCGGTGTCATAAGGTTCATTGGACATTGGCACTCTCAAAAATACGTGTGTTGTGTTTAATCATCATATCTAAAATATAACTATTCTGCACTGGCTTCTTGAACGTCGTTCTTCGTGCCATCTACAATAATATATTGAGCATAGCTATTGTGTCTCGCCGCGATGAGCGGTTGCAGTGCCTGCTAATTGTTTGAGCAGGTCGTTTGTGCCAATTGCTCGCGGGCGCGTTCGCGTTCTGCGTTGTCGCCGGCAAAACTTCTGAAAATGATAATGCCACGGTCTGACGGAGAGCGGATGGTAAGGCTTTCCCCATCCCGCGGTGCCGCAGAGCCAGATGGCGGGCCACTGCTGCTTTCACGCACCAGCTTGGCATAAAATGCTTCCACGCCCACCTGCTTGTCATTCAACGTGTAGAGGCTATCCCCATCGTCGCTGTAGACGGCCATTGACCAGTAGCGACCCGGAACCTTGGCGGTAACCACGACGGGCTTTTGGGTAATGTCGAATGGACAAATGGCGTAAACCAAATCCGGATTGGTTTCTCCCAAAACCTTATAAGCCATCTCATTTGAGTTCAGGATGG